>Ga0123357_10004281_pt1 | contig 16692 bp, 11 predicted proteins | sample TergutEmb28metaG_FD_89873 | JGI IMG/M metagenome (GOLD analysis project Ga0123357, IMG submission 89873) | Embiratermes neotenicus P4 segment gut microbial communities from Petit-Saut dam, French Guiana - Emb289 P4 | ecosystem: Host-associated > Arthropoda: Insects > Digestive system > Gut ... | reverse complement strand
TACAAAGGCTTGCAGTGTTCAGACTAACTAATTATGCACAGCCCAGCACTACAAACAGTCGATACAAAGGCTTGCAGTGTTCAGACTAACTAATTATGCACAGCCCAGCACTACAAACAGTCGCTGTTTACATTTCTGTAAATTGCACTGATTCACATCTCTCCCTGCACTCACAAATGCAGAATGCAGTTGCAATGAACCAAACACTAATTTTCTTTACACTGATAAAAACATCAAGAAAATCCTTGTACACTACTTTTAAATGTTATGTGTCTTAATTTATCAATCATAAACACATATGTAATTATTTCTTAACTGTGAGAAGTTCTGTGTTTTTCCTGACCCTTCCTTTACATTCGCTAACAGGATAGTATGCAGAGTGGGTTGACATCTTACATTAAGTTCTGGTTCCTTACTGAGAAGAAGGAAACATGTGTAAGCTGGACAAAGATAGACAGCAAAAACAGCGTGAATGGCATAGTCTGCAATGACTTAGGATACTCAACATAAGAATAAGAAATCCCCTAACAGAAATTCCGAACCAACCACAATGTGACAAAATGAAATCAAGACAAGGAAACAGAACTCAATTGTGTATATTTAGGCAATAAGGATACTTGCTCACATTCTCAAATGTTCTGCAAAATGTCTTCTTTTCATTTCCTACATAAGGGAGGAGTAATTCCATCATTTTAACTCTTCTGGTTTAAATAACATTCAAGTTTTTGTAACTCAAGCACAAAAATTTCAATCACAAACTCAGTGACAGTCGTAGCACAGAACTGACTTGTTCCACTTAAAGGGTGTATTTTAAGGGTTAAGAAAAAATGTACAGAATTATGCCTTGTGTCTATGGAAAGAAATACTCATTTTATGATACCTAAATGTTCATCACCATGTTCATAACAGCCTGCAAACTTTCCTTATCTTATTCCACAGCACACACTGTAAATGATGCAGATCACACAGTTTAACGTAAAAGATGTGTTCTGTGGAAAACGCTCGAGATTGGGAGGGGGTGACAGTGATGATGACGATGACGATGATACATAAACAATATCGGCCATTTCCAACTATCTATTACTCCAATTCCAGCACACCTTAGCCTAGCAAAGAAAATAATTACATCTGATAACACATTCAAGAGACATCAAATAATATTAATGGCAATGACAAAAAAATCATGTGACCAAATTTATCTACACTACAAATGGTAATTAAGTCTAATGCACTCTGTTGGTAAGCACAAGTGAACAGACGTTTGCTACAGCTCATGTCATTTCATTAACAAAGGTCTGGTCACAATACAAGGTTATACGCAAAATATGTCTTTTTTTTACCCCAGACAGCCATAAATGTAACATTTAAAAAATTTTGCATCATACACAATTATAAATCAGGGCTAACTGTTACCACGTATATCACAACAAAGACAAGCAGCTTCTTCACACCACTCGTCAAGATACCAAGACAATGCCAACTCAGCTGGGACTTACCTACTTCCCCATTAACTACAAACAATCAGCCAGTGAGCAAGTTATACCAGACAAACAACATCAATCCAATATGAACCAACCGCTCAATTACCTGTATCTTTCTTCCTTATAAGTCGGATGTCTTTGGGCATCAGTTCACAACTCAAGATATCTTGCCGAATCTAAAAAATAAAGTGAAAAAAATATTTACAGCAGCAATAGGAGCTGTATCACTGTCTTAACCTTCTAGCATTGTATGGGTGAAAGACACACAGGAGTTGTATCACTGCATGAACCTTATAGCATTATGCAGCCAGTAAAGGTAAATGACATTAAGAACCATTAAACTTCCTCAGCCTTTAACTTCAACACATTCTGCCACACGTCAATCAGATTCCAATAGCAACAACTAACACTTAAACCCTTCTCATTTATTACAGCATGTCAGTACAATATCCAACAAGCTGAGTACAAAAACTAGGCCACAAATGAAATACCTTATTAAACATTTCACATAAACTTGCCCTTCAGTGACAATGGGGTTTAGCTTCACTTACCCTCACAATGGAGGAGCGGTAAATTTGAACTGCCCTGCAGTGCGTTCATAAAGTGCAGTGTATAAAGGATAGCAAATTATGAGACTGTAAAGAAAGCACGAGGCATACAGGCCAGCACTGACGGTTTAAAACATACCAGTGGCATATTACAATAATAAGACACAAATTAAATAATCGTTACGTATTGCCATTTGCCTACTGCAAAACTTACACTGGCAACAGTGCGTAACAGTTTATTACAGTGACCTGCCGTTGGAAGTATGCTAAGCATCCAATGTGCATATAGGACTGGCAGCACAGTGACTGTATGGTGCTTGTAATTAATTATTTAATCACTCCTAATGGGAAAGAAATGCTCTGTTCTATGCTGTTACACTCCGTGTAGCCGATCTAAAAAGCATAACCCCAAAATTACACGATGATGACTTACTGTTATACACTTACATCATTTTCAGTAATGTGCTGTGCCAAGCCCCTAATCATGATGGTATTGTTCGGTACCTCATATTTATAATTGTCACCGTCTGCATCTCCAGGGGCACTCCGACTTATCCTGGACATGTCACTACAAAAAGCAACAACACAATCTGTATCTGAACGCCCTGTTGTGGATTACGGTGGATCAAAATCCTACAGTAGTGTGCAAGGAACCAATTTCAGTTGCTCTACTTGGACCAGTCCATGGGAGGTACTAAAAGGGTGTTGGGATATTTGGTTACAAGCAGTTGCAGAGCACAGATTGTTCTGTGTTGCCTGCTATTAACCAAAGAGAAGAAAAACACTTATTTACAGGATATGTGTACTATAATACAGCACTGCCTTCAGACAGGAAACCACAGTTTTCCATAGTCATGATCATGAAATAGCACACTATGCACAACAGCGCATGTCCGCTACTTCCTTGCTATTCAAATATAATTACTGCTGGGGTAATTATATACACTCATACTTCTGAACAGAATTCTTACCTTGGGGGCTCCAAACTGTCGGTGCTATCATCATCATGTTCATTCCATCTACTTTCTTTCTTGTCCCAGTCTCTGTCCCTATCATGACTCTTTGAATCTCTCCCTCCTTGTGTTTTAAACGACTTTGATTCTTTTCCACTTCTTGAATCTCTGGAGTCGCCATAGTCCCTCTCCCTTCCACTGTCACTCGGTCGTGACCGTACATCTCTTCCTTCCCTCACAGTATCTCTTGAAACCTTCATCTCTCTTGATTTCGTCATTTCTCTCCCATCACGGACATCTCTTGTACGATTGTTCTGTGATCCTTGGCCTCGTCTGTCTGAATCTTCTCTGCCTCCCCTCTTATCCGTATCAGGATGTCTCTTATGATCATATCTCTGATACCTTCCTTTGCTACTATCATAACCATATCTATCTCTATCATCATCATCTTCTGGGTAACGGTCCTCATCTTTATAACGATAGTCATCACGATAACGATCCAGCTTTGAATCTCTGTCTCTGTTGGACCTTCTTGTCCTGTAAAATACACACACACACAGAAAAGAAATAATTTTGTGTGTCTTAACAAGTTGAGTAACACTCTAGCAAACATTCTTTAGAAGAATATACCGTCTTCAGTGCAAATGACAAACTGCAAGCTGCATAGTTGTTGAAAATGCATTCCTGCTAACAGCGATATGAAGATGCACGTCACTGTCTACGCCATGAACACATACAGGGACAATACAGGTACAGATCCACCCACTCTTAACAAAAGCACTAGATGGAAGTTAGTGGTCAGCTTCAAGCCCTGGCAGCTTTATCCTCTAGGTAGAAACCCCAATACCCACTGAACAGATGGCTGACTTGGAGAGCCTATCTAGCCACTGTGGAGGAGAGGAAAATGAAAAATATCATGCCCTTGCCATTATCACACCCCATACTATCCAGCTCATTACATAACCTAACCACATGTTCACACACCAAGTGGGCATGCATGTGCATTAACAAAAGACAAAATTAGGCACACTTCACACTTTAGTACTCCAAAATAACTCAAGACAACACAAAATTTAGAAACACTACGTGATGTCTTAACGAAAGCTAGCATTTCTATGAGCATGGCAGAAGTTACACGCCGCAAAGAAGCACAAGTTACAGAAACATGACTGTGCCCAAAATCAGTCTGACTAAATGACACAGTCTCTGCTAGAATACAGTTCACCTTGTTCACTACTCACACTCTACAATTAAACACACTCACCAGTCCCTGTCAGTCTGACGATCGCTCAAAGTGTCTGCCATGTGGTAACTTTCATCTGCATCAGGATTCATATATTCTGCAACATGAGGTCAGCATGACAAAACTTCTAGTTAGAACAAAAATATTCAAAGAGATCTGAGGTACTCACAGCAGTGCTGTTTAAGATTTAAGTGTTCTGGGATGTGATGCTGTGATGAGTATTTCCCAGTGTTCCAAAGGACTGTAGTACCATCATTTTTAGGGTCTAGTGGTCTGTGAAAAACAGCTGTGTGGAAAGATGAAGTGTATTACACAGGCATGGGTAAGGAAGGTGGATAAGGAAACCTACATAATTGTACCCTACTTTTCCACATAACTACTCTCCTTAAACTGAGAGACTCTGAAGATGAAGATGCCATGATCCTCCATAACATTGGAAAACACCTGACCAACTACATCCCAGCAAACTTAAAACTTACACAAAAAAAAAAATTCTAATAAACAAACTCGCATGTTGAGGATTCAGGTCTTCTGAGATGTGATGCTTTGTCACTGGGCGAGTGGTTCCTGACATTTCGAAGGATGAGCCCACATTCTGAACGGTCAGAGTCCATGCTTGACTGCTCAACCCTTAAAGATGAAGGCAGTATGTTCTTCTATAACAGTGGGAACCACTTACCCAGTCACACAGCACCACACCCACAAGACCTAAATCCTCATCCACACCCCCGTCAGCATTTAAAACTTTGCGAACCCATGTGTTATTCATATGTATACTTCATCTCGCAATCTGTGATTTTTCAGTCTTCCAAGAAGTTACCTCCAATCAAAACCTGGCTTCATATATTTTTTCATTAATCAAATGTATTTGGACTTCACTCCTTATTCTTTCAGTTTCAATCCTACCTTCTTTAGTTCATCCTCCCACAGCTCTAAAATACTTAGAACCCTTCTTTCAGAGCACTGTTGGCTTTGCTGTACAATTTTCTTCTTCCATTTTTCAAATTATTACTTGGTCACTGACAAAAATGTGGCATTCACTGTTACAGTTCTGCCTATTTGTATTCCTGGTTTAACATTTATCTTCCAATTCTGTACTAAAACATCAATATACATGGAAGACTCAAAAGGTTTCCAGAACTGGTCCATAATTTATAATAAAACAATATGTATACAACCCAACCTAGTCACCCTCAAAGTACCACTCTTCTGCACAAACACACTCACTCCAGCAGTCATGCCACTGCTGGAAGCATCTTTTGCCAAGTCCTGTGTGGTATGGGAAAAAACTGTGATAAAACATATATTTAAACATTTGAGAATTTGAATATTATATGCTTCAGCAATGCCTTCAACTTTACTTTGTTCAACACGATAAGATTTCTTTTGTATAAGATGCACAACTACACCCGGCCATTTCTACATATATATCATACATACAGAACTTGTGATTATAATGTTTAATCTTATCTTCAACTTTCAGACATGACAATAAACAAATACGTGTGACACGACCGAGATTTTGATCTTTAGAGAATATTCACTGCCAAAACATGCAGCTGGATTTATATAAATATAACCTGTGTCCCACAGACATACCGTTGGTTTATCATTTTAACACTACAGCACAATGTGATGAATTCCCTTCAGATCACTACATATATGCAGAACATGATATCAACAGGCTACATCCTTGTCATATACCCTAAATGTTCTGGCTTTCCTGTCTCCATCACAATTTCCCAGTTTCCATCTATCCACCCAACAACAGCTATTACAAAGTCAATGACAGCAATGCACATATGCAAGTTGTATTCTCTTCACCACTATAATATTTAAAGTAAAATCATTACACAGACATTTCAAAGTATACAACCTGCTTGTTCCTCTGTAATTTAAGTACATGAAATGTTTGTGACATGCTTATTCAGCATTCCAATACCTGTTGATAACTTCCAATCAATATGTCTATCTATTTAGAATATTCACATGCATTTCTACAACTCTTCCTAACTAACAGCACATCTTTGCTTTCCTTCATTCTCAGGTACAGGATGTATCTGTCACTGTGTCCCTCATCACAGCAGCTGCCACACAATGCCCTATTCTGCAATAAAGCTGCTCCGATCAGGGACACCATAAGAAAGACACCTGCACAACACAACATTTCCATCGCAAGTCTCATCACCATTATTATAATTTATACCTCTTACTATGACAAAATTCCTGTTAACTTACGTTTTCCACTTCTCCACTCTGGAGACATCTGTCTTGACCGTCCTCCATACATTATTCCACCATGATCCATCAAATGTCTACCTTAAAACAGAAAACACTGCAATTTAGTGCAAGACTCGAGGCTCTCACAGCAGTCCTGTTGGACAAGCAGTTCCTGAAGTCCTGAAGGACAGCAGAGCCTCTGGCTCAAATATTACATGACTGCTTGACCCTGAATATACAGAAACCACAATCCTTCAAAATGTCTGGAACTATCCACCCAATGACACAGCATCATAGCCCAGAAAACTTGACTCTTCAATACACTTCCGTTTCAATGGGCAGGAACCAGCAGAATGAACCTGAAGTCTCTGTCAGCTGTATGCACCGAACATTCAGCTCTGTCACACAAGCAGCACACACAGAATGTGCACTGTGCAGCAATGTCAGTTCATTACCAGGTGCCAGACACAGCATCAGCAGGACAGTTCGGTGGGCGGGGGGGGAAGGGGGAAAATTGGCAAAAATAACAAAATACTGAGGAAAGGAAGTAAAGGCACAGACACCCTGCAATGGAGTGCAATGTCCCAAAGGAAATGAGTTTTCATATACATAAATCTCTAATGCAAACACAACCTTGTTAACGCACTGCTGATTCACTGAGAAGAAGCAACAGAAAATAATACGTGGGGACTGTCAGAGAAAATACGACGTAGCCAAATAAATTCTTATGACATATCAGAAAACTGTCTCACACATAGAACTTGCAGAGAAGCTGGCTACAGCATGCAGCTTTGTTAACACACAACACTCTTAATAACAAAATGCAAAATTACGGTTATTAAGAAGAGCCTGAAATGTTCCCATGCATATACACTTTCTCAAACAGTAATATTAGAGAATCAATACCTGCAGGTAGGGTAGAAACTGAGCAAATAATCATACTAAAGCATAAAGAGGGTTTATGGTAGGGATCTGACATAATGTGTTATAGCCATGTTCACAGGGGAAAGTTTGAAAATGTTATTTGATGGGGTCCACCTCCTGCATTTACCTATACATACAGGCAAAGCATTCTTCATGGACTGCTCAACCCAGAACATGGAAGCAATATGCTAGTCTGAAGCATCTCTATTTACCAGTCTATAAGTTGTAATATCCCAGAAGGGTACACCTAGATGACCTGACTCTTTTATTAGCACCACTACGATCACCTCAAATCACAGGTTTCCACATACGTTCATATGATCAGTAAAAGCGTACACTGCTGTGAAATTCACTGTCACTTCCCTTACTCCATTTCAACTGTCAATATTTCCCTATTACGGAGACAATGCTCCATCATTCGCTCATTCATTCATTCATTTACTTACTTAACATTCCATGAATCCAGGCATAACATATAGAACATGCAATTCATTTAATCTAGGTACAGAAGCATTAATCCAAGTGCAGAGGCTACACAAGAACCAGTCATAAGAAATAATTATAATAAAAACTGATGTTAACTTCTTCCCATTCTGGTAAATTACAGAAATTTACATAAATTCCTTAATTATTACATTAAATTAAGAACAATGGACATACATAATATTATAAATAATAAATAAGAAACTAATAACAGCATATTAGACATTAATAAAGATATGGTAATTAGACAACAATAGTAAGGCATCAATTAATAGAACAAAGAACATTACTTATTTCCAACTAAAATATTCTTCCAAGCAGTAACAGGAATTTGTAAGGAATCCTTATAAAGCTGATTTAAATTTAGTGATGTCATATAACTGCTCGAGAGTAACTGGAAGATGGTTATAAATTTTTATACCAGAAAAACAAACTCCTTTTTGAAATACTGTTAATTTCATTGTAGGACGATGTAAATCATAACTAGATCTTGTATTAAAATTATGAACATCAGAATTTGTTTTGAATAAACCTCTATCCCTAACAACAAACAATAGTACGGAGGAAATATACTGAGAATGAAGAGGGTGGATATACAATTTTTTAAATAATTCACAGTAAGAATTTTTGCTATCAGAATTCATATTAACTTTAATTATTCTTTTACGAATCTTAAATATGACTTCACTAAAGGATGAAGTACCCCCAAAAATTGTCGTACAATATGACTGAATGGACAAAAGAAAAATAAATCATCCTTAAAACTTCAAAAGCTATAAACAGTTTGACCGATCTAATTACATAGCATGCTTTATTGAGTTAAGGTACTATTTCAACAATATGGAAACCCCAAGACAAATTATTACTCATTGTTAATCCAAAAAATTTGGTAATATAGATTCTAAAAATTTGTTTTGTTTTCATAGGATATTTGTAGGTCAATTTCATTACTATTTTTAGTTAAAAATTGTAGAAAATGAGTTCTGACCAGACTTAATGATAACAGAATGCTTTTAATGCATTTGATTAATTACATAAAAATACTATGTTGGTCTTTCTGAAACACCTAGAGATCAGAATTAGTAAATATTATGTTCTTATCATCTAAAAATAAAATTGGTTAGATATATCAGATACAACATTACATATATCATTAAGACATAAAACGAAAAATAAGGGACCACTTATGGAGCCTTGATAAACTCATGTTTAACTGGTTCCCATTCAGAGGAATATTTTCTTGAATCATAATCTATCAATACTCTCTGAAATCTATCTTGTAAATAGGGTTTGATTAAATTTTTAGCTTTTCCAGAAATACCACAAAATTCCATTTTGGACAGTAGGAAGTTGTGTCTGACTCAATCGAATGCTGTTTGAAAGTCACAAAAAACACAACCAACTAGTAATTTATTTATGTATTTAAAACCGTCTTACACAACACAGTTTGCTAAGACGGTTTTAAATACATAAATATTGATCTATATACACAACGTGATGGAATACACAAATATTAGTAATTTATTACTTAGTACTGATAGTATACTAGTTACCAAATTATAGGAGGCTAATTCAGTACACTGTCCTTTCTTAATCTGAACTGTTCAATAACTAGACTGTTATGATTTTCATTATAATATAATCTATTAAAAATAATCTTTTCAAAGATTTTCAAAAAAGATGTGAGCAGAAAAATGGTTTACAATTTCATACATTTATTTTATCACCTTTCTCAAATATGGTTTGATTTCAGAGAATTTTAGTCTCAATGGAAAAATACCAGATGTCATACTATTGCAATATAAGCTAGGGGGGGATGAAATATATGGATTACTCAGTTTGTTGATATCCCATCATAACGATGGGAATACTTCCTTTTGAGAGAATTATTTATGTCTTCTATTTCTTTAGTTCAAACATATTTAAAACCAATATTCAGAAATGATTAACGCATTAGAAAGTAGGGTAAGAAATTATCATTATTAGATGAAATATTCTTATTATTAAGATTATCTACAAGTATATTTAGATTAATTGATATAAAGTATTTGTTAAATGCCTAAGCGATGATTATCTATGTGGCATAATTATTTTCCACCAGGCTGTGACACTCCTAACGCATACTGGTTGCATGCCTAACACATGGCCTCAGTATATCAAATAGCAAATACGTACACGTTCATTTACATTCCATTACTAGATTACACATTACATACTTCATATTAGCACAGTACAGGTTGGCTCAGGTGCATTTTGTACGTAAGTGAATCACACGGTATTCTGTTAGAGGTGAAAGTCCGCGTGTTGGCTGGTTACTATGTCTTTAACTATAAGAACAATATGTAAACTCTGCATTCTGTAACAAGGTATGAAATTCAACATAATTGCACCTAGTTACCTCCCTGCTCTGAAAATCGTCGCGACTTTGGTAAAAATGGGAAAATTTGTCGAATCAGGCGTAAAAATACCGCAAAGCAAACTTGCAGAATACACAATTATTGAAGTTCAAAAGTAATTAAAAGGCCCACAACATTACATTTTTTGTACATGACATAATAATACGGAATAATACGTCTTTGAAGTACACAAAACTGACCGTACAGCCAAGAATATGTTCAGGTTGCACATATGAGTGCGAAGAAAACATGGTGGCCATTAATGCCAACCCGTAAGAGGTCAAATACTCAGTGACAATATTCCTTTTCTCTTACCTTCAATCCTTGATCTTCAACAAACAGCAAGTTTATTCCTGGGTATTGCAGATCAATACCACTTAAACTTACACTCCCGTGTTTTTATATCACTGACAATAACGAACCAAAATCGTAACTGCTCAGACCGGCATTTACTCATTATCCACTAGAATTAATCTCCACACCATTGACGAGTGGTGAACGCATTTCGCCATCTTTTAGCAGTATCATAAGCTCAACACGCAGATTCCGGTCTCGATTGCTTAACTAAGAGAAACGCTTGGGCTCGCAATATTTCATCATAATACATTGTTAATAATTGAACGCCTCCTTGTCACCCTGAGAGGTAAAGAAAGACCTATAACCTGGAAATGATAATTTGCTTTCCACGAAGGCCCCTCAACGTTCGTTAAATTGTGTAACCCTTGTACATTCCCTTGAGACGTGCCACGGTGACCATGCATTCGTGTCACGAAAACAAAAGAATGTTTCAAAAGTCAGATCCAAGGGCAATCCCCTCGTGTAATAAGGTTGACTGCCACTTTTTGATGTGAAATTCCTCTCCGTCACTTGCAATACAGGCAAAGGGGAGGAATAAAGATTACAACTAACGATTCCTATTGATCCCGTTATAACGTCCAACAGTTAAACAGGAGATAATGCCAAGGCTGAGGTAGACGTTATTGGCTGCATAGTAGCTCATTAAGGGAAGTTATTTGGAACGACTTTTAACTATTTTTCCCAGCCTTGAAACCTTTCATGGTAATCAAACCATGCTCAAAAACATCATGATGTGGCAGTTGCAATGGAAACCTGAAACAGGCTACCCATGCCTGTACAAAATTGAACCTGTAATTGAATTTCACTATCTTCATGAATGGTTCTACAGTTATGAAAAAGGTCTTGCATCAATTATTATCCAGACCAACAAATGCACAACATATATATATTTTATTCAAGTAGCTCCTCAGTTTGACCTCACGAGGCTGAGTGGACCCCGTTCCAGACCCACTACTACTCAGAAAATCTGGTAGCGCCGGGGATCAAGCCACGGAGTTTAGTTTATATATATATTTACAATATTTTATATATCCAGACCAACAAATGCACAACATATAAATACTGTTTATATATATATATATGCTGTGCATTTGTTGGTCTGGGTAATAAACTGTACAAGATGCATAACACATACTCGTACATCAAAAAAGGTCTTGCATCATGTCTCTGAGAAAACAATGGATCATAATGAATTCAGTAATCATCAATGACAACACACAGAAAATATTATGTATTCTTTATTTAATGACAGTGTTGGTAGCTCATACCATGGCATAGGCTGAATCATTAATTTAAAAGTGTATGATGAGGTATCACCTAATTAGACCTAATTAGCGGTTGGCCCCCCCTCCAACTTACCTGCAGGCACTGACAGCAACACCTGCTGAGATATGGTCTGTGGGTCAGGAATTTACCCCAGTACCCCTGGTGTACAAAACAAGAATGGTAACACCTTCGTCACAACCATGTTCAAACAAAATGTCAAAAATGCATGTTACGGTGTTTTTTATACTTAAAAATATCCGAAGTTTTCAAGATGAATGATATGGCATTCTACAAGTTACTACTAATATCATAACAGTAAAGGTAACGTTCACCCTATAACAGGCCAAAAAGGCCCACAGTGGGACAAGAGGAATAGCTCTACTCTTTCTTTAACCTTGGCCCTAAATGGGAGTTGGTGGTCAATGCCATGCCCCATATGTTAAGAGTTTTCAAATTCACCTGGAATATAGTATTAACCCTATACACAGGAAACTCTGGGCACAACATAAAACTACAAATCCCTGACATGTCAGTTTGTACAAAGGTGATACATTAGAACTCTGCAGTGCTTACAGGTTTGGATGTCTAGTTGCAAGACACCTGGCAACACACATCAGGTATGCAAATTCATTAACCATTCTGGCAAAGTTGGGCAGCAGCAGCAGCATAAAGGATCATGTCAGAACCACAAGGTTGATGTCTAGGTCATGCACTGTCAGTTTTCTTGGCAGGTGAAGAGACTGTCTCAAGTAGCTGAAACATCAGTAACAATTAGCAAACTTCTCAGAAGATGCCACCAGTGAAGAGGAATGATAGAAGTTCACATTCACAACTTGGAGGGCTAGTGGGAGATGTGCAGCTGCCCAATACCTTTGAAACACTCCAGATAACTAAAGATAGCTTGACACTAGTACAGGCAGTGGATGACCAAGGGAAGAACAGATCACAGTACTTGTCTTTTATTACATACTACAGTGCAATCTGTAATTACAGCTTTCAATTTCAGATGACTCAAGTCTTTTGGAATGTGATGTTGTAACATCCCAAAAGATCTCCATGCTGTGACAACATCAAAATCCACCACACATTTTTCCTTAACAAAGGCAATTTCTAAATGTGACCACTCTGCACAGATGCATCCCTGACAATCCTGTAATGCTGAGTAGCTAGGACGTGACGATCTATGCTGACAGCAGCTAGGCACAGTTTCGCATGTGAGAAAGAAGAGGAAGAATGTCTGCTTTGGTGCTAATTTCCTTCCTGCTTCTTGTGGACATGCAGATGCTGCAGACAAACTGGTTTGTGAGCCTGGTCTGGACGTCCTCATCACAGCATTTGCCACCTGAAGGGGAAATCACACATCTCACTGAGGGTACTGTCTCTCTAAACCACCAAATGGATTTTATAAAATAAGTTTCTCGCACTGCTCACCTGATCTTGTTCCAAATACAAAAGAAGTATTCTGTAGCCTCGCAGTACTCTCCACAGGTTTTCTTATTCGGTCAAACCCCTTGTGGAAATACAATGGACTTTAAGTTGTTCATGGTATTCCCATATCCATGTGACATGTACAACACTTTGTAATGTCACTTGTATCCTTCGAACACACTGTACTGTCATAATGACAAAGGGCCAGCTACAAGCAAGTCGTGTTGTTCACCACCTCCAAGGCTTTGTAGAGATGGTCCAAGGCCAGTGATTCTAGCACTGCCAATGCATTCCCTGCCTTTATAAAACACTGCATACTGAAAAGTAAAACAGTACCTTTAATTTGCATGTAGTGTGGTGTTCGGTAATATAAAATGGTACGTTAATTAAACAGAATTAGAGGATGTGAACTGGATTCATCTGGCTCAGAACAGGGCACAGTGGAGGGCTCTGGTAAACACAGTAATTAACCTTCATGTGCCATAAAATGTGGGGAATTTCTTGACAAGCTGAGGAACTGCTAGCTTCACGCGAAGGACTCTGCCCCAAGAAGTTAGGTACTCAGATGCAGAGTAGTGTTTATAATACACTGTACAGCATTTACAGTAATCATCACAGTGCAGTGCTATCTCTTGTGTCACTGGATATGCAGCAAGGACTTCTGACTGAAAATTTTATAAACATATAAAATTTTCATAAACAACACACTTCTGATTTACTGGACCACTCTTGTGGTCTGAGATTCACAAACATCTCACTAAAAGAAAAATGTTTACTGTTTCTGACTCAGTTATACATTTAATTTAATTACACTGTTATTAAAAATGAGTGTAATTAGTGCTTTCTGTAACTGCTGTAAGCAGCATATACACATACACACAGGTTGCTAAAAATTTCTGTAAAAATATTTTACTCATGTTGCAGGGAAACACTACTTTATTTAGAACCGGTCACCAGCAAAATGTGGCAGTCAGGGCTTACAGAAATTCTTTAAAACCTGCCAAAACCAAAGGCCAGTGCAACCAGTGTTGCCAACTTCCACAAATAAAAAACTAAATGCAACTGAAAGTAACAGCAGCTAAGTACTTTGCTGTCACAGTAGATGGACTTTTAGTACACCCAGTATTAACAGGGTGCGGCAGAAAAACCTGATGGTTTTTAAGTCCCCTTATATTGGCAATCCTGTGGGGTGGGGTAATGCAAACCAAGGTCAGTGGCTAGCCAGTTTCATGCCATTTCAGTAGCCATGGAGCAGTGGACCGCACAACATCACGCTTCCATTATTGAAGCTTATTTCAAGAATGGCGATTCAGCCATTAGAGTACAAAGATTATTTCGCAGACACTTTAACATTGCTCGTCATGGCCGTGTTCCCTGTCGTAACACCATAAAAGAATGGGTACAGAACCTTCGGAAGAATGCTTCGGCCTTAAAAATAAAACCCCGAGGCAGAATTCCTATGGTACGAATACCAGAAAATGTTGATACGGTAAGGATGGTTACTGTGAAGAGTCCTAGGGGTTCGGTGAGGAGGCATTCCACTGCCATGGGACTATCTGATCGCAGCATGTGGAGAATTTTGCACAAGGATCTTAATTTCCATCCATACAAAACTGTGATTGTTCAAGAATTAAGTGATCGCGATATGGCTAACCGCAGGATTTATTCTGAGCAACTTGTGGAAATGCTGACTGATGATGGTGTTATCAGCACTGTCCTAATGACTCATGAAGCACATTTCCACTTGTCAGGTTATGTGAACAAAGAAAATTATCGCTACTGGGCAACTGAAAATCCACAAGAGCTCCATCAGCGTTCTCTCCACAACGAAAGATTGACTGTCTGGTGTGGGATCACATTGTTTGGAGTTCCTGTCTTTGAAGACAACGAAGGTGGAGCTGTTACTGTGACATCCAAGCGCTATGTGTCAATGCTACGCAACTTCTGTGAACCAGAGTTATGTCGCCGTGGGATCGATCTCTCATCAGTATGGCTTCAGCAAGATGGAGCAACAGCTCACACAGGAAGAGCTTCAATGAGTGTTCTGCTGGAAATGTTTCCACAACACGTCATTTCCTGTCGCGGCAATGTTCCACGGCCAGCACGTTCGCTTCATCTCTCCACCTGTGATCACTTTTTATGGGGGTATCTCAGTAGCAAAGTTTTCATCTCTAAGCCTAGAACCATAGCGGAACTAAAGCAAAGCATAAAGGAAGAAACTGCAGCAATCCCGGAGCAGATGACTCGTCAGGTGATGGAAAATCTTGGAGTAGGACTGAAGCAGTTTTGAGAAATGGTGGGAGACATCTGAATGACGCACTTTTCAAAACTTAAAATGGCATGCACTGAGTTTTCCAGTTGTAACAACTTACATAAAAAGGTGAAACCTCATGTGTTATTTCATTTTGAAAACCGTTAGGTTTTTCTGCCGCACCCTGCACTACAATTTATTTTATAAGGTGTGTAAACTATGACACACATGACAATCCTCTGTCCCAAAATCTGTATTATTGTGGGTTTATTCTTTAAAAATAAATTCAGAGGTTTCTAACTTCCTATTTGATATGTACGAACAAAGCTACTAACTGCTGAACAGTTTACACTGTCACATACTTCAGACACACGTCATACGATAAACACGATAATTCACTCCAACAAATGCTGAATAATTTGTTGTCTGTGCTAACAAGTGCTTCATCTTGCAATCTGCACCATTCATAACTCAGAATCAGAATCATCCTAAATACAGCACTGCCAATGGTTTGTGAGCATGCGACGTTTAGTTACCTGTCCTGGTGTAATTGCTCGCAAGGGTCTAGCAAGTCTGATCAGGACCTCATTACTAGTTGTAACGATCAGCACACACTTCAGAAGTGGCTTTGCATGCTGGAAGCGGAAGTCACACTCAAACATGCCTTCCTGCAAGAGAGGCTGAGGAACTGAATGGATCCAGTGTGGTTTTGCTGCAAAGAAGAACTGCACAAAAAGTGCAGGGTGATTTGTGCCAGCTGCCTGGAAAAACAAGTCCAGCAAACAGTTAATTGAAGTTTTGATTTGAAGTGAGGGCAGTCTTATTTTGAAAATTACCGGACCGACAGACAAATAATAAACATCAATTAAAAGTACGTTATACTGCAAGCCTATAGGAGGAGAGATTTAATATTGGCAAATACTGTATTTACCTGAATACAAAAACAATTTTTCCCTAATTCACCAACTGAAATATGCGGGAAGTCACATTACATTCACACACAAAATTAAAAAAGTTGCACATACTAAAATTACTGCACTACTGGAAAAAAAAAAAAAAAAAACCCAAATTTTTTTCAATTTAAACCATAATATAAATTAATTAATATTTACTACAAATTTATTTTCCCTTTTATATTTTTT
>Ga0123357_10004280_pt1 | contig 16694 bp, 11 predicted proteins | sample TergutEmb28metaG_FD_89873 | JGI IMG/M metagenome (GOLD analysis project Ga0123357, IMG submission 89873) | Embiratermes neotenicus P4 segment gut microbial communities from Petit-Saut dam, French Guiana - Emb289 P4 | ecosystem: Host-associated > Arthropoda: Insects > Digestive system > Gut ... | reverse complement strand
TAGACTGACGGCGAATGTTGAACACATACACCCCCCCCCCCCCCCCCCCCCCAACAAAAGTGTAAGTACCCGTCAATAAATTACAAATTTCCGGCACAGACAACAATTTTATTGTATTCAATAATGTATGCTAATTGCTGCGGTCATATTTTGACCATCTTTAAGTATTATTATACATTATTATATATCTATTGTACATCAAAACTTAAGATATTAAAAAGGACAGAAGAAGTACCACACATTACAATATACAATAAAGCAGTTGTGTCGGCGGAAATCTGTAATTTATTGTTTCTTAATTAGAATACAGCGGGATGAACTGCGTCAAAAAAAGGAACCAGAACACTACCACTTGATCTCCGATTTCCGAAAGAACACTGACTTTTGGAAAGTTCTCAGACTTCGCCCGTTTCACCTTTTGAGAATAGCACCATGAAAATGAATAAAGATGAATGCCGAGCACAAAGGCAAACCCATCTAGGTGATATCCAGTCCGTACCGCGCAGTAAACACACTCCGCCTCGGTTATAAAAACCAGCCAGTTAATGCTGTATAGGGAAACATTCACTGTTTGTTCTCAGATCCACACAAAACACATAAATACACTGTGTGGGCAGAACGTTGAATTATATTTAGACCCAGTCCGTACCTCGCAGTAAACATACTCCGTCTCGGTTATAAAAACCAGTCAGTTAATGATGCATGGGGAAATAATTGTTGTTTGTTTTGAGATCCACGCAGAACACATAAATACACTGTGTGGACAGAACGTAGAATAATATATAAAGACCCAGCCCGTACCGCGCAGTAAACACACTCCGTCTCGGTTATACAAACCAGTCAGTCAATGCTGTATAGAGAAATAATCGCGGTTTGTCCTGATCCACACAAAACACATAAACACACTGTGTGGGCAGAACGTAGAATTGTACATAAAGACCCAGTCCGTACCGCGCAGTAAACACAGTCCGTCTCGGTTATACAAACCAGTCAGTTAATATTGTATAGGGAAATAACTGCTGTTTGTTCTCAGATCCACACAAAACACATAAATACACTGTGCGGGCAGAACATACAGCGTGTCGATGTTAAGGCAAGTGGTACACATACTTACCACTGTTCCAGAAAACGTTACCGAGACATTTTACAGCATGAAATCCGTAAGATTTTGGTGTGAAAATTCTCACACTGCATGTAACTGGAACTATTACAAGTGATAAAATAAAAAAGGACGAAAAGCGTGGGACATTCAGCTTGTATCGAAGTGCAAAGCACTTTGGAATCACAGCTGCAGATGAATGCATAATGTGCAGCTGGATCTTACAGAAACAGGACGTGAGGAACTAGCACGGGTGAATGTGGTTCAGAAGCGAACTTTTCCGTAATAGGCGACGATGAGAAACTGCAGACCAGCGGAACAACGATGTGACAGCCATCTAATGAAGGAAAACTGTTCCATGGAATTAGTTAATTATATGTAGTTCATTCCAAATACGGGCATTATAATGGTTTCCCGTTGGCAGTGTTACGTTTTCTAGAACACAGTAATTCAAGTCACGTGACAACAGTTAATAACCGTCACTACACATCAGCTCCACACTTCGTGGTCGCAGCTAAATCATTCGCTAGAACAGCGGTGAGCACGGAGAGTCCGATCGCAATCTTGCGGCACTGCCCGTCGGAAGCGAATTTGTCTGTTGGCTTGCTTTTAAAGGCACGCTAGCAGCTTCGTAATTTGAACGAGGTATAATAATGCCGATAATCAGAAGCCGGGGTAGCTCAGTCAGTATAGTGACAAGGATACGGGTTGGGCAACTGAGGGATCACAGTCCGAGGGTCTTTGTCTCCTCCACAACTATCAGCTCTGTGGCCCTTCCACAGCGTCAAGACCAGGTTATGGGCCAACCCAGCTCCTTGAATAGGGGGCACCGGGGTTCCTTCCTCAGAGGTGAAACGACCGAAGCCTGAAACTGCCACTTGCATCCAGTGCAGAGCTATATCTCGACCGCATGACTTAAAGGTGCAGCGCTAAATGAAACAGCGGCAAATTTAAAATTTAGTTTCCTAATGCACTATTTCAGAAACCTGAAAACTGCAATCGCTATGTTTGTGCTCATTATACTGCAGTCAGTGACGATCCCTCCTGGCAGCACGTCCTAAAATCCGATATGACAGCACGCATTAGCGCGTGCACTATGCAACAGAGATCCCTCCCCGTATTTTGTGTATTTTTTTGCGCAACCCCCCCCCCCCCCTTCCAGTGGGCCAGGGCCTCGTCATTCACGAGGTTTCTAAATCACACACAACGACGCACCACAGTCGGTAGGACTTCTCTGGACGAGTGATCAGCTCGTCGCAGAGACCTCTACCTACAACACACAACACAGCATCCATATCCCCGGCGGGATTCGAACCCATATCTCAGAGGGCGAGCGGCCGCAGAACTACGCCTTAGACCGCGCGGCCAGTGTGACCGTCGGATTTCATGTATTGTTTATTTAACGACAGTTATCAGTAGCTCAGTGGATGGAATTTACGGTGATCAGTGAATGTACGTAGTAAAACCACAAGCGCCCTGCTCTTCCCTGGGCACTATCACGCATTACCACGTGATAAGTGGGTCCCTGTCAACATGGCAAGGCGCGTCCTCAGGTTGCGGATGGAGGATAGCTGCGAATATATTGAATAAGTAGTCGCGGACAGCCAACAAAGGGTGGTCCTCCAGCTTGGGGGTTGGGCGAGATGCTAACAACTCCTCACCGTAAAAACGTATCCTGCTACGAACCGTTTCAAAGGAAAGCCTCGGACCTGGTCTGATACTCTGGTACGACCTAAGCAACGGAAAAAGGATAAGAGATTTGGCACTTGAAATGTTAAGGAGCCTGTACAGGGAAGGTTCACTTACAGCAGCAGCAGCCAGGGAATCAGCAATGACTAGAAGTAAATGCTGATAAAACTAAGTACATAGTCATGTCTCGAGATCAGAATGCAGGACGAAGTCACAATAGACTGATACTAGATTCTTTGAAATGGTGAAAGAGTTCAAATATTTGGGAACAACCTTAACAAATCAAAATTCTATTCAGGGAGGTATTAAGAGGAGATTGAAGTTGGGGAATGCTTGCTATCATTCGGTGCAAAATCTTTCATCTTTCAGTTTGCTATCCAAAAATTTAAAAATGAAGATATACAGAACTATAATTTTGTCTGTTGTTTGGTATGGGTATGAAACTTGGTCGCTGACACTGAGGGAGCAACGTAGGATGAGGGTTTTTGAAAATAGGGTGCTGAGGAGAATATTTGGGCCTAGGAGGTACGAGGTACCAGGGGAGTGGAGAAAATTACATAACGAGGAGCTTAATGATCTGTACTCCTCACCCGATATTGTTCGGGTGATCAAATCGAGAAGAATGAGATGGGCGGGGCATGTAGCGCGTATGGGTGAGAGGAGAGGCGCATACAGGGTTTTGGTGGGGGAAACCTGGGGGAAAGAGAGCACTTCGGAGACCCAGGCGTAGATGGGAGGATAATATTAAGATGGATATTCAGGAAGTGGGATGTGGGGATTTGGACTGGATAGAGCAGGCTCAGGATAGGGACAGGTGGCGGGAACTTGTGAATGCGGTAATGAACCTTCGGGTTTCATGAAAAGCGGGGAATTTCTTGACTGGCTGAAAACCGGGTGGCTTCTCAAGAAGGACTCTGCTCCACAGAGTAAGTAAGTAAGTAAGTAAGTAAGTAAACCACAAGCGTCATGCTCTTCCCTGGGCACTATCCCGGCAAGTCACAGAACACCTCACTTAGATCAGCCCATCTCGGGGCAGAGCACTGAACTAAGCACCTACCGACAACGAAGCCAATCACGCGTGCGACGTTCGCTGTAGCTGATCGAGTTTCGAAATGAGAACCTAGTGGACGCAAGGCCACCTGTCAGCGGTCAGATAACCGTCACAGTGCACATGATAATTAATTACAAAGTCCTAGCGCTACGAAACGTTAGCCAGCTCCTAGAGCAGTTCTGTCCACGCACACAAATTCCTACGTGTCGGCAGTTCGCGCAGACTGCAGGCAGCTGCACAACTATCTAATTACGTGTACACTGCTACTGTATCAGTCCGCTCTCTGCCCTTACAGCAACTTACTGCAAAGTGGGGGTGGGGGGTTATGCTGCAGAACAGTATCGCGCGACATTCAGTCACTGCTAATAGCAACTGTCACGTGGGGCTTTAAGGCACGTTACGACAAGCCAATCTGGCAAGCTGACGGTCGCTCAACTGGCGCAGTAAATTGCCGTCGCTTTATCGAACAAGAATGTACATACCGCCCTCACTAGAGTCCGTTCTGAGCCACATGAACCCTGTACACATCCCAAGTCTCTGATATCCATTTTAATATTATGCTTCTACCTACGTCGATCTTTCGAATGTCTTCGAACGCGGGGTCCGAGCGCTTCGGACCAGGGCGCTGATCTTCATGATTTGCACTGCTCGCTGCGTAGCAGTACTGTAAGGGCGACACGCAGCGCGCGTCAGAGAAATGGAAACTGCTTACGAATTTTTGGTCAGATGAGAGGGTAATATTAAAAGGACCTTGCAAAAATAGTGTCAAGTCCACTAAATTACACGCCAGACAGATTTCACTGACAAGCCCTTGTGGACACAGCAACGGGTTGTTGGTTGCCATAACACGAGGGCCGTTTCTTCGCCTGACAGGGTGCAGAACGCTCCAGCCACAGACACACACATGGTGTTTGGTACATACGGCTTAGCTACTGCTGTCCTGCAGCGCTATAAGAAATGGGACATTTGATAAGGCATATCCAACGCTCCCCATCTCTAAACAACACGCCCTTTGAATTTTGCAAGTGTTCACCCTTTAGCCCTTGTGGTAAGAAAAACACGTAGACGAAGATGAGTTTGGAGCATTGGTGGAATGATACTGGCAGGGGAAAAACGAAGTATTGGGAGAAATACCTGTCAAAGTGCCACTTTGGCCGCCACAAATCTCACAAATTTCACATGGATTGGTGTGGGATTGAGCCCGTGCCTCCATCGTGATTTAAACACCATGTCTAGCCCGAATTATATATAAAGATCCAGTCCGTACCGCGCAGTAAACACACTCCGTCTAGGTTATAAAAACCAGTCAGTTAGTGCTGTATAGGGAAATAATCGCTGTTTGTTCTCAGATCCACACAAAACACATATATACAATGTGTGGGCAGAACGTCGTGGTACACATGGCACCACTACGCCCTGAAGGGTGACAGCAGCAGTAGCAGCAGCAACAACACATCGCCAGGCACACCATCAGCTGTGTGCATCTCAGCCAGCAGCAGCTGCCACAAAACGTACGAAGGCCGATCGCTGTGACGTCTGTCTCGCATTCAGACGCCCGTCACTTACGTAACAGCCCCATAACATGTTTCGGTTTGGTTTTTGTGTGACGTTTGAGTGTGGGATGTTATTTGATGTTGCAGAGCGGAGACCTTAATGGGGTCTGTGGTGTGACGTTGGCGCCGTTCCTGGTCGGTCACAATCTGCAGGGTTGGGCTGGAAATACTGAAGGCGTCGGCTTGTTTCACAATTGTACAGGCCTGCTGTTCGTTTCCTGTTCCTGCACTGCAGGACGTGAGCCAAGGGCACCAACACACCAACACACAAATGATGATATAAAACACAACAGTTATACACAAGCGACGGTAAAGTTCGGCAAATGACCGATGTATCGGACCGAAACGTCGGTAACCAAATGCCAGTATGCGACGCACAACATCCAAGAAGAACAAGGGCCTTAAACAGCGATCGGTTTCTTCTTCATTGTAAAATAATTTGTTTTTATAACTGAGACGGAGTATTTACTGCGCGGTACGAGCTGAATCTTTAAAGGCCGGTTGATTTCAGTCGGTACAGCAACCAAGCAACTGCACAATCTTCAGGGCTGCATCATGGAGCAATCAACCTGCAAATCAGACGCACAAAACGTCCCGAATACAAAATACCGCGCAACGTACCCACCCCCCTCCACTTTGCGACTATCATGACGTCACAATGAATGGGAAGTGAATCACAGAAGTGAATCTGTGGCCAGCTGTGGTGGGCGGCAAGGAATGCTGGGAGATGGTGGCGACGTGCAGATCGATACGACGGGACGACGGCGGCAGCGTCGCGGCGCAACATATTGATCAGCGTCGTCTCACCAACAGCATCCTGCAACCAGCACCACCAACACACTCCGACATACGCTACCTGTCGTTCAGCCACTCAAATTATCTCCCGCCATTTATGGAACCCGGAAGTTCGATAGACCTTGCCGCTAGTTATCGGTCCACACGTTTACGACCCTTCTGCTGTAGGGACAGAGTCAGTCCACACACTCTAGCCCAGTTACTTTAGGACCGATTCTAACTTTACTCAGTCCACACACTCCAGCCTAGTTACTTCGGCACTCATTCTAATATTAACCTTCCATCCACACCAAAGTATTCGAAGAGGTCCCTTCACATCATCTATTACAAGCGAAAAATCTATATACATTTCTCTCGTGCGTGCTACATACTCCACCCATCTCACGCTCCTTGATTTGTGCAGCCAAATTATAGGAACTGCAGTATGCAAACTGGGATCCCATTTTGTTAGTTTCAGGAGATCATTACGACAATCAGACTTCACTTCACTTCACCTCACACTTCCAAGCAACGAGAAAACGAGCAAACCGACTGCTGCCCGCTACCCGCACGTTGTACCTTCCTTTCTAACACAGTGCTGAAATGCACGTGCGGGCACTTAACCTGCTTCACAGTGGACAGGCGGAGTTCATACCTGTCGCGAGGCCAACATCCTCACATAACCAGTCAATGTTTTCTAATATTCTCAAAGCGATCCACACAAAATAAAGTTGTCCCTATGCTGAACCAACCGCCACGCCACGATAGCGCAAGAGGGAGGGGAGACATGGTGCCTCTCATTCTTAAGCTACGCACTAGGCGTTGGCAGCAGAATCACATGTCAAGTGTCCGGTGCTTCTGTCAGATGTGAACCGAAATTGAATGTTTGCGACCAGGTTTTCACAGAAGCCCCCAACATCAAACTTAATGGAAATGTGTCCAGCAGAAGCCAAGATGATTCATGCGGACAGACGGATGACACAGCTAAGAGACGCTTGTCGCGTCTAACAGAACGCACCCAAACCTGGCGTACGGACGGCCGTATTTTTCATACGGGCGTCAATGACGTCACAGTACGCCAGCACTGTGGAAACGTGCGACGTTCTGAAAGTAAAGAACGCTTTGGTACAGTTTATGTACTGTGTCACGGACAGCACAGTTGGCGTCTTCTGCTTACACAACACACTGCGTGTTTTTTGGTACTCTAATGTCACTCCACAGCACTGCAGGTGTAAGAAACACAGGGCGTCTGGACAGTCGCGTTTTAATGCAGCGCCACACTATACGTTTGAAGCCTGGCGGTAGGCCGGCCTATCTGTATGCACCACCGACTGCAGCATCAGAACTCCGTAGTTTGTCAGTGTAGAACCATTTCTGTGCTTCATAGGTCGTCACACAACATGAGTCGGGTGGTTCTGACAACGGAAACTGTCTAGTTGCTGTGCGGTGGGTGTGCGTGGCTTCTGAGTGTCGCCACAATCTGGTCCATTACGGCTGAAACAATCTGTGTTTACTATGTGGTGGCAGTGTGTGGCTCGTGAGTGTCGCCACAATTTGGTCCGTTACGACTGAAACAAACTGTATCTACTGCGTGGTGGCTACATGTGGCTCCTGAGTGACGCCACAATTTGGTCCATTAGGACTGAAACAAACTCTCTCTCTACTGTGTGACGGTTATGTGTGGCTCCTGAGTATCGCAAGAATTTTGTCCATTACGGCTGAAACAGTGTCTACTGTGTGGTGGCTGTGTGTGGCTCGAGTATTGCCACAATTTGGTCCATTACGGATGAAACAAATTGTGTGTTTACTGTGTGGTGGCTGTGTGTGGCTCCTTAGCGTCGCCACAATCTGATCCATTACGGCTGAAACAGTGTGTTTATTGTGTGTTAGCCGTGTGTGGCTCTTTGGTGTCGCCACAATTTGGTACATTACGGCTGAAACAGTGTGTTTCCTGTGTTGTGGCTGTGTGTGGCTCTTTAGCGTCGCCACAGTCTGGTCCTTTACGGCTGAAAAGAACTCCTCATTCGGCACCCACGTCCTTCTGGCGCAACTAGCCCTCAAAAGGACAATCTAACACGCTGATGCTTCCAAGGCCAATCCTGACCTTCACAGTCTTAACGTCTAACCTTCATTTCCGACCATATGTACCGTAAGTGGCCAATTTATTCGTTAACTCTTTACAGGACAGTCGTAACTATAAGAACAGACCCGCTGTAACGTAAGAACTGCGTACCTGCCCACACAGTGTGCGTGATTCTCACACCAACAGCTGTAATTCCCCAGAACAGCATTAACTGTGAAGACGTCACTGTGGGGTAGCTGTGGGCCTTTTCACAGAGGAAGAAGAAAAAAATCATTTGCGTAAGTGATGTCTGCATACCGCTCCGTGACCTGGTCTAGAGCAATTATTTTATGTGCCAAATATCGCGCCGCTTCCTGTGATCGCCTATCGCAGTAACGTGTCCAACTCACGGTAGCCCACGGCACCCCACGGCACCACACGTTAGCCCATGGTACCACACGGCAGCTCACGGTACCACGCGGCAGCACACGGTAGCCCCCCAGTGTATTTTCTGCAGCTCTCAGAATGATCTACCAACAATGGAATGCCACGTGGGACACCGTCGAAGAAATTGCTCGGAATTTACGGAAATCTGGAATCCTCACCAAATATCCATAGGATGATGAAATGAACGGTAAGACGTGTGGGATATGCGGATCGAAAATTCTGAGTGTTCGTCGAAAAACTGAAGGGACGGCCACTTGTAAGGCCCAGGTGCATATGGGAGCGCAGAACTACCGATATAGCGTCCCTGAGCAACGGCGCCTTCACAAGAAGTGTCGTCAGATGCAGGGTTCCTATGTGATACAACTGCCATGCTCCTTAAGAACATAAACTGACACCCTGTACAATGGACAAACAAAATAGCAAGTGAGACAGCGAATTGAACTTGGGTTGTCAGGCTCAGGACAAAGTCCAGTAGACGGCTCTTGTGAACACACAAATGAGCCTTCTTGCTGCCTACATGGCGAGATATTTGCTGACTAGATAAGCGAATATCAGCTTCTCAAAGCGATTTCCAACAAGCCACTTTTCGCAAGCAATCCATTTTGGTTTTTGGAACCTTCAGAATGCGCAATGCAGTAATAACAACGCGATACGTGAATACGGAACTGACGTGCAACCAGTTACATGGTACCGACCGACGGCTCAGACATCACAGTGCCTCCATCAAACCTGACGACACCTCGTCTGACTAGACGGTGTCATAACCAAAGACTACCGAAAGCAAAAACTGCTCACCGTCTGGTGGCGCGATGACAGAGTCATAATCGTACCTCATTTGAACTATTTAGCAGTCGGGACAGCAACTCGGTATTGGCAGGACGGTCGGGGGACCGAATCCCGGCGGGGGCGAGATTTTTCCGCGCCCATCCAGATCGACTCTGGGGCCCACCCAGCCTCCAGTAATGGGTACCGGGTCATTCCCGGCAGTTGGAACGGCTGAGGCGTGACGCTGACCACCCATTCCATCTAACGCCGAGTGTAGAGCTATACCTATCCTCCAACCCTCTCGGTTACAGGCTGAACCCCTTTATTCACTACCCAACTCGAACCACTCTGCGTTCAGCCCGTTTCACGGCCGGCAGCGCAGTGTTCACCGCTATTCGGATTTGCTGTGAGCCGGGACCTACTCGTTTCAGTCCAATGTATTTCAGTCAATATTAGTTTTTTACTAGCCGAACTACACGGTGCTGGAAACGTTTTCCTTCGACTCAGACAGACGTCACGTCTAACGAACATGCTGTTAGTTTGTTTGCAGAGGTAACCAGCGGCAGGTGTCACATACAATAACGACAATATAGAAAACACCCTAATGGCAGTGCATGTCAGCCTGAAGAACAAACACAATCAAATGTTCTCAGTACGAGAAATTACACACAGCAGCCAAAGCCAAATCAAACTATTCTGACCTGCAGGCCGATTCTTCCAATGGGCAGAACGAAAACTAAGGCCAGCCGGCAGGTGGCCTTTGTGGTGCCATAGTTCTGGTTCACAGAGCCTGAGTACGGGTCCGTACGAGGTCATCTGGGCAGGAAACAGTCACAGGAAGACCTTGACGTAACACCTACTAATTTAACACACACATGTAACGTCACTCTGAAGAGAGGTTCTTGGATCGAATTCAAGGATCTGTCATCGCACTTGCTTTCTGAGCAGGCAACGATGACACACAAGGTATGGCTGCTTCTTCCAATATTAATTATCACTGAAATGCACAATGGTAACTATACGTGCCACTCACGCACCCTACATTTGCTCACAGCGTATTCGTCCTGAGATCCATATACATTTTACACCTTTAAAATCGGAAGTCAATGGCACTACTTTTCTATCCAATGCTCTCCGATTTCCGAAACAACAGTGATTTATTTGAAGGTTCCCACGCTACGCCCGCTTGTCTTTCTAGTGAGGGTAAAATGTAGATGAAGCTGAGTATGGAGCACTGATGGCATGATACTAACAGGGGATAACCGAAGTACTGGGAAATATCTGTCCCAGTGCCACTTTGTTCACCACAAATGTAACATGTACTGACCTGGGACCAAACCCGGGACTCTGCGGTGAGAAGCCGGCGACTGACCTCCTGAGCCATGACGCGGCCATTTTAAGACACGAAAATTAGCCTCGATTATATATAAAGACCCAGTCCGTACCGCGCAGTAAACACTCCGTCTCGGTTATACAAATCAGTCAGTTGATGCTGTATAGGGAAATAATCGCTGTTTGTTCTCAGATTCACACAAAATACATAAATACACTGTGTGGGCAGAACGTAGAATTGCTGAATGTTAAACCTGGTGGTACGTATAGTAACCACCGGGCCCTAATCGGTTAACCGAATGTGTAGAAGCGCCACGTGCCGTGTACTGTATTGTCGCTTGTGTACACGAAGCTATGAAATAACAGCACAAACAACGAACGTGACACACAGCCATTATCAGCTGTAACCGCAGCTACTATCAGACACTGTGGCTGTTAACCCGAGTGTCAACACCCCCACTTGACACTGTCCACCCACAGCCATCATCACAATCTGCTTTAATAACATCCATCTCAGATTTGCAAGACGTCATTTGCTCGGCAGTTTTCCCAGTGACATCACACGTTGTTTCAGGCCCCTCCCATCCAGCAACACATTCAGCCCATCGAGCTTCCACATTTCGTTTCAAACAAATTCAACACCCTCAAGGCACACATGCAGACAGCAAGTGATGCAAACATTTTAACAACATGCCCTAACAGCAGCAATAAACTGACTCTTTCTTGAGAAACTAACAGGTCCCCAAGTGGTCAATATTCCTCCTCATTATGTGGAACATGAAGTTCATTACCCCATTCACAAAATTCCGCCATCTGTCCCTATCCTGAGCCATACAAATCCAGTCCAAGCCCCCACCCCACTTCTTAATATATTTCCATCTACTCCTAAATATTCCAAGTGGTCTCTTTCCTTCGGGTTGTCCCATCAAAACCCTGTCTGCACGACTCACCTCCCCATGCGTGCTACACGCCCCGCCCATCTATTCTGAACATTGTTTAATATACGCACAATTGTGAATGACAACAAAACTGTGGACACAGGCCCTAAATGGCAAGACCACGTGATAAGGGTCCAGCATGGGCAGACCAGAACGCAAATCGGTGTTACGTTATGCTACGAACATTGGCGGTCTGGTTACATCCCAGACGCAGCGTGTTTACTGCGCGGTACGAACAGTGTTTTCAAAAATAATTTGCGTTAAAGTTAGCCTTCATTGGTTTACGTAATAATGAATTCACAATTACGGATGAGTTCATATTTACAGCATCATATAGAGGTAGGTCTGTGCCATGTCCAAATTCCTCCTCATTATTTACGACGCCCGCGGCTGGCAGCAGCAACGTTCATCCTCAGCTATTTCTGCCGCACCGCGCGCTCTTGCCAAAGTTAAACAACCGTTAAGTGATAAATTTATTTTTATAACACTTGTAGGTTTCCGCGGCGATAAACACCATGCCGTGGTAGTCCGTGTTATGACACCGTGTAGTCTGGTAGGCAGGTACCAACGGCTGGAAAGAAAATTCCGGCAGCACGGTTTCCGGCCTTCTTTCGGTCTCAGATCCTCGGAATGTTCCCATGCATTCCGTGTGTCAGATCACTGAATGCACCTAGCAACAAGCACCGACCAAGAAGCCAATCACAGAACGCCGTCTGTTTAGCTGCGTGCGACATAACCGAGCACAAAACGATCTGCTGGGCTGTGTATGACACGGAAACCTTGCAAATGTAACGGTGATTGTGTTTACGCTAATGGATTTACCGTCTTGACGTGGTCAACAAGGACGTCTGTTGTCTTCTGCAAACAGCGCTATGACCGTTTCGGCAGAACTCTCGTTGGATGGACGCCTGGAGTTTGAACCCAGGGCAGCTAGTTCATGTTTCATGCCGACCTGTGATTGGGCGCAAGGAGCTCCACGCCCCGTCTTCTAACGACACACGGGCGTTCGCCTTTAAAACTGTTGCAGTTGAGACAAAAACAGAAGCAGTCTGCTTCTGCAGCCATCGGAACCCTGCCGAGCAACAGGTCTGTGCTGTCTCCTGAGACTCTCAAACTCAAACCTTATAGTCTTCCGGTTCCTCACAGTGGCCACGAGACTGACCCTGAGCGACCTTCACCCAATTTACTTCCCGAACTGTGTAAGAATATACCCCACGGTCAACAGCACAGGTGCTGACCTCGCGGTCCGGCCTGTTATTTGCCTTGGCAACCGTCAAGGTGGTAATGGACCGACTGGTGTGTGTACTTGGATACTAGAGGGCTGATCAAACTGCTGCTCAGAAAGGCGCTATGTTCAGCACTGCTCAAAAACTTTACAACTTCTACAGTTTCTCTGAAATCCACGTCCAAAATTGTGATCCCATGACTTCGGATACCGACTGTACTATCAAGTGGCGGGCAAAGTGCTTAGCACTCTGGTCAATCGGGAGATACTGGGTTTGGATCTCGGTACTGACATAACCCCACCCTTTGTGGTATTCTGTACTAAACTACAGAATGGCTGGGTGTTTCCTTCCACCTCCTTCCGAATTCACTGGTATGCAATGAGCATCATCAGACGCTACGTGATACAGAATCCGACTCCACTGTCTGCCCTGCCACGTACAATGCGCAGTCTCGATGTTCGCGATTAACTGGGGCCAATAAAACTATCACGAACATCGGAATCCATTTGTAGAGTAATAACCCCCAACAATTAATGCAAAGCCAGTAACAGGTATATAAGGTTACATTTAACAACATGCAAACTCTTTTCGGAAACCTTAAGTGTTGTTAACTTAAATGACAAAGAGTCTCATTCCATAGAGCACCAAAGCTGTCAGCCTCACCTCATGACAGACAGCAGGACTGTGCTGAGGGTGATCTGCACAGCGGCGGACTAACCAAAAGCGACTCGCCAGTCCGTTGGTCTCATCCGGATTCGCCGAAACCAGTCACGAAAAGTCGAAACAATTGCATTAAAATCAAAATGGGCTATTACAAAATGTCGAAATGCCGCACATCAAGGTTCGCCACCGTCTGGACTGTACTGAACGTGAAACGGGCATTAACGCCGTTCGACCTAATTGCATGCCACGTGGTTACAGCTACACGTCTCACGCGAGAGCTGTTCGTCTTATGTGCGGTGAATAAACAACCTACAATGCAAAACGAACATATGACACGCGTGCCAACAGTGACACGAAGGAAATTGTACTTGGCACGCCACGCTGAGAGTTGCTTTCTCTCCAGTTTCACGATACCAAAGAAGTACCTTCCAGTTCGTAAGTTCACCCTAGAAGCAGAGTTACAGCTCTACTCTTTCTGTAATCTCGGTGTCAGACGGGGGGGGGGTTGTGTGTTCAAGGCCACGCCCCGGCCGATCTACCCCCGACAATGAGACCCAATACTTATCATACATGAGGCTGGGTGGGCCACAGGGCCTGTGTGGACAGATGCAGAAAATCTCGCCCCCCACTAGGAGCGATCCCCGGACCGTAACCAGTCGTTATAACGACCGAGCTATCCCGGACCACCAAGATTATACATTACTTACTGATATATATACTGAACGTTATATTTAGATACTAACCCTGTAAGGCCCACTTGTCACTACATGCATCACCAGCTGTGTAGCATTACGTTACTCTTGGTGTTCAAAGGGTTAATGACGTAGGCCTAACCGGTTCTTGCTCTCAAACTGTGGCACGTGAGCCCCAGCATACTGTTCGGCAGAGATTCTGGCGAGGCCTGGCCAGGTGTGCGCAAGAGTCTGAGTGAAATAACGCTGCACTGATCATTGGTAATATTATACTAACTGAACTAACTCCATGGAGCAGAATCCTTCTTGAGAAGCTAACCGGTCCTCAGCTAGTCAAGAAAGTACACTATTTTATGGAACCCGAAGGTTCATTACTGCATTCACAACAGGCCGCCAACTGTTCTTATCCTGAGAGACAGCAAACCAGTCCACACCTCACGATACCACTTCTTGAAGATCCATTTTAATATTATACTTCCATCTACGCCTAGGACTTCGAAGTGACCTCTTTTCATCACACCTCCCCACCGAAACCCTGTATTTCTCTCCTGCTAAAACTATACATACCATTTTATCGGTAATGATGGCACAACACGGTGTACAGTGACCAGAGAATTAGAGTGGACTGTTTGTGGGGTAGGCGATAGCAGGATGGAAGGTCATGCGACACAGCAGTCGTGCAGAAACGAACCAGCGGCCGCACGATTTAATTATGGCGTGTTTAACGATGCTGTCGGTAACGCCATGAACTGGAAAGGGTGTAGCAGGAAGCGGGCGTGTCCCACTTCGAAGTCCGGCAATTGCCGAGGTGGCAAAGGACTCCAAGCCAAGAATCGAACCCGGAAACTACCAAAAATGAACTGACGTCATTACCAACTGTTCACCTTACGAACCTCCGTCCTCCACACGCGCCGCGAAATGCGACGCGTCAAGCTGACGGCAATACATGTGCCTGTTGCTACATACAGACTGCGGTCAGCAACTGACATGCTTAAACCCGGAACCGAGTTTGATAATCATTAAATAAACTTATCGAATTAACACACTTGTTAACAGCAAGATGTGATGTTGAGGAAAAGTGGGTCAAGTAAACAAGTCGGCAAATGTGCAAACAAAGTAATAATCCTGGTGCGCTGTCTCGCCGTGAGTTAAAACTTTCAAAACTAAGATTAAAGCAAATTACACATAAAGATCCAGTCCGTACCGCATACTAAACACACACCGTCTCGGTTATAAAAACCAGTCAGTTAATGCTGTATAGGGAAATAATCGCTGTTTGTTCTCAGATCCACACAAAACACATAAACACGCTGCGTGGGCAGAACGTAGTATTTCTGAGTGTTAAACCAGGTGGTACATATAGTGACCACTGGGCTTAAAAGGTTGGAAAGTGAAGAAGCTAAGGTGATGGGAAGTAGAATGCTGCAGTATGCAGGCGTGCAGCACTCTGTGCGTATTCTAAGTTGTAGAGTGCAACATTACGGCCAAGTGTTGGTAACGCTGGAAGGCTGCACCAAACGCATGCAGCGACACCAAGGAAAACCATGGAAACTTTGATCCAGTTGACGAGTCGAACGTCACTTTGACGGTGCGCAATAATTCGGTTCATACCTCACAGAGAACACCGTACGTCTTCATTACGAAGGCCGGCCAGTTAACGCTCTACAGAGATACAATCTCGCTACTGGGATGACTAAGTCGGTGTAGCGACCTGCTACGGGCTGGACTTTGGGGTTCAAATCCCGCTGGGGTGGGGGGGGGGATTTTCCGAAGCCGTTCAGACCGGCCCGGACGCCCAACCTCCTAAAAAAATAGGTAGGGGGTCGCGGCCGGTGCGTTGCGTTGACCAGTCACCCCTTCTAGTGCCAAAATTAAAGACAGAGGGTAGCTATAACTCTACAACCCCCTGTGCACTCACATGTTATAGGGGAAATCCATTTTGTTCCGGTTTATCAGTTCTGCTTACACCACTTAACACTGAACTCACTGCAACGCAACAGCTCGGATTACACTAGCAGTATGTCAGCAGGTAAATATGAGTGTCATCTTATCTTAGAGTTCTCCGTTTCAATAGAAGTCATCAAATTGGTAGTACAATGTGCTGATCGGTTAAAAACGGAGTCGTCTTACCGATGACGTAACACCAACACACCTGAGCAGCCAACTGCAGATTACAAACATAACTCCGTTTTAATGCCTGCCCTAAGATACCAGTGGGAAGTGTACGTACCTACTTACTTACTTACTCCATGGAGCAGAGTCCTTCTTGAGAAGCTAATGGGTTCTGCAGCTAGTCAAGAAATTCCCCGCACTTTATGGAACCCGAAAGTTCATCACCGTATTCACAAGTGCCCGCCATCTGTCCCTATCCTGAGCCAACTCCATCCAGTCTCCACCCCCTCC
>Ga0123357_10004279_pt1 | contig 16694 bp, 15 predicted proteins | sample TergutEmb28metaG_FD_89873 | JGI IMG/M metagenome (GOLD analysis project Ga0123357, IMG submission 89873) | Embiratermes neotenicus P4 segment gut microbial communities from Petit-Saut dam, French Guiana - Emb289 P4 | ecosystem: Host-associated > Arthropoda: Insects > Digestive system > Gut ... | reverse complement strand
GATCAATGCTCACCACCACTTCGGTCGCCACGGTTGGGCCGCTATTTCCGACGACCAGTTTCGCCGCCGCTCCGTCAAAGAACGGTCGAACATCCGCCCATACTCGGGGTGCGGCAGCCTCCTGGGCAATCTCGCGCTGTAGAGCGGTCTGGGCCACGGCGGCATCAGCGGCGCGTTTCGTCGGGATCAGCATAAGGAACGCCGCCAGCGCGGCCAGGAACGCCACGGCAACGCCAGCCCAGGCCGTCAAAACGCTTGCATCCATGAGAATCATGGATGCAAGTCAACCACGTTCTGACGACATGACACGGGCAGTGCGTGGAAGCATATGGAGGCCCCATGATGCCAAGGCAAATCGTCAGCGGCAATTTCGGTCGGTGCGCTCGTAACTCGTGCCGACTGGATCGACACGTTCAGGGCGGCCTGGTCGGGCGGGGTGTCCGGCGTGATGCTGTGCAACAGCCATACTTGGATGGTTTGGCGGTACCAGGCGTTGTAACAGTCCCTGAAGTAGCAGGCGAACCCGATGGGACTCCCATAGGTGGTAAGACTCATCGGCGTCGGCAGGCAGGACGGCTGGACACCTGGTGGGCTCTGGCGTGGGCGCTTGGTGTTCCTTTCGGTGAGCTCATGGGATCGCTTGATGCTCCCGCTGAATCGGAATGATGCCTCCTAGTAGATCACTGCCACCCCGTCACACTGTCGGAAGAGACTTCCACCACCTGGCAGGTATGCCTAGTCTGCTCGCCCCCAGGTTCGATGATGCTCCAACAATGACGGCCAGCAGGAACTGAAGCCCCAGCATCGGTGGTGTGGTCCAGCGGGGATAATGGCGGCGATCCTGTTGTTGCGTCGCCAGGTTCGGTCCAGCACTCCGTTTTGGTTGGCGTGACGGGCTGACCACAATGTGAGGACGAAGAGGAGCGGAGGTCTTCCCGCCCGATGTCACTTCTTCCGCAGCTATTTCGAAGTCTGGTAGGTCAGACCTCCTGTTTATCAGCCATTTTTGGGTGGTCTTCCCTACCGAACTTCTTTGGGGACGTCAAATAGACGAGGTTAGGCGGGAAGACCTCCGTGGGCGCAGGGGGCGTGCAACAAGCGCTGATTGATTGCCCATCGAACCGCTCCAAGGCCGCGAAACACACCGCCGCTTCGTCATTTTTCGACGCAAAGCAACACCTTGATTGTCCCGCCACTGTTTGGGCTTGTGGGATGGCCAACTTGGCCGACATGTTCAAATCACTGGGCGGCACTCCCAGCACACTCAGGTCAAGCGTGTCCACTCATGGCGACGGGCCGCTAGCCCGATCAGGCCCAGCAGCACCAAACCGCCAACCCAGAACCACTGGCCACTGCTGCCGCCGGGCATCAACGATCCGCCCGTCACCGACGTGATATTGGTTGGCGGAGTCGGCGGTGGCGTCTCGTACGTGTTGGTCACTGTGATGGTTTCATCGCCACCAGCCTTGAACAGCAGCCCGGTGGTTGAGTACGTCGTCGTGAAGGTCTGACCAGTCGTCACCTCAACCACCGCGTACACGTGGCCAGCCCAGAGGTTGCTGATCTCCACTGGCTGGGCGGCCGTCACGGTCAACTCCGTGATAGCCGTACCCGCGTAGGGCTCGCTCAAACCATCGACGTCATTACCGATGCAGCGGAACGAGCCGCCCACCCCAGCAGTCCCTTGGAAAAGCAAGTGATTGTTGTAGGTGAGGTCCTCGATCTGCACCTTGAATGATGTTGACGTGTTGACGCCCCAACCACCCGGAGAGCCAGCCAGCGACTTCTTGATCGTCAAATGGCCAGTTAGCTGGGTGTTAGTGACCCCCACCAAGGCGAGACCGGTGTTCCCTCCGGTGTCCAACTGGAAGGGCCCCATCGGGTTGCCGGCAGACATGCCGGTGTCGGGGGTGCCACCCGTCAGAACCAGACTTGGTGGCTCGAAGCCGACGGTGGGCGGGCTGACCTCCTCAACCCAGTAGTGGTAGGAATACCCGGGAGTGCCGCTGACGTTCATGGGCAGGCCGGCGATGATCGCCAGCCCGCCGTTGCTTAGCGAAAACGTGTTGTTGGCTGTGTCGGTGACTGCCCCGCGCACCGGGAAGTCTGTCAAATTCAGAGCCTTGGCAGTGCTCCAGTCTGTGCTGGTGTTGTAATACACCTTGAAGTCAAAGGCAACCCCGACGTCTTGCGGCGAGGCGTTTTGCACCGTCTTGGAGATTCGCAGGATACCCTCACTGGTGCCGCCGCTGTACCAGTTGGCTTCGGCATAGAGGTTCACCGACTGGCTAGCTGTGACGCCGCCGATGAAAGCCTGGATGGTGTCCCAATTCTGCTCCCCGGTAGTGGGGTCGGCGAACGCGAAGACGACCGGCGTGCCCTCTAGAACCGGCACGTCGGGGGCCATCGCCATGGCATTCACGGTCAGCGCGTCACCGCGATCTGGCATCCGACCTTTCGGAATGGCCAGGTAGAACTCATCGCTGGTCCAAACGCCGCCCGACTCGCTTCCGGCCACAATCTGGGCAGGTTGGGCCGTTCCCGGCACCGTCCCAGTCGGCAGTAGGTCAGCCGCCGACATGGACGCCAGGAACTTCACGCCGCTGGATTCCAACCCGCTGGCCGTCAGCGCGACGTCTGTCAGACCGCTCAGATCACCGCCGGCAGCCGGATTGTCCAGGGTTCCCGTCACCGTCATCGGACCGAAAAGGTTGTAGTTGGGGTCGCTGGTGTCATCGTAGGTCGGCGTGGCTGTTGACGGGCCAACCTGCAAGCTGAAGGAGCTGGTGGTCAACTGCCCCGGCATGGGGACGCCCGTGGCCGCCGCGTTGGCCGCGTTGACCAGACCGGACACCAAAGCCTCAAACGTTGCCTTTCTCGCCGGGTTGCCGTCCAAGGTGGTGCTTAGGACTGTCACGCTGTTCCCGGCGACCAACTTCCAGATGGCCACCTTTGTGGCCATGACGGCGATGGTCTTGTCGATCGTGCCGATGGTGGGGAACATCGCCTGCAGCCTTGCCACACTGGCCTGGCTTTCCGCGTCATCCGTCTTCCCATAGTTGAAGGTGCCTCGGTACCCGTTGGTGGCCACCCAGCCAACGGCCGCGCCGTAGGTCTGCATCGCGCCGGACATAACCCATGGTGCTGCCGAGACGTAACCGGTGACCGTGTCGGCCATTCCCCCGGTGCCGGTGTTCCACTGGAAATCGCCACCCAAGCCGCCCACCCGCGAGTGGAAGGCCGTGAAGGGGTCGACGCAGTAGACCTGCGTGGCGGCATACGGACTGATGGCGAACTCGTTGGCCGGATCCGGTACGCCGACACCGCCAATGGGCACATCTTCGGGGCCCGTCCAGTTGTCCTTGTCGGAACTGGCTGGATAGCTAATGGTGTAGGTGATTTGGATCGGGTCGTAGTAACTCAAAACGATTCGCATCGGGTCATTTCCGGCGGCCGACGCAAGCCCCGCCGAAGATATCAGCGTGCCCACCAGCAGCGCCAACGAAATCCAAACTGGCAACGCCCTTTTGGCCAGCTTTCGAGGTGTCATGGTATTTCTCCATCGTGATCGCAGTATTCTTCGTTGAAATGCTCTCCACCATGGCGAGTCCCCCCTGACCACCGCAAGCGGTGAACAGATCTAACTTCAAGTCTGCACTAACAAGCAGCCTTTTGACAAGCCAAAATAACAAATCTCAAGTGTTGTTTACATCAATTGACAACCGTTGACGGTATCGTCCCTCGGACCGATACCGGCCACCACACATAGGCGTGGACCGCTTCGGCAGCTAGACTTGGATGCTAAGTTGTGGTGGGGGTGCAGCCTTAACAATCGAGGTCGGATGTGTTTGACAAGCTAGGCCGAGCGGTGACACGCCACCCCTGGGTGTTCATCGTCTTCTGGCTTGCCATCGCTGTGGGTGCCGGCCTCGGGGTGCTGTGGGGTTACGGCCAAGGCGGGCTGTTCGACCGTTTGGAAAACTCCATCTCGCTGGTGCCCGGATCCGAGTCTGACCAAGTCAACAACGCGACCACCGATGCTGGCGGCGAAGCCATCACCGTTGTCGTCAAGGGCGTGGACGTCAAGAATCAACTGGCTGACCTCACCCAGTTCGTCAATGGTCACAAGGCCGGCATCGCCGACGCCCAGGGTGTCATCACTCAAACCGACCCGTTTGTGCTTCTTTCGTCCAACCAACCGCAGCTCCAACAGCAGGCCCAAGCCATGATCAGCGCCAACAATGACGGTTTTCTGATGACGGTGACGCTTGACCCCAAGCTGCAGGATGCCGACCAGAGGGACGCCCGGGATGCCGCGCACAGCGCAGTCTATGCCGCCGTCGACCAGTTCAGCAGCGATCTTGGAAAGCAATTTCCGGGTGCCACAGCTACCGCTGTGTCGATGGGCACCCTAGGTGACGCGATCGTCGCCCAGGTGCAATCCGACCTAGTGACCGGTGAAGCCGTCAGCCTGCCAGTGGCCCTGATTCTGTTGATAATCATTTTCGGCGGTCTACTGGCCGCCGGGCTGCCCATGATCGGGGCCATCATCTCCATCGTCATAGGCCTGGGCGCCGTTTGGGGCATCACCTTTGCCACCACAGTCGACTCTTTCATCCTAAACGTCATCTCGATTATCGGGGTGGCGCTATCGATCGACTACGGCTTGCTGATGGTCTCGCGCTACCGCGAGGAGTTGCGGGCCGAGTTGATTCGTGAAGGCTACCCCGGTGACGGGTCGCATGTGCCGCGTCAATTCGCCGCCAAAGCCATTGTGCGAAAGGCCGCACAAACCACCATCGCCACAGCCGGGCGAACCGTGACATTCTCGGCTGTGACAATCGCCTGCGCAATGTCCGCCCTGATTCCCATGAATTCGCCGATGTTGAAGACCATGGCCATTTCGGGAATGCTGGTCACCCTACTGGCGGTGCTGATGGCCGTGACGGTTGTGCCGTCCTTCATCGTCATTATGAATCGAGTGCTGATCCAGCCGTCCGTTTTGACCCACATCCCCGGTATTCGGCAAATCACCCGAGCACTAGGCGATGCAGCCAGCGATCACGGTTTCTTCTCACGCCTGGCGCGGGGCGTCCACCGCCGCCCCTGGTGGATCATGGCCGGGGTTTTTGTGATTCTGGCCATCATGGCGTCACCCATTCGAACGCTGACGTTGCGCATGGTTTTCGCCGACTATCTGCCCGCCAGTAGCTCGGTGACGCAAGCCTATGACACTATCCAGTCAAGCGACTACCCCTACGCCCGCCAAGCCACCATCATCCTGGTGGCGCAAGAGTCACCCGACAAGGCGGCCAATCTGGTAGACGGTATCAAGGCCATGTCCCCCGACATCGATATGGTCGCCGCGCCGACGCCCGTCAATGGCGATGACAACCGAAGCGTCATCGGCGTTCACGTGGTGGCCGACGACCAGGCTGGCAAGGACGTGACCGATCTGGTCAAACAGATGCGCGCCCACGATTTCGGGGTGCCTGTGCTGGTTGGCGGATCGGCGGCGCTGCAATATGACTTCATTCAATCGGTCGTGACGGCCATGCCGATTTCCTTGGCCATCATGATATGCGCCGTGCTTCTCTTGTTATTCCTGATGACGGGTTCGTTAATTGTGCCGCTGAAAGCCCTAGTCATCAACTCCTTGTCACTGGTGGCGTCACTGGGCGCGACGTGGTTCATCTTCCAACACGGTTTTCTCGGCATGCCGAAAGTATCCGGCATGGAGGCCTTTATTGTGGTTTGCGGCATCTGCTTCGGGTTTGGCTTAGCCATGGACTATGAGGTGTTTCTGTTGGCCCGCATTAAGGAATACTGGGACGCTGGCCACCCCAACGATGAGGCCGTCGAAATGGGCCTGCAGCGATCTGGGCGCATCATCACATCAGCGGCCGCCATCATAGTGGCGGTGTTCATCGGCTTTACGACCGGGCAAATGGGCGCCATCAAACAGGTCGGCGTGATGCTGGCCGCCACCGTCGTCACCGACGCCACCCTGGTGCGGTTGCTGTTGGTGCCAGCCACCATGACGGTGCTGGGTAAATGGAACTGGTGGGCTCCCCCACCGCTACGGGCCCTCTACAGGCACCTGAAGATCATCCACTGAACCCGGCGATCGTCTCTGGGAACCAGTCAGCCAGCTGATCCGGCGCCCAAGGTCCGAGATGACGCGTGGCTGTCAATGCCTGCAGGGACGCCGCCAAAGCCCCCGCCAACGGTGCCACAACACCGCCAGCCAGCAGAGCGCCCGCCACACCAGCCAGCACATCCCCGGAACCCGCCTGGGCCGTCCAAGCCGGGCCAGGCAACGCCCGATAGACCTCGACAATCGCCGCACTGCCGGCCATCTCGCCCGACGGCCCGACACAGTACTGCGTTGCCCCCTTCAACAGGGCAGACGCACCATACCGCTGCGACAACTGGGCTGTCCGATGCAGGGGGTCATCCGTCACGTCTGCTCGCGTCACACCGAGCAGACGGGCCATCTCGCCCGCATGCGGCGTCAATAAGCAGTTGGTAGGCAAGGCAGCCCAACCCAGCCTCTCTAAAGCGTCATCAATCACCCACAGCGCTCCAGCATCAATCACGCAGGGCAATCCATCAGCCAGACGGGTGGCTAGCCGTTCGGCGTTGTCCTCGTCGTCGTCCCAGCCGCACCCGACCACCCAGGCGTTCACTCGCCCGGCACCCACCGTCACCGACGGGCAGCGAGCCAAAACGGCCGGAACCGCTTCCTGCGACCCAGCGAAGCGGATGAATCCAGCACCCGAACGCAGCACGCCGAGGGTTGACAGCACAGCCGCACCCAAATAACGAGGCGAACCTGTGTCGATGCCAACCACGCCCCGCGAATACTTGTCGTCGCCGGCTTTTGGTGACGGCCACGAACCCGCCATGATCTCCGCAGACATCGCTGAACTGCGCACCTGCCAGGCGCCGTCGTCCGAGTCGATCGACTGCAAGTCACTCATTCGACGGTCACTGACTTCGCCAGGTTGCGCGGCTGGTCAACATCATGGCCAAGCACAGTGGCCAGTTCACAAGCAAACATTTGCAGTGGCAGGACGGCCAACATTGGCTGCAGCAGCGTCGAAACGGGCGGCAGCGGAATCAGGGTGGACGCAAAGGGCACCACCGACTCGTCGCCCGCCTCGGCCAGCACCAGCACTCGGGCGCCGCGAGCCCGTACCTCCTGGATGTTGGAAACCACCTTGTCGTGAAGTTGATCGCGGCCACGCGGCGGCACGATGACGAACACGGGCGTGGCCGGGCTGATGATGGCGATCGGGCCGTGCTTCAACTCGCCGGCCGCGAAACCCTCGGCGTGCTGATAGGCGATCTCTTTCAGCTTCAGCGCGCCCTCCAAGGCGACTGGGTAGCCGACGTGGCGTCCGATGAACAAGAAATCCTTGTTGGCGGCCAAATCATGGGCCAACTGATAGATCGACTCGGCCCGGTCAAGCATCTGCTGCATCAACGCCGGCATGGCGTTCAACTCGTCCACAACGTGGGCCACCTCGTCACCAAACTTGGTGCCGCGCACCTGCGCCAGCCACAAGCCGAGCAAGTAGCAGGCGGCCAACTGCGTCGTGAAACCCTTCGTCGAGGCGACGCCGATCTCGGGGCCAGCGCGCGTGTACAGCACAGCGTCAGACTCACGCGGGATCGTCGCCCCAACCGTGTTGCAGATGGCGATGACGCGGGCGCCCTGGGCCCGGGCGTGACGGATGGCCATCAGCGTGTCGGCGGTCTCGCCGGACTGCGAAATCGTCACGCAGAGGGTGCGCGGCCCCACAATCGGGTCGCGGTACCGGAACTCGCTGGCCAGTTCAACTTCGCAGGGCACTCGCGTCCAGTGCTCGATGGCGTAGCGCGCCACCATGCCGGCATAGAACGCGGTTCCAGCCGCCAGGATGACGATCTTGTCGATGGCCTTCAGCTCGTCCTCGCCGATGTTGACCTCGTCGAGCGTCAGGTGCCCAGCAGGGTCAAGGCGGCCCAGCAAAGTGTCGGCGACAGCTCGCGGCTGCTCGAAAATCTCTTTGCGCATGAACCAGTCGAAGCCCGTCTTTTCGGCGGCCTTGGCGTCCCAGTCAACGCGGTACTGGCGTCCCTCTTGCGGGTTGCCATCGAAGTCGGTGATCGTGATGCTGGCTGGCGTTATGGTCACTACCTGATCTTGGCCGAGCTCAATGGCGTCCCGGGTGTGCTCGATAAATGCCGCCACATCGGAGGCGACAAAGTTTTCGCAATCGCCGACACCGACCACCAACGGCGAGTTGCGGCGGGCGGCAACGATGGTGTCGGGTTCATTCGCATCAATAGCCACTAGCGTAAAAGCGCCCTTAAGGCGGCCACAGGTGGCCCGCATCGCCTCGTCCAGATGGCCGCAGGTGCGCAACTCGCGAGCCAGCCATTGGGACGCCACCTCGGTGTCTGTCTGGGACGCGAAGACGACGCCGTCGGCCTCGAGCTCGGCTCGTAATTCGGCGAAGTTCTCAATGATGCCGTTGTGTACGAGCGCCACCTGCTCATCGGCTGACAGGTGTGGGTGGGCATTGGTGTCCGTAGGCCCGCCGTGGGTGGCCCAACGGGTGTGCCCAATGCCTTGATGGCTGGTGGGCAGCGGATGCTCGGCCAACAACTCAGCCAATTTCGCTAGCTTGCCGGCTCGCTTGGCGAAATACAGCCGTCCGTCCGCCCCGAGCGCAATACCCGACGAATCATAACCCCGATATTCCAAACGATGCAGCCCATCCATGACGACGCGCGCCGCATCCATGGGGCCGACATACCCGACAATTCCGCACATAACGGCCAATTCTACCGGTACAAAAAGACGACGGGCGGCACCCCAAAAGGTACCGCCCGCGAAGACTGGGGTTTTACCCTACTTGTCGACCTCGACGATCTTGGCACCGTCGGCCGCACGCTGCACAGCGCTGCAACCTTCCTTGGCGTTGCTGAGCGACTCATAGCCCTCGCCTGAAGCAACGATTTGGCCGTTGCCAGCCTTGAGACGGAAGCGGAATTTGCCAGCCTTGTCTTTGTATACCTCAAATGTTCCTGCCATATTTAGTCTCCCTCCATTAGTAAATGAGACAAGTTCAGCCTAGTCCTGTGGCGCAGATTTGTAGTGCGCCACCCCCCGTCCCGCCTGTGAAACTGTTGTGTGTCACACCACCGCGCTTGTTCGATGCGTATACTCTTGCGGCGTGACAACCCACAACTCGCCCGCACCGGCGCCTTTCGTGCGCTTACCCCGCGCCGCCTGGGCTGATCTGGCCGCCCAAACGTCAGTCGTCCTCAACCAGGCGACCATCGACAAGCTACGCGGCACCGGCGATCCGACTAACGAGCGCGATGTCTTGGAGGTGTACCACCCGCTGGCCGAGTTGATCGGACGGTTTGCCACCGGCACCGCCCAGTTAGGGCGCGACACCGGAGCCTTCCTGGAATTGCCAGTCGCTGGCCCGCCGTTCATCTTGGGCATTGCTGGGTCGGTAGCTGTCGGGAAATCGACGGTTGCCCGGCTGGTGGCCGAGCTACTGCGACGCTCCCCCGGCCACCCGCGCGTCGACCTCGTCACCACCGACAGCTTCTTGCTGCCCAACGCCGAACTGGAAGCCCGCGGGTTGGGCGACCGAAAGGGTTTCCCCGCCAGCTACGACATGGCGGCCATGCTCGAATTCGTCATCGACGTCAAGTCAGGCCTGCCCCAGGTGAGTGCACCCAAATACAGCCACATCATCTACGACATCGTGCCTGACGAAACCCAAATCATTGAGCACCCCGACATCCTGGTGTTGGAGGGGCTCAACGTCTTGCAGCCACCAAACTGGCACGGCGCAGGCGGCGACCCGGTGGTATCCGTCAGCGATTTCCTCGACTTTTCCGTCTATGTGGACGCCGATGAGACGGCCATCAGGTCTTGGTTCATCGAGCGGTTCTTGGCTCTGCGGGCAACAGCCTTCACCGACCCGTCCAGCTTCTTCCGCCAATACGCCGAGCTGAGCGACGACGACGCTGCCCAATTGGCCGGGCAGGTCTGGGACGACGTCAACGGGCTCAATCTGCGCGAGCATATCGCGCCGACGCAGCCACGGGCGACAGTGATTCTGCGCAAAGACGAGGCCCACCGCGTCGAGTCGGTGCTTATTCGGCGGGTCTAGAACGCGTCGGCGAGCAGATCTGGACGGCGCTGCGCCGTCAGAGCACGTGACTGCTCGGCACGCCACTGCGCCACTTTGCCGTGGTGGCCGCTCAGCAGGACTTCGGGCACGTCCAGGCCTCGCCAACTAGCTGGCTTCGTGTAGACGGGGTATTCAAGCAAGCCATCGGTGGCTGACGCATAGGACTCTTCGACCAGCGACTCTGGGTTGCCGAGCACACCGGGCAACAGTCTGACCACCGCTTCAATCATTGCCAATGCCGCTACTTCGCCACCGTTGAGGACGTAGTCGCCCAGGCTGAGTTCGCGCACGTCAAAATGCTGCGACGCCCAGTCGATGACGCGATGGTCGATGCCCTCATACCGCCCGCAGGCGAAAACGATGTGCTTCTGCTGGCTAAGTTCCTCGGCGACCGCCTGGGTGAACGGCATGCCCGACGGGCTGAGGACGACGAGGACGGGCTGCGGCGATGCGCTGGCCAGCACGGCGTCAAGGGCCTCGCCCCAGGGCTCTGGTTTCATCACCATGCCGGCACCGCCGCCGTAGGGCGTGTCGTCGACACTGCGATGCACGTCATGGGTGTAATCGCGCAGATCATGGACGCCAACCTGCACCAAACCGTCGCTGATCGCCTTGCCGATCAGCGAAAGCTGCAAGGGTGCGAAATACTCGGGGAAGATCGTGATCAGGTCGAGTCGCATGGGTCGCGCCACTATCGCTACTCCTCGGCGTCGCTCAACAGGCCGGGCAGATCAGCGATAGTTACGCGCTGTTCGTCCAAGTTGACGCTAGGCACCAGCGCCTCAACAAAGGGAACCAGGCGTTCGCCGTCATCTGTTTTGATGACGAGGATGTCCTGAGCGGCACCGTGCAGCACGTCGGTGACTTGGCCGACCGGTGTTCCGTCTGGTCGGCACGCCGTCAAGCCGACAAGATGACGGTCGAAGAACTCGTCCTCGTCGTCTGGGCGTTCGTCGTTGGGCACGTCGGCGAGTAACGTCGCGCTGACGAGCGCTTCGGCGTCGTTGCGCGTCTGGATACCCTGGAAACCGACGACCAATCGCTGACCACCGAGCGAGCGAACTGAAGCCACAACGACCGAGCGGGCTCCGATGCGAAGCGACGCGCCAGGCGCGAAACGGCTTGGCTCGTCAGAGTGGGATTCAACGACAACGTCACCGCGAACACCGTGGGCCTTGACGACAACTCCCACGACGACCTCAACGGTCGACGCCATGACGGTCAGCGGCGGCCGCGAGGGCGGTCGACATCAACGAAATCGATGCGCACGGACTGTTTGCCGGCCAGCGCTGCCATGACGGTGCGGATCGCTGTCGCGGTTCGCCCGCTGCGGCCGATGACCTTGCCAATGTCCACCGGATCGACGCGCACCTCCAACAACGTGCCGTTGCGCCCTTGACGGCTGCGCACACGCACCTCATCGGGGTTGGTGACGATGCCCGCCACCAGATGCTCAAGTGCGTCGGTTAGCATGTCAGGCCTCGTCTGCTGCTTCTTCGACGGCCGCTGACACATCGGCCTCGGCCTCAGCAGTTGCCTCGGTAACGGCCTCAACTGGTGCTTCGACGGCGGCTTCAACTTTGGCTTCGATCGCTTCGGCAGCGGCCGGAACGTCGGCCTCGTCAGCCGTCTTGCCGGCAAGCGCATCAGCAATAGCGTCAGATGCCTCGCTGACCTTGCGTGCCTTCTTTGCCATCGTCATGGCAGAGACGGTCGGTTCACCGTCGGCCTCAGCCAGTGCGGCATTGAAGATTGCGACCTTGTCGGGGCGCGGCTTCTGCTGGGTGATGCCCGACGGCGACTTGTCGCCGCTGAACGCCTGCCAATCGCCGGTACGCTTCAGCAGCGCGACGACGGCCTCGGTCGGCTGGGCGCCCACGCCCAGCCAGTACTGCGCCCGCTCGGAGTTGATGTCAATGATCGACGGGTCGTTCTTCGGGTGGTACTGCCCGATTTCTTCAATGGGACGTCCGTCACGCTTGGCCCGCGAGTCGATGACGACGACGCGATAGTGTGGCGTGCGAATCTTACCGAGCCTCTTCAGGCGAATCTTGGTTGCCACTGTTGTGGTGTCTCCTAGGAACGGCCGGACAAGGTGTCCGGCGATGGTGGCGGTGCCGTACCCGTGGGGTTGGGCTGACACTAGGCCTGGTGTCGCGCCCGCAGCGGTGAGAGGGCGCCGCGACACGCAACCCAGCTATTATGCCACGTCAGACGCAGTTGAACCAATACTTCGGCAAAACCCGTCCATCTTGAGCGCAGCAGAAACGTGGGTACCATTGCTTGCACCGAGACGGGTCAATAAAGGGAGGACGATCTCCATGAGTCTGGATTGGAACTCTGCCGCCGCAGCCGAAGCTGCTGCAACCTCCGGCGCGATCACCGAAGCCCTCTACCAAGACAGAATCACTAACCTGCAAATCGAGATAGCCAAGGCCACGGACCCCAGAACCCGCGCCGAATTACAAACGCTGTTGCAACAGACTCAGGACCAGTGGCAGGCCCGGAAGAGTCGTGGCCGGAAACTAATGGTTGCGATGATCGTCTTCTTCATAGCGCTGGTGATTGTATTTGTCGTTTTTGCGTATAACGTCCTATCCCGCATGCACGGTATGTCCTGACGATTTCAAAAGTCTGGCGCGCAGAGGCAGCGGCAACAAACTGCGGGTTTGTCGACAATATTCTTCGAAGCCATTGCGCAGGCGGCGATTGTGTCGATTGGCTAGTCGTCTCAGGCCTCGTCCTCGCTGACGCGGCGTCCGGCCAGTTCCTTGGCTATGCCGGCCGCCGCAATGCAGACGAAGGCCACCCCGGCGATCGTTAGGACGATGTGGTCCGCCCGGTCGATGCCGGTGGTTTGGAAGGCCGCGAGGGCGTGGACACCTACAATCAGGAGATCCCCACCGCCTGGACGGTCCAAACTCGCCCATCTAGCAGCGAGGCGGTGGCCAGTGGCGCAATCTGGGCGTCTTAGCTTCAAACACCTCCGCCTCGGCTGAGCCCGTTCGCGTTTGGCGCGCCCAGGCGGTGGCATTTGGCGCGGGCTGTTCAGATATTGACCGTCTGGTCTATACTTAAACCATGCAGTCAAAATCTGAAGAGGCGAAGCCGCTCACTCGAACTCAGCAGGCCCGCCGAGACGACATCATCCAAGCCGCCATCACAGTGCTCGACACGGACGGATTCGCCGCTGCCTCAGTCGACCGCATCGCCCAAGCGGCCCACACCAGCAAAGCCACCGTCTTGTACCATTTCAGCACCAAGGAAGCCATATACGACCAAGTGGTGCGCGCTCTATACGAAACAGGCCGCGCCAACATGGTCGGCCCGCTGGATGCCGCCACCGCCACGTCCGGCAAAGCGATGCTGGCTACCTATCTGGACACCAACCTGCGCTTCATCGCCGCCCACAAGACACACGTCAACGCTGTCCACGAAATACTGCAAAACCGATTCGCCGCCTATGACCTGCCAGACGGAATCACGGAGCTTGCCAACTTGTTAGCGACCGCGCAACACGATGGCACGCTCGGCGACTTTGATCCCACCGTGATGGCCTTCGCCATTCGCGCGGTCATAGACGGTTTCTCATTCCACGTTGGCCAAGTCGATTTGGACCACGGTGTAGCTCAAATCATCGACCTGTTCACCAAAGCCACGAAGTGAGAGGAAACACCGCAATGGACGAAACACCAACCAGTCGCATAATTGCTGCCAGCTGCCTGACCGGCGTATACATATTGCTGACCTGGGCAAGCGCGGTTGCCGCCACGGTGACCAATCACACCCATCCGTCGCCGGCAAACATTGAGACGAGCGTCCATGGAATCATCTTGGCGGGCGTTTCCATTCTGACGCTGGTGTTCACCATCCAATTGATTGGTCGACGGGCAAAATCCGATCTACGACTGGGGATCGTCTGCGGCATCATCTGCGTTGCCCTGGTCGTCACCGCCACAGTCTTGCCACTGCCGATATGGATGGTGCTCGGCCACGTGGCCGGCGCCATCTTGCTACTCGCCGTCACGATTATCTTGCTGCTTCGTCGCGCAACAACAGCACCCCCGCTAGGCTGACAACCAGCTAGTTTTCAGGTTGACGACCAGTCACTCGGCTTCATTGAAGAAGCCGAGTTCGGGCCGGATTTTGGTGGCGCTGGTGATGAAAAGCCGCGCAATGTCTACGGCCTCTTGGGCCTCCCGTCCCGTCGCCTCGGTGTACGACGTATCCGGATAGTCGAGTTCGTGGCGTCGCCGGCGCAGCATGCTGAATTTCGAGAACCCTGTGCCAAACTGAGCCAACATCGCTTCTTCGACTGCCTTGTGCCCGCCAGCGGTCGTCGGACGCAAACCCTGCTGGATCAACAGCGCGGTGCCCGCCAGGCGTGCCGCATCATAGGCGTTTGTGTAGGCGGCATCCGGGTCAATGCTCAAAGCGGCTTCAGCCACCTGGAGCCGCCGCCCTGCCTGAGCCAGCACCGCCGCACCGTCCGACGCGGACTTCCCGATCACATCCAAAGCACCCGACGCCAGCAATCGCTCAACCGTCGCTTCGCCCGCCCCCCAACGAGACATCTATCCGTCCTTCCTTTCAACAAGCACCTCGACCAACGGCCTGGCGTGCAACTCGGTCGCGAGCCGGTCAGATGGGTCATCCCACTGCTGATGCGTGCGCATCACCGGGTTCACCGCGATACCCAACCGCTGCTGAGCGCGGTCGCCCGCGGCGTACAGGTCAGCACGGTCGACATTATCGCCAATTACCATGACGTCAACATCGTTGGGCAAATGACCGGACTCACCAGCATAGCGGGCCGCCCACGACCCGAAGATCAACACACGATCTGCTCCAGGAACTCCAGCGAACTCCTCTGCCACCACTTGACGGGGCCCGAACGTCAACTCCAGTAAACGCCCCAATGCCTCGGCCACAGGGTGCTTCAAGTTCGCCCCGAGCATCCGGTTTCGCCCAAGGGTGGTCTGCGTGAGCAATTGAGACTCCACAAGCCGTTCCGCTTCGCGGTGGACGGTTGGCACCGACGCATCGACCCTCCGGGCGAGGTCGGACAGACTGAACGTCTGGCCGGGGTGCAGATACAACCAAGTGAGAAGCTCGGCTTGAGTCTGGCTGCGAAAGACCGGCAGAAGAGCCGGCGCCTGAGTTCTCATAACTGAAATATATATTACGTTATACGAAAACTGCAAGTCTCGAGCGGTCAGCTGCATTTAGCAGGATGGCAAGGGTGGCGACGCCGGAGGCGACGTTGCGACAGCGCCACTATTTCTGTGGGCCCTTGTTCTTTTGCTCGAACATGGCGGCCAACTGGGGCGGCAGCTCAAAGCCGCCGGCACCCATCTGAGGTGCTGACGCCGGGCTGAAGCCGAAAGCCGCGCCACTGGTCGCGGTTGGGACCGGCGCCTCGTCCGCCTCTTCCGAGGCTGGCTTGCCTGCCAACTGCTGGGCACGCTTAGCCGGGTTGCCCGACAGTTTGGCGCCCTTTTTGGGTTTGGCCTTCGTCTTGCCGCGCCCTAACCCGGGCATCCCGGGCATTCCGGCGAACAGGCCAGACGCGTTTTGCATCATCTTCCGGGCCTGGACGAACCGGTTGACCAAGTCGTTGACAGCCTTGACGGAAACCCCGGCGCCGCGGGCGATCCGCGCCCGTCTTGAGCCATTCAGGATGCCGACATCGGCACGTTCGGCCGGCGTCATCGAATAGATGATCGCCTCAATGTGGTCGACTTCACGTTCGTCAAAATTGTCCAGCGCACCCTTCATCTGTGCCGCGCCCGGCAGCATTCCGAACACCTTCGACAGCGGGCCCAATTGGCGCACCTGTTGCATCTGTTGCAGGAAATCGTCCAGCGTGAACTCATTCTTGCCACGCAACAACTTTTGCGTCGCTTTGCGCGTCTGCTCGGCGTCGAACGTGCGCTCGGCCTGCTCGATGAGCGTCATGATGTCGCCCATGCCGAGGATGCGCGACGCCATACGGTCTGGGTGGAACAAGTCGAAATTGTCCAGGCCCTCGCCGTTGGACGCGAACATGATCGGGCGCCCCAGCACCTGGGCGACGGACAGCGCCGCACCGCCGCGGGCGTCACCGTCCAGCTTCGTCAGGACGACGCCGTCGATGCCCACACCGTCCTCGAAAGCGCGGGCAGTGGTAACGGCGTCCTGGCCGACCATCGCGTCGACGACGAACAGCGTCTCGTCCGGGTCGGTGGCAGCCTTGATCGCGGCCGCCTGCGCCATCATCGCCTCGTCGACGCCGAGACGTCCGGCGGTGTCGACGATGACGATGTCGAACATCTGGTTGCGGGCGAAATCGACCGAATCGCGAGCCACCTGCACTGGGTCACCGACGCCGTTACCCGGCTGTGGCGCGAACACCTTGACGCCGGCCCGCTCGCCGACGATCTGCAACTGGGTGACGGCGTTGGGCCGCTGCAAGTCGGCTGCTACGAGCAGCGGCGCGTGCCCGTTCTT
>Ga0123357_10004278_pt1 | contig 16696 bp, 15 predicted proteins | sample TergutEmb28metaG_FD_89873 | JGI IMG/M metagenome (GOLD analysis project Ga0123357, IMG submission 89873) | Embiratermes neotenicus P4 segment gut microbial communities from Petit-Saut dam, French Guiana - Emb289 P4 | ecosystem: Host-associated > Arthropoda: Insects > Digestive system > Gut ... | reverse complement strand
TTTCCATTCTCAATATCGCTGAGAAAATTTATTGAGATATCCAATTTTTCGGCAAGCTGGGCCTGTGTCCACTTGCGATACTCCCTGTACCGTCTGATGTTGATCCGCACTATGGTTCTCAGCTCTTGCTCGGTCATTTATCATTCCTTTAGAGAAATTTTTATTATATATATGGCATGATAAACTTGACCAACAGCGGATAGTGTGATAAATTTTTCACTGGTTGTATAATTTGTTAAAAATCTTATATGAAAACAAAAAGTAACCTAAATGGGGATGTATTTCATAAGAAATACAATCAACTCATCCATCCTTTTATCCACAGCAATGACCTTAATGACATCTATGTGAGTGGTTATCACGAGGATAACGGCAAAAATACAGCCTGCTACTGGTTGAACGGAACAAGAACAGACCTTGACGTTCCTGCCGGAACTACTGGATCTGTTGCCGCTTGTATCACTGTTCAGGGCGATACTGTTTGTATTGCTGGTGCTTATGCTGTTGACGATAAACTCAGAGCCTGTTACTGGTTAAATGGAACCAGAATAGACCTTAACGTTCCTGCTGGAACTGTTTTTGCGGGAATTACCTGTTCTTTGCCCTCCGGCATAACAATTCAGGGTAAAAACATCTACATATCCGGTGCTTATACCGACAGCAAGAAATTCACAGCTTGTTACTGGATAAACGGAACGAGAACAGACCTTGACGGAGCTTTTGCATCCGGTATAACTGTTCAGGGCAATGATGTTTATGTATCTGGTATAAATGCCATTGGCGATAAATTCTCAGCCTGTTATTGGCTGAACGGAACCAAAGCAGACCTTAATATTCCCGCAGGAGCTGATATTGACTTCGTTTCCGGCATTGCGGTTCACGAAAACAACATCTATATAGCCGGTACCTATGATATTGGCGGCACATTCAAAGCCTGCTATTGGTCGAATGGAACAAGAATAGAGCTTGGCGGAGCTCTTAGTACTGGTATCACTGTTCAGGACAAAAATATCCTGGTAGCCGGCAGATATGCCAGCGGCCACAAATTCACAGCCTGCTACTGGATAAACGGAACAAGAACAGACCTTGCTATTCCTGAACATTATAACTCCCAGGATCTATTCGACATAGGCGGTATCATTGTTCAGGAAAATAAAACCTATGTGGTCGGTACTTATACCGCTAATAACAAATTCAAAGCCGGCTACTGGTTAAACGGAACAAGAATAAATTTAGACGTTAATTTGCTAATAAGTTCCACTCAAGCATTCGGAATGGCAGTAGTAGCAAAATAAAGCGCTGGAATATCGCGAAGTGATTCTTACAGCCAATGAAAAGCATTATGGTTTTATCCCCAATATTCAGGTAAATAAATTCAGGTCAAAGTGAAGTAATTGATTTTATACCGGGGAATCAACAAACCCTGCCGAAAAACGGACTGGGTATGGTTGTTCTTTAGTTGATAATTTGTCAAGTAGATGATATAATGAAATCTGTGATAAAAAGAAAACCAAATTTATCGAACTATTTATTCTGGGACACCAATACGCGTAAGTTGGATTATGAAAGCCGCGCGTCGTTTATTCTGGAACGGGTGTTTACAATGGGAATGCAGAAGGACGAATGGGAAGTAAACGAGTACTACGGAAAAGAATGTATCAGGAAAGAAGTGATAAAGTGCAAATCACTTGACAAAAAAACCCTGAATTACCTAAGCATTTTTTACGGAATACCCAGGAAGGAATTCGCATGTTACAGGAAGGATGTGTTTCAAAAAGGCTTTTAACACTGACCCGAAAGCTGCTGGGGGAAGCGGCTTTTAAAAATTATTTTCTTGTGGGAAAAACGGCACTGGCCTTGCAGATAGGTCATAGAAAATCGGACGATATTGATTTGTTTACCCAAAAGGAATTACGGATACCTGAAATAACCAAATATTTGAAACAATATCACAGCGGAAGTTATCAGCTTCTTAATAGCCAAAAAATGATTTATCAGGTAATGATTGATGGAATAAAAGTTGATTTTGTACATCATCCCTTCGAGCTGGTTGAAGCTGTGTACCATGAAAGTCAAATAACCTATCTGGGAAAAAAAGATTTAGCCGCTATGAAACTTCATGCCATAGAAACCAGTGGAAACAGGGCAAAAGATTTTATTGATATATTTTTTTTTGCTCAAGGAAATGCCATTGGTAAAGATGTTTGAATACATAGGTTAAGCAAGAAAGTGTACACTTGCAGTGCTTACTTTCATGGAAAAACTGATACGATATAAAGAATGTTGAAAAATTCATCAGATCCTTTATTCAGGTTAGTAAATTCAGGCCAAAGTGAAGCATTTGTTTACATTTTTTACCGGATCAAGAGCCGCGGAACGCCGTCTACAAAACCAGATTATGGCAGGCGGTAAAATGCCCGGGTACAGGTTCTGTTAAAGGCGGGGTTTCTTTTTCACAGATTGCTGTTGCCCGTGAGCAGCGGCTGAAGAAACGGCATCCTTCTCCGGGATTGATGGGGCTTTGTACGCTGCCCGGCAGTTCTATTCTGCGGCGGCTGCTTTCTTCGTCAGGGTCGGGAATCGGAATACTTGAAAGCAGCGCCATCGTATACGGATGAAGCGGCTGCTGAAAGAGTTTCTCGGTTTCCGCAAGTTCCATAATTCGTCCCAGATACATTACGCAGATATGGTCCGAAATATAGCGCACCATCGAAAGATCGTGGGCTATAAACATATATGTTAGATTATGTTTTGTCTGCAGACTCTTGAGCAAATTTACGACCTGGGCCTGTATTGATACGTCCAAAGCAGATATCGGTTCATCCGCTATTATAAAATCGGGATTCACCGCAAGCGCCCTGGCTATGCCTATACGCTGCCGCTGGCCGCCGGAAAATTCGTGGGGATAACGGCCTGCATGCTCTTCATCAAGGCCAACGCTTAAAAGCAATTCCGCGACCATTCGGTTCCGTTCCCTGCTGTTGGCGGCCATGTGATGGTTGTCGATTCCTTCGGCGATTATATCGTTCACCTTCATGCGGGGATTGAGGCTTGTATACGGATCCTGAAAAATCATCTGCATTTGCCTGGACAATTGTTGGGTTGAAATTTTATCAATGTCCCCGTGGATGGAATTTCCCTTGAACATAATGCGGCCGCGGGTTGGTTTATAAAGGCCCACTACCGTTCTGCCAAGAGTTGACTTCCCGCAGCCTGACTCCCCTACCAGGCCGAATGTCTCGCCCCTGCGTATGGAAAAGCTGACGCCGTCCACAGCTTTAAGGATCCGTTTTTTCGATAATACAAAATAACGGGTTAAATCTTCGATTTGCAGAAGTATTTCGCCGGAACCGGCTTCGTCTGTAATGCCCATTATTCACCTGCCTTGTTCCGGGGATCATATAACCAGCATGCGGCGCTGTGGGTTTTCGAGAAATTTACAAAAGGCGGGGAATATTTCCCGCAAACTTCCATGCATTTGCCGCACCTGGCCGCGAAGGGACATCCCGGGAGAGGTTCCATCAAATCCGGCGGAGAACCAGGTATTGAACTAAGTTCCTGCCTGCCCGTATTTAAACGGGGAATGGAATCCATTAGAGCCCTTGTATAAGGATGGCGCATTTCATAAAAAATTTCCCTCAAAAGCCCCTGCTCAACAACTTTGCCGCCGTAAAGCACCACAAGGCGGTCGGCGATACTCGCGACTACTCCCAAATTATGGGTAATAATTACAATTGTAGTTTTTAGTTTTTGCTGAAGTTCCTTAAGCAGATCAACGATTTGCGCCTGTATGGTCACATCAAGGGCCGTTGTGGGTTCATCGGCAATCAAAATCTTTGGATCACAGGAAAGGGCCATTGCTATCATTACGCGCTGGCGCATTCCGCCGCTGAACTGGTGCGGAAACTGCCGGTACCTTTCCTTTGGGTTTGGTATACCTACCATATCCAGCAGTTCAATGACCCTGCTGCGGCGCTGTCCTGCGTCCATATTCTTACGGTACAGCTTAAGCATTTCCGCAATCTGGTCTCCTATGTTCATTGTAGGATTAAGGCTTGTAAGAGGGTCCTGGAAAATCATGGAGATTTCCTGCCCGCGGATTTTACGCAGTTCCCTTTCAGGAATATTGGCGATCTCGCGGCCCTCAAATAAAATACTTCCGCTGTCGATTCTGCCTGTTGACGGCAAAAGACCCATTATCGATTTAAATGTGATCGATTTTCCGCAGCCGGATTCACCGACTACAGCCAGAGCCTCGCCCCGGCGCAGCGAAAAACTCACACCCCGCACCGCGTGTACAATGCCGTTATCAGTATGGATATTTACTTCCAGGCCGCTGATCTTTAACAGTTCCGGGTTTTCCGGCGTTTTTTCTTCCATGCCGGTTTTCCTACTGTCTCATACGCGGATCAAAGGCATCGCGGAGCCCGTCACCAAGGATACAAAAACCAATCATGATCAGAACGATGACTATTGAAGGGAATATTAATAAATTTGGCGAAGTTCGCAGTGCCCCATAACCTACGTTGATTAAAACACCAAGCGAAGCTTTTGGTTCGGTTATACCCAGACCTATAAAACTTAAAAAAGCTTCTGAAAATATCGCCGCCGGGATGCTGAACATTGTCTGAATAACAATAACACTGATTGTGTTTGGCACCAGATGGCGCAGTATTATTTTATGCGTCGGCGTACCTAAAAGACGGGCCGCAAGCACAAACTCCTGTGTTTTAAGCCTTAGGATACTTGCCCTTACAAGACGCGCCATGTTAACCCAGCCGGTTACCGACAGCGCAATAATTATTGTCCAAATTCCGGGAGTCAGAACTACCATCATTAATATCAAAATTACGAGCGAGGGGATGCCGACCAAAAGTTCAATAATCCGCTGCATTACATTGTCCACATTCCCGCCGAATACCGCGGAAACCGAACCGTAAGTTACTCCTATAAAAAGATTGATAAACGCGGCGGAAAATCCAATAAGCAGGGAAATTCTTGTACCGTACCAGAGCCTGGCCCAAAGATCCCGGCCAAAAATATCGGTTCCAAGAATATGGGCGCTGCCCGGCGGCATCAGCCTTGCAGTATAATCAGTATCGAAATAGGTAAAATGTGTAAAAAACGGTCCAAAAACTGCCAATAAAGTTATAATGACAAGAACCGCGCAGCCTCCGACAGCCGCTTTATTTTTTCGAAGTCTAATCCATCCGTCGTAAAACGCGCTGTGATGGATCCGGACTATATGTTCCCGGCGGGAAGACATCTCGGAACTGGGTTTAAAAAGCCCGGCGTCAATTACGGTATCGGCGTTAATTGCCGTATTATCGGTCTTTGATTCCATATATCATGCCCCCGAATTATCACCGGCCAGGCGAATCCTGGGGTCAATAAAACCGTAAGCTACATCAACAATGAACATAACCGTAATGTAAAACAGACTGAAGAAAATGGTCAGGCCCATTATTACCGGGTAATCGTTATTGCGCACCGAATCCGTAAAAAGGCTTCCGATACCCGGTATGGCGAATATACTCTCGACCGCCAGTGAGCCGGTCATCAGACCGACAATCAGGGGGCCGGAAATTGTGACAACAGGAATTATCGAATTGCGCAGGGTATGTTTCATCAACAGCCTTACCTGGCTTATGCCCTTGGAACGCGCGGTTATAATGTAGTCCTGGCTTAAAACATCAAGCATTTCGGTGCGGATAAACCTGGCTGAACTTGACAGGGGCGCGAAGCAGAGCGCGATGCTGGGCATAATCGAGCAGGCCCAGCTCTCCCAGAAAGCAATGGGCAGGATGCCCAGTTTTAAACCTATAAAATACTGAAGAAGTGCGGCTACAACAAAGTTTGGGACGCTTACACCCAGCACAGCCACTACCATTGTAATATTGTCAATGACGCCGTTGTGCCGCCACGCCGCGATTATTCCCAGTGACAGGCCAATCGCCAGACCAACAAGGATGGCCTGGCCCCCGATAAGGGCGCTGGGCGGTATACGCCTGGTAATGAGTTCGCTTACCTTCCTGTTATTATAGGTGAACGAAATGCCCAAATCACCGTGCAGCATTTTACCCATGTATTGCAGATACTGGGCTGATAACGGCTTATCCAAACCGTATTGAGCCATAACCGCCGCCTGTTGGGCGGCGGTGAGTTTAACAAACCGTTCCTGGTTAAACGGTGTGCCCGGCATCAGTTTCATTAATACAAACGTTACTGTGGCGATAAGCCACATGGTAAGAATAATGTAAACTATACGCTTGACAATGTACTTTCCCACGATTTTACTTTTTTATTTTCTTATTCGATGTAAGCCCACTTAAGATCGAGAGGCTGTCCGACCGGATGGTAAACGAGTCCCTTTACATTTGCCCTGTTGAGGCTGGTAAAACCCCTGTCGTAAATGCCGGTAACAACCATATCATCCTGAACGAGTTTCTTCTCTGCGTTGAGCATTATGGTAAGCCGTTTTGCGGAGTCCGGTTCAGCCTTGGCCGCCGTGATCATCGCATTGTAATCGCTGTTGTTGTAATTGCCGCGGTAACCGGTTCCGGCTGTCCACAGGTCGAGGTAGGTCATGGCGTCATCATAGTCGGCGCCCCAGGCGGAAATGGCCAGATCATAGGTGGGGTCGGTCTGCATAACGCTGTTCCTGGCGCTCTGAGTCGAGGGGCTAATCGCGACTTCAATTCCCAGGTTCTTGCGGAACTGATCCTGGATAAAGGTTGCCAGATCCCTTGTCATGCTGTCGTCCATGCAAAGCATGGTAAGCTGCGGCGCTTTTCCGCCAAGCTGCGCGACTCCGGCGTCCCAGTACTGCTTTGCTTTGGCTGCGTCAAATGCGGAAACATCGCCGTTCAATTGCCTAAAGGTCTTTTGCCCGTCGCCGCTGACACCCTGGCTTACTACGCCGCCGGCTGCTACGCTGCCGTTTGCGATAATTGTAGAAACAAGCAGATTTCTGTCAACCGCGAAAGAAAGCGCCTTGCGGATATTAAGGTTCATATCGGGGTTGGTTGAATTAAACTGTAAATAGTTGTTGCGGAAATCCGAATATGTGGTCAGTTCGGGGTTGTTTTTATAAGCCGGAATATTCTGGGCGTCCAGATTTACGCGGTCAATTTCGTGCGCTTCGTAAGCGTTAAGAGCCGCGCTTTGATCTTTGATGACATGGAATTCCACAGCGTCAAGTTTGACATTTGCGGCATCCCAGTAGTCCGGATTTTTTACCAGTTTTACACCGGTCGCAAGATCAAACTCTGTGATCATAAACGGCCCGCAATAAAGAATATCGGCCGCTGTATTGGCGTAAGCATCTCCCTTTGATTCAACAAATTTTTCGTTCAGCGGGAAATACATCGGCATGGTAGTAAGCAGGATAAAATAGGCTGTCGGGGCCTTAAGTGTAACCTGGAAAGTAAGATCGTCGGTAGCTTTGAGGCCCACCTGATCCGCGGTTACCTTGCCCTGCTGGTATTCCATGGCGTTCACTACATAGTCAGTTACTATGAATGCGTAACTGTTGTCCGGGTTCCCGGCCAATTTTAAGCATGAATACACAAAGTCTTTTGCAGTAAGCGGATCGCCGTTGCTCCACTTGAGGCCGCTGCGCAGATGAAACGTATAAACAAGGCCGTTCGCGGACATATCATAGCTTGTCGCCAGTCCCGGTATTGCCTGATTGTTCTGGTCTGTGCGGTAAAGGCCTTCGCTGATGTTTCCAAGGACTTCGAAAACATTTTGATCGGAACCTGTTAACTGGTTGAGCGACCTGTACTCGCGTTCCGTGTACAGAGAAATTTTATTTACCTTTGCCGCGGGAGCCGCTGCATTCGCGGTTGATTTTTTCTGGCACCCTGCTGCCAAAACCAGTGCTGCCATTAAAATCATAAAGATCGTTATCTTGATTTTACTCTTCTTCATTATATCCTCCTTTTGGAAATAATTTTAATCATCGTTAAATTTTTATAGCGATTAATTATTATAGCGATTAAGAAGAATATCACCATCACGCCTGTTCTGTTAAGACCCTCAAGCGCCGGGTTTTAATAAATTTTAAAATCATGTATTATTGTCACAGACAGAGGTAATTAAAAATGGATCAAAAAATTAAATTATCCGGCAGGACAATCACGGCCTTTATTATCTCTATAGTGCTTTGCTCCATAATTATCATTGTCCTGATTGCCCTCAATCCGGGCCTTCAATTCTGGTATCTCAATGCCGAAAACATCGCCCTTGCCGCAGCCGGTTTATTGCTGACTGTGTTCATTTCCATAATTGTACAGTTTGATGTTGAAATCAAACAAATGAAGGAATATTTCAAAAATATAGCGGTAAAGGATCCGCTTACGTCCGTATACAACCGGCGCTACATTGACGAAAATATCGACCGGCTTATCAAATCCATTTCGAGGGCCAACAGCATTCTTTCGTTAATGATGATCGATTTGGATTTTTTCAAAAAATACAACGAAAATTACGGCCACGAAAAAGGCGACAACTGTCTTAAAAATATCGCCAAGGTTCTTACATTGAGCCTCAAGCGGGATAACGATGTTATTGCCAGATACGGCGGAGAAGAATTCATAGTTATTCTGCCCTATACGGATGAAAAAGGCGCCAACATGATTGCCGAGAGGCTGCTTAAAAACATTAAGGACTTCAACATACCCCACGAAAAAAGCGAAGTCTCGGATCGAATGACCATATCAATCGGAATTGTTACGGGCGGCAGCAATTTTTCACTGACCGGCGATGATTACATAAACAAGGCCGGCGACGCGCTGCTGGTATCAAAACAAAACGGACGCGACAGGTATACCTTACTTAATATTTAATTTTATTATATTGTAGTTAAAATATTTTTTCTGTACCATGCCTCTGCAGCATGGGTAGGAGTGTTTATGGAAACCGCTTCAGAAAACGCGGCCCCCGTATCCGGGACCGTACCCGGGACTGACTTTATCAGTGAAATTATTAAAGAAGACTTGAGAACAGGAAGGGCAGACCATGTCCATACCCGGTTCCCGCCGGAACCCAACGGATGGCTGCATATCGGCCATTTCAAGGGCATTTTTATCAACTACGGCATGGCCGAAAAATTCGGAGGTAAATACAATCTCCGTTTTGACGATACCAATCCCGAGAAGGAAGACCAGTCATACGTAGACGCGCAGAAACGCGACATTAAATGGCTGGGATACGACTGGGAAGACCGGGAATTTTACGCTTCCGATTATTACGATTATCTTTACGATCTCGCGGTCAAACTTATTAAAAAAGGGAAGGCCTACGTTGATGATCTCAACGAGGATGAAATAAGCGAGTACCGCGGAACCGCAGTTGCTGACAAGAATAACATCACCAATACACCGCCGGGGCGGGACAGCCCCTGGCGCGGCCGCGGTATCGAAGAAAATCTTGATCTTTTTGCCCGCATGAAGGCCGGCGAATTCGCGGACGGTTCCAAAACCCTGCGCGCAAAAATCGATATGGCAAATCCCAATCTTATACTGCGCGACCCTGTAATGTACCGTATCCGCCGCGCCGCCCACTACCGCACCGGGAACGCCTGGTGTATTTACCCGATGTACGATTTTCAGCATCCCCTGTCCGACGCAAAGGAAGGTATAACCCATTCGATGTGTTCGCAGGAGTACGAAATCCACCGGCCGCTCTACGACTGGTTCATTAAAGAAGCCGAAGTATTCCCGAGCCGCCAGATAGAATACGCCAGGCTCAACATTACCAGGATGGTAATGAGCAAGCGCTGGCTCCTGCGTCTGGTTCAGGAAAAGTATGTCAGCGGCTGGGACGATCCCCGCATGCCCACGCTTGCGGGTCTGCGCCGCCGCGGGTATCCGGCGCAAGCGCTCAAAAGTTTTGTCTCCCAGGTCGGCATCGCAAAAACCGAGAGCATGGTTGACATAGCGTTCCTGGAATATTGCGTACGCGAGAACCTAAACAAAACAAGCAGCCGTGTAATGGCTGTACTTAAACCGCTAAAACTTATAATCGACAACTGGCCCGCAGGAACTGCTGAAGAAGTTGAGGCTGTCAATAATCCCGAAGATCCTGCAGCCGGGTCGCGCAAACTTGAGTTCTCCGGAGAGCTCTGGATCGAGCAGGAGGATTTTGAGGAAGTCCCGCCGCCCAAATACTTCCGTCTGTACCCGGGAAACGAAGTGCGCCTGCGTTACGGTTATATTGTCAAATGCGTTGGTTGCGACAAGGATGCCGCCGGGAATGTGACTGCTGTCCATTGCACCTATGACCCGCAGACCAGGGGCGGGAACACCCCGGATAACCGGAAGGTAAAAAGCACCATTCACTGGGTATCTGCCCTGCACGCGGTCCCGATCGAAGTCCGTATTTACGATTATCTTTTTACGGTTGACAGGCCCATGGACACCGAGCCCGGTCCTGACGGCAAACCAAAAGATTTTACCGATTACATCAATCCGGCGTCCCTTGAAAAAATTACCAATGCCTGGGCGGAGCCTTCGCTGGCTTTATCCAAAACCGGTGATCGTTTCCAGTTTGAGCGTTTGGGCTACTTTGTGCGCGACCCGGACAGCGGCGCTCCAGGCAGTACGGCCAATTCCGGCCGCGAAAAACCGCGCGCGGTTTTTAACAAGACTGTCGGACTGCGTGATACCTGGGCAAAGATCGCGACCAAAAAATAATTCAATCTCTCCATTTTTCCAGGGATTCCAGCATAAAGCTCCGGATATCAAGGCCGTAAACTTTTGTCAGTCTGGAATCCGACAGAACTGTTTCGCATGCGCCGTATGAAACCATAACGCCGCTGTCCATCAGTGCAGCTTTGTCCGCGAAACGGCGGCAGAGGTTTAAGTCGTGCAGCACCGCGATCACGGCGCGGTTGCTTTCTTTGGTCCAAACCGAAAGGTATTCCAGCAGCTCAATCTGGTTTTTTAAATCGAGATGGTTTGTCGGTTCATCAAGCAGTATAAGGTCGGGATCCTGAACCAGGGTGCGCGCCAAAAAAACCCGCTGAAGCTGGCCGCCGGATAATTCGCTTATGAGAGAGTCCCTGCATTCCCATAAATTTAGTTTGGCAAGGACAGTGCGGATTATCTGCCTGTCATCTGCAGTAAGGTTTTTGAGCATGGATGATGTATGGGAGTATCTGCCCAGGGCCGCGGTATCATACACCGTGTACGGGAAATAAATTCCCCCGTTCTGCGACAGCAGGGCAATTTTTTTCGCGAGGCTTTTTCTTGGAATTGCGCTGATTTCTGTCTGCTCAAAAAGAATTTTGCCGCGGCAGGGGAGGAGGCGGGCCAGGGTTTTTAACAGCGTTGTTTTTCCGCAGCCGTTGGGGCCTATGACCGCAAGAATTTCGGAACGCTTTACTTCTAAATTTATGTCTTTTACAACGTCAATTCCGTTATAGCCGCTGTAAAGATTTTGGACTTCAAGCATTATTGATTCAGGCATATCAGGCGCCTGCGCCGCTGCGGCGTTTGCCAAAGTAGACCCAGGCAAAAAAAGGTCCGCCAATAAGGGCAGTGACAGCCCCGACTGGAAGTTCGGAAGGGCTTACTATTGTGCGGGCAATCAGGTCGGTAACCACCATAAGGGAGCCGCCGATTATAAACGCCATAGGCAGACTGTAACAGTGCCGCGATCCGGTTATTCTGCGCGCCAGGTGCGGGGCGATAAGATCCACAAAACCTATTACGCCGCAAAGCGCTACACAGGCGCCGGTCATCGCAGCCGCGCACGCAAGCAGGGTGCGTCTTACCCTGACCGCGTTAACGCCCATGCTCTGCGCTTCTTCTTCGCCAAAACTCAAAATATCCATTTCCCTGGAATATAAAATTACCGCGGCGCAGCCTGCCGCCAGAAAGGGAAGCAGGAGCCCGGAGTAAGTCCAGTCCTTCATGGAAAAAGTTCCCATCTGCCAATACAGCAGGTTGCGCAGTTCCTCGCGGTTAAGGGCGGTAAGTGTGGTAAGTATCGCGTTTATAAAAAGGGAAAAAACCATTCCGAACAAAATTATCGTATTGTTGGACATTGATTTGTCCAGGCGCGAAGAAAAACCGATCACCATAAAAACAGTCAAAAGGCCGAAAAAAAATCCGGACAGCGGCAGGGTAAAGGCGCCTATAAACGGAAGGGCGAATCCGGTGAGCATTACAAGGCCGGCTCCAAGGGACGCGCCGGAGGAGACCCCGATTATAAAAGGGGAGGCGAGCGGATTTTTTAATACAGACTGAAAAACTCCGCCGCTTATGGCCAGCGCTCCGCCTGCCAAAAACGCCAGTATTGCACGCGGGAAACGCAGGTTCCAGACTATGGTTACAATCCGGCTCTCTGTCTTTGCGGGAAGCCCGAACAGCTTTTCCAGCAGTGTCCCGGCAGTGTCCTTAAGCGGGATGTTTGAGCTTCCAAGTGAAACGCCGGCCAGTAAAATCAAAAAAGCGGCGGCGCAGGCAATAATGAATTTAACGCGGAGTTTCATAATATAAAGGGTTAATAATCCCGGCCATCTGTCTGAGCGCCGGTAAAATATTCTGGGAAGGCCTGGATGCCGAGTCTGCGTTAATCGCGTAAACCTGGTTTTCTTTAACCGCTGTAATCCCTGTAAAGGCTGTGCGGCTTTTTATCTCCGCAACCGGATCTTCTCCCGGGTAAAGCATTGTAAAAATTATATCGGGATTCCTGTTGATAATTTCTTCCGGCCCCGGGCTGAACCAGCCTTTTTGATCTGCAAAAATATTTATGCCGCCGGCTATTTCTATCATCTCGTTGAGATAGGCGCCCTGTCCAAAAGTGACCATTGAAGGCGCGGCCGAGACTTCAAAATAAACTGATTTTTTTGCCGCAAGTTTTTCACCGGCCGCTTTTATCTGCGCGATTTTTTCGTTAATCGAAGCGGTCAGTTTTTCTCCCCGATCCGGTACACCCAATGTATTGGCTATAAAAAGAATGTCATCGCAGATACCGCCTATGCTGGTACTTGTGGGAATCTGGATCACTTTGATTCCCAGGTTTCCCAAAAGCCTAAAGGGATTGTCCGCGGCGCCGTAGCTGTTAATTTCGTTTACCAGAATCAAATCGGGATTAAGTCCGGCAATCGCCTCGGTATCCGGGTAAAAAAAATCGATCAGCGGAATTCCCTGCGGTATTCCCGCGATACCTTCAGAATACTTGTCGGTTGCGATTATCCTGTCTCCAAGACCCAGACCCGTGACGATCTCGGTATTGGAAGGCGCCGCAGAAATTATCCGGTTATATACGGCTGCGCTGCCTGTTACCGCAGTGTTACCTGTGATTGCAGCGCTGTCTGGTACCGGTGTATTGCCGCTGGCCGGACCGCGGCCGCAGCCGCCTATTAAAAAAACAACGGCGGCCGCGGAGATAAAAGTTGAAATATTAAAAATTCTACGGAAGCCGCAGTTCAAGGGTTAGTGCCTTCAATGTTAAAGTTAAGTCCAAGGGTAATATTTATCCCCGGCATTGGGTAATCTGAAAACGAAACGTAACTGGCGTTTAAGGCATTTGTAATTTTTCCAAAAACGCCGATGTTTTTATGTACCTTTTGATTATACGCGATATTAAGAAGAAAGACAGGATCCAATAAGGTTGTGTTCTGCGTGTCAGTGTAACGCGAACTCTCGAAACGGCCGGAAACCGTAACGGAGCCGGGGAGTTTATTCCTGGAAGTCAGCCATGGCAGCTCCAGCGACGCGGTTACAGTATGCAACGGCATGTACGGGATCTGTCTGCTGTCTGAAAACGGAAAACAACCGTCAGACAGAAACAGCCGGCTCGGCTGGAACATCCAGGAAAGGCTTAAAATGGGTTTTTCAAAAATTAATGCTGTGATCGGCAGGGTCAAATCTACGTTGTTGTCCCAGCCCAGGATTGCCGCTGCTCCGGAATTTTCCGGTCTCCATGTGGTTGTGTATGTCCAATGTATGGAATTTACGGTCAGTCCGACGTAAGTTACTGAACTCAACTTAAGCCAGTCACTTAAAGAAAAATCAACACCAAAGTCGGTGCCCCAGCCGTCTTCATTTATTAAATCCGGGTTTCCCTTAAAGTCCCCTTCGTCCCAGTAGAGATCGTCAAAATCCGGAAACTTGAAGCTGCGGTAGTAATTGTTTTTTAATGCAATACTGGTGTCTGCCGACGGTGACCCTGTCAAAGTCCAGCCCAGTTTGGGAATGGGTACAATATCGCGACCGTCGGTAATGCCTTTGACGGAGGCAACAAGAAGCAGATTTTTAAACAGAGTGAGCTCAGTTGTTAAATAAAGTCCGCCGCGGTTAGCGTAGTGTGTTCCCGTAGTTGTAGAATCAATTCCGATAAATCTATAATCCCCGCCTAACCTCATGGTTAATGCCGAGCCCGGGTACCAGCTCCAGCGGTTGATAAAGTTTATATCCTGCTCATTGTGGCCCGATGAATTAATTCCCAGCGAGACCGAAGGATCGTAGGCAAGCCTTTTCCAGTTATGACCCAGGCTTAGTTCCATCGAAAAATCATCGCTGAAGATCCTGGGCATATCCAGCATAAGGTTTTCCCTTGAGGAGATATCGTTTTGTTTGCCGTAGTTAGTCGCATATCCGGTAAACGGAATATTTTTATCGCCGTAGTAAAAAGATCCCGTCGCAATTAATTTTGAAAGACTATCAATATTCCACAGGAAAGATAAATTCGTTCCGGCATCCAGGATCTCATTGCCTTCCCTGCGGCGGGTAAAGCCGTCATAGTCCCTGAATAAAAAATGGTTTCCGGCGCGGTTCCCAAAGATGTTTAAGCCAAAGGAAAAAAGCCCGGTTGTATAGGAACCGGACAGATTGATATTTTGGGTATCCGCAAGATCCTGTAATTGGGGATTTCCTATACCTCCTCCGTATTTGTTATAAAACCCCGGTATATAGGAAGTGTTCGAGAGGCTTCCGCCCAGACTCCATCCGGGATTTTGTTTTTTAACCGTGATAATGTTGATAACGCCGCCAAGCGCGCCGGACACATTGTATTTGGTATCAGAGCCTCCCTGTATGATTTCAATCCTGTCTATCGAAAGGGGATCGATCGAGTAAAAATCAAAATCCCCCGATGACGCTGAATTTACCGGTACGCCGTCAACAAGGATCGCCACCCTTTTGGTATCAAAGCCGCGCAGATTAATTCCGGCGTTGTTTCCGTAGGGCCCGTAACGGGTTACATTAAGGCCCGCTGCTTCCTCCAGCAGTGACGGGACATCCGGGGCAGCGGTTTTTTGAATGGTTTTGCTGTCCACAGTTTCCATCTGCTGGGTCGTTTTTTCGGTCCCCACAATGGTCAGCCCCTCGCCTTCAACTACAATCCAATCATCTTCGCTGTCATTGTCATCCTCCGTATTGTCCGCTGTCTGGGCAGACAAAGGGAGGATAACAGCGAGGCATAAAAAAACAGCAATTGATTTAAACAGGTTTTTCATTACGGCTGCTTTTTATTAAGGTTGTTTTTCATAAACAGGATGAAACGAAAGATCTGCGTAATTACCCCTTTTGCCCCGGGTAAAATTTTTAACAGCCGCAGAAAGGGTTGCGGTATCAGCGCTCTGGTTTGCATCCGAGGCGTCCCAAGTATCATAAATTTCCACCGATACGCCCGGAATAAAATTCATGTAATAATATACGTGGAAAGGTCTTGCGGGGTCTCCGTAATACGGGAAATCCGTATATTTAATGATAATGACTCCGGAATTGGAATCAAAGTTGGACACGTACATGATGTCACCTTTTGTGTCTACCGCGTCGTATGTACCGGTAACTTCAAAAGTAACGGGATCATAAATATCACCGCCGTCCATATGGTAGGAAACAGTTCCCATGCCGGTTGTTTTTTCCATTAAATAATAATCGTAACTTGTGGTCCATTTTCCAATTAAGCCGTCGGGCAGGCTCCCGTAATAATTGCTGTCATCTTCCGGCTGCAGGTCATTGCTGCATCCGGTAATAAAAGCCGCGGACAAAACCAGGGCCAGTGCCAGTATAACATGGGCCAATACTGCCGGCCGGTTTTTTTTGGATCTGAATTTTTCCTGCGAACAAACCTGTGAATTAAGCAAAAACATCATGAACTCCCCATTGCTTCGGACAGCCAAACCGTAATTGCCAACTTTTGACCAGGAGGAGAAAAATGAGTAAAAGAAGGTAATATTAACGGCATATTTCCCAAGGCTCAATCCCCGAAGCCCGAAAATTTTTGCGGATTATATCCGCTGCCTCTTGCGGAGGCATTGCCTCCAACGGAGGCGTTACCTCCTGCGGAGGTACATCCAACGGAAGATATACCAAAGTTTCCTGGCTTATGGGCATTTTTCCCGCCGGCCTTCCCATCCGTCCGCTCTTAAGGCGGTGCGACAGTGGCCGTAAAAAACATTTGTTAAAAACAAATGTCCGCGGCAGAATCTTCCCAATTACAGTTACGGGATAGCGGAGGAATCGGAACCTTTTGGTTCCACACCCCACTTCCTTTGAAGTATACGGTTGCTTTTATATCGTATCTGTTTATATTTGTCAACAGATGCGGGACGGGTTTGTCGCCATGCAATAGAAATGTCCCCTGTTTCCGTTCAGTAGAAATGTCCCCCTGCGTTCAATAGAAATGTCCCCCTTGTAAGATGAGTCAGGAGGAAGAATGGGTACCAGACGATCAAAGG
>Ga0123357_10004277_pt1 | contig 16696 bp, 10 predicted proteins | sample TergutEmb28metaG_FD_89873 | JGI IMG/M metagenome (GOLD analysis project Ga0123357, IMG submission 89873) | Embiratermes neotenicus P4 segment gut microbial communities from Petit-Saut dam, French Guiana - Emb289 P4 | ecosystem: Host-associated > Arthropoda: Insects > Digestive system > Gut ... | reverse complement strand
GACAAAACCTATCCGTGGGTGGCCGTCACATGGTCCGACGAATTCCCCCGTGTTTTCGTGGGCCGGGGCGCCAAACGCAAAGGCTGGCGGTATTTCGGCCCCTACGCGCAAGCCTGGGCCATCCGCCAAACCATCGACACGCTGCTGTCCGGATTCCCGATGCGCTCCTGCCGCGACGGCGTTTTCCGCAACGCCAAAGCCGCCGGACGTCCCTGCCTGTTGGGGCATATCGGGAAATGTTCGGCGCCGTGCGTGGGGTGGATCGGCGCCGACGACCACCGCGACCTGGCCGCCGACATGTGCGACTTCCTGGCCGGGCGCACCGGGGGCCTGTTGCGGCGCGTCGAACGCGAAATGCGCGAGGCGTCGGACAACTTGGAATTCGAGCGCGCGGCCAGCCTGCGCGACCGGCTGGCGGCGTTGCAATCGGCCACTGAGCGCAACGCCATCGTCCTGCCCGACGGGACGGACGCCGACATCATCGCCATCGCCGAAGACCCGCTGGAGGTGGCCGTGGCGATTTTCCGCGTCCGCGCGGGACGGGTGCGCGGCGAACGCTCATGGGTGGCCGACCGTTCGGACGACGCCGAGGCGGACGCGTTGGTCGAATCGTTCCTGCTGTACCACTACGCCGACGTGGAGGCCGACGGCGGGGATATCGCCGACGCGATCCCGCCCGAAGTCCTCGTGCCCGTCCCCCCGGCCAGCGGCACCGTCCTGGCCGACCTGCTGAGCGAGCGTCGGGGGTCGAAGGTCACTATCCGCGTCCCCCAACGCGGCGACAAACGCGCGCTGCTGGACACCGTCGCCGCCAACGCCGCCGAAGCGCTGGCCCTGCACAAGACGCGCCGGGCGTCCGACCTGTCCACGCGCAACCGGGCGTTGGAGGAAATCCAGGTGGCGCTCGGCCTGCCCACGGCCCCGTTGCGCATCGAGTGCTACGACATCTCGCACATCCAGGGCACCAACGTCGTCGGCTCGATGGTGGTCTTCGAGGACGGCCTGGCGAAGAAATCCGACTACCGGCGGTTCGTCATCCGCACCGTTGAGGGCTCCGACGACGTGGGCTCCATCTATGAGGTGATCTCCCGGCGGTTCGCGCGCATGGCCGACGAACAGGCCGCGACCCCTGACGACGACGGCCCCCTGCTCATCGACCCGACGACCGGCGCGCCCAAACGGTTCGCTTACACCCCGTCGCTGGTCGTCGTCGACGGCGGCGCGCCCCAGGTGGCGTCGGCGGCCCGCGCGATGGCCGACCTGGGGGTGCCCGGCGTGGGCGCGCCGGGCGGCGTCGCGTTGTGCGGGCTGGCGAAGCGCCTGGAGGAGGTCTGGCTGCCGGGCGAGGATTTCCCCGTCATTTTGTCGCGGACCAGCGAGGGCCTGTACCTGCTGCAACGCGTCCGCGACGAGGCCCACCGCTTCGCCATCACCCACCACCGCCAACGCCGATCGGCGTCGATGGTCGAATCGGTGCTCGACGCGGTCGGCGGCCTGGGCGAGACCCGCCGCAAGGCGTTGCTCCACGAGTTCGGCTCGTTGAAGAAGCTGCGCGCCGCCAGCGTCGACGACTTGGCGATGGTCCCCGGCATCGGCCCCAAAACCGCCCAGGCGATCGCCGACGCACTAGCCGCCACCCCCGCAGGCGAGGCCGTCAACATGGCCACCGGCGAGGTGGTCGAGGCTGGTTAAGCGTCACTGTGACAAGCGAATCGCCCGAGCTAACGCCGAGGGCTGCCCTTCACGCCGAGGACTAGCGCACAACGGCAGCCCTCGGCCTTAAGGGCAGCCCTCGGTGGGGAAGGGGCAGGCAGCCCTCGGTGTTGGGGGGCTGGGTTGGATGCCACAATGGACGGCATGGGAACTCCGAAACTCGGACGCGCGGTGCGGGTGCTGGCGTTGGCGCCGGTCTTGGCGCTGACCGCGTGCGCGGTGCGACCACCGAACGCTGTGCCGTCCGTTGCGGTGACCTCGGCACCTCCGGCTCCCTCCGCGCTCGCGTCCGCACCGCCGGACTCGACCGGACCCCTGCCAACCGTCGGCGTCGAGCCGTCGGCGCCGTCGGGCGACTTCATCTTGGGCGCATCCTCGTTGGACGGGTTCGCGTTCGGCACCGGGCAAGACCAGGTGACGCCGACGTTGACCGATCTTTTGGGCAGCCCCGACGACGTGTATAAGGGGGCATTCTGCGAGGGGCAGCCGAACAGCCAGTATTCGCAGACGTACACCTACGGCGGGCTTTCGGTGATCTTCCTGGCCAAGGATGCCAGCACGACGGGGCCGCGCACCCTGGCCGGGTGGACGTTCGACCTGAGCACCGGCCTCGCCGACCCGCTCACCCTGGAGAACGGCCTCCCCGCCGACCCGACATTCGCCCAACTCCAGTCCGACTACCCCACCGGCACCTTGACCACCGACCAAACCGGATCGGTCTTCACCCTCCCCGACGGCCTGCGCTTCCTCGGCTCCCCCGAGCCCGACATCGTCTCCGCCGGGCCGGCGGGCTGCTGAGAGGTAAATCCGGAGAAGACCAATCCCGCAATCGCGCGCCACCACACGTCCTGGGCGACACGAGTCAGGAATCAGCGGGTTCGTCCACGTCCACTGGCCGATTGATGTCCGCCGTCGCCAAGCCCATCGCCTGGCAGGCCGTCAGCAGGGCCGCGTCGCCGCTGATCACCACCAGTTCGTCGTCGGCCAGGGCCAACGCCGTCGCCGCGTGCACCGCGTCATAGCCACGCAGGGCATAGTCGAGCGCCAAGCGGGCGGCTGTGTCAATGATCGAGCGCGAGGCCACCACCAAGTCGACCGCGCCGATGCGGGCGTCGAACACCGCACAGGCGGCCTGATGGTCGTCTGGCGTGAGCCGGTCCAGACGGAGGGCCTGTGCCAGGGCGGCGTGTCCTTCCGCGATGGCCAACATCGACGCGAACCGCTGGTCGCAGACGTCCCACAACCCCATACACCGGGTGCTGCTCGGCTCCGCAACGGCCAGCGGGACCAGCGCCGAGGTGTCGAAATAGCCGATCATCGCCGCTGTTGCGCGACCAAGTCGCTGACGCTGCCTCGCGCCGCCACAGGGGGCTCGAACGCCGGGGCGCGACGGCTGGCCGGGGTGATGGTGCCGTCTTGCACCAGCCGCTCGTAGGCCGACGCCGCCGGCACCGGCACCAACCGCGCCACGGCGCGCCCCCGCTGCATCACCGTGAACGAGTGCCCGTGGGCGACGGCCTCGACATAGGCCGACAAATTGGCCCGCCATTCGCGCAGCCCAACCGGATTGCTCAACCCGATTGTTGCAACATTACTCATGCCATGAGTGTACACATTTGACCATTGACGTGCGACGGCCAACGAACAAAAAGATGCCACTGCCGCCCGGCTTGACGCGCGCGCCGTCACGGGAGAACATGGCGGGCATGACCGCCGACGCACAGTTCCACACCACGCCGGGGCAGCCTGTGGTGACCGCGCTCGGCGGCGGGCACGGGCTGGCGGCGAGCCTCAACGCGTTGCGGCGGCTGACGAACCGGCTGACGGCCATCGTCACCGTCGCCGACGATGGGGGTTCGTCTGGACGCCTGCGGCGCGAACTGGGCGTCCTCCCGCCTGGAGATCTGCGACAGGCGCTGGCCGCGTTGTGCGGCGACGACGACATCGAGCGCACCTGGGCGCACGTCCTGCAATCCCGGTTCGGGGGCGACGGGCCCCTGAGCGGCCACGCGATCGGGAACCTGCTGATCGCCGGGCTGTGGGAACAACTCGGCGACCCAGTGGCCGGGCTGGACATGGTGGCCCGACTGCTCCACGTCGAGGGCCGCGTCCTGCCGATGGCGACGGTGCCGTTGGTCATCGAGGCGGACGTGATCGGCGCGAACCCCGTCGTCCCCGATGAGACCACCAAGGTGGTGGGCCAGGAGGCCGTGGCGTTGGCGCGGGGGTCCATCAGCGACGTGCGCCTCAAACCAGCCGACCCGCCCGTCGCGCCGCAGGCCCTCGACGCGATCACCCAGGCCGACGCGGTGGTGTTGGGGCCCGGCTCGTGGTTCTCGTCGGTGATTCCGCACCTGCTGGTGCCGCAGCTTCGCGAGGCGATCATCCAGACGCGCGCCCGCCGCATCCTGACGATGAACCTCGTCCCCACGCTGGACGAGACCGACGGCTACACCCCCTCGCGCCACCTGGAGGCGTTGGCCGACCACGCGCCCCTGCTGCGTCTGGAGGCCGTGCTGGTGGACCCGACGTTCGCCGCCGGGGACACGCACCTGGAGCATTACGCGGCGTCGTTGGGCGCCGACGTCGTCATCGCGGACGTCCGGATGCGCGACGGTTCGGCCCGCCACGACCCGTTGAAACTGGCGTCCGCGTACGACGCGATCATGCACCGGTAACCGTCGCCGGACGCGCAATCCCGTGCGGCAACCACGTAGGGTAGAGGTATGTCGCAACCGACGTTCACCGCAGCGCAGTTTCCGGCGCCGGAATGCTACCGGCATCCGGGCCGGACGACGTATATCCGCTGCCAGCGGTGCGGGCGTCCGATCTGCCCCGAATGCATGGTGACGGCTGCCGTCGGCTTCCAATGCCCCGACTGCGTCGCCTCCGGGGCGCGCGCCACACGCCAGAACCGGGCGCCGTTCGGCGGCCTGCGCTCAGCCGTCAGGCCGACGACGACGACCGTCGTGCTGATCGCCATCAACGTGGTCGTGTGGGGGCTGATCTCGTTGACCGGCGGCCAGAACAGCAAGCTGACCGGCCTGCTCAGCCTCTCGCCGGCGAGCCTGTGCCTGCTGGCCAGCGACCCCACCCGCTACCTGCAGGGGGCCACCGCCGCCGTGTGTGCCGCGACGCAGGGGATGGTGTGGACGCCGAGCATCGCCAGCGGCGCGTACTGGCAAGTGTTGACCTCCGCGTTCGCCCACGTCGACATCCTGCACATCGGGTTCAACATGGTGGCGTTGTGGTTCATCGGGCCATCGGTGGAACGCGCCATCGGGCGGACGCGGTTCCTGGCCGTGTACCTGCTATCCGCGTTGACGTGTTCCGCGAGCGTCGTGTGGTTGTCCTACCCGACCACGTCGACGCTCGGCGCGTCCGGCGCGATTTTCGGGTTGATGGGCGCGCTGCTGGTCATCGTCATCAAGGTGCATGGCGACGTCCGCACGGTCCTGATCTGGCTCGGCATCAACGCCGTCTACACGTTCTTGGGTGGGGCGACGATCTCGTGGCAGGGCCACCTGGGCGGCCTTATCGGGGGGGTGGTCGTCGGCGCCATCGTCATGCTGGCCCCGCGCGTCCACCGCGAACGATGGCAATGGCTGGGCTTCGCCGCCGTCGCTGTGGTGACGGTGGCCCTGATCGCCGCCCGGGCGGTGGAGTTGGGGAGCTAGCACAGGCTAGCGGTAACGGGCGCGGTAGTAGGGCACCGGGCACAGGCCGCCGTCGTTCTCGGCGTGCAACTCGTGGGCGGCGCGCCACGGCCAGTACGGGTCGCGCAACGCCTCACGGCCAATCTCGACGGCGTCGGCGGAACCCTCCGTGAGGATGGCCTGCGCGTGTTCGGGCTGCGTGATCAGGCCGACGGCGACCACCGGGAGGCCCGCCGTCCGCACCGCGCGGGCCAGCGGCACCTGGTAGCCGGGGCCCAACGTCATCGACGCCGGGACGTTCCCGCCGCTCGACACGTCCATCAGGTCGACGCCCTGGTCCTTCAGCAGGCCGACGAGCCGCACCGTCTCGTCCAAGCTCCAACCGTCGGGCAGCCATTCCGTCGCCGAGATGCGCACCAGCAGCGGCTTGTCGGCGGGCAGCACCGCGCGCACCGCGTCCACCACCTCGCGCAACAGGCGTGTGCGGCCGTCGAAATCGCCGCCGTAGGCGTCCGTGCGGCGGTTGCTCAACGGGGACAGGAACTGGAACAGCAGGTACCCGTGGGCCGCGTGCAGTTCGACGGTGTCGAAACCCGCCTCGTCGGCGCGTCGGGCGGCGTCGGCGAAACCCTGGACGACGTGGGCGATGTCGTCGGCGGTCATCTCGCGCGGGGGTTCGTAGCCGGTGAACGCGATCGCCGAGGGGGCGACCGTCTGCCACCCGCCCGCCGACGCCGGCGCGGTGTTCTTGTTCCCGGACAGGTCGGAGTAGGTCGAGGCTTTGCGGCCAGCGTGGTTCAACTGGATGCCCATCGCCGCGCCCTGCGCGTGGACGAAATCCACGACTCGCGCCCAGGCGTCGCGCTGCGCGTCGTTCCACAACCCGGCGCAGTCGGTGCTGATCCGGCCTTCGGGGACGACGCCGGTCGCCTCCGCGATCACCAACCCGAAGCCGCCCGTGGCCCGGGCGCCGTAATGGGCCAGATGCCAGTCGTTGACGACGCCGTCTTGGTCGGTACACATGTACTGGCACATGGGCGGCAAGACGACGCGGTTGCGCAGCGTCAGTCCGCGCAGGGTGAGGGGGTCGAACAAGGAAGTCATGGGTCCAGGGTATCGCGCGGTCGCGCAACAACGACGGGTACAGCACCGGAGCCCTACAGCGTCTGCACGGATTGACATGCCAATCGTGCAGTTAGGGTCGGATTCGCACGGAAAACGGACCAAAAGGGGAGGGGCGCAGGTTTTTTTCGCCCCGAAAACAGCGCTGGATTAGGAGCGACGCTTGCGGCGAGGACCGGCCAACGGGTCCGCGCTCACGTTGTCTGCGGGGGCTCGTCCGATTCGGGCGGCGGCCCAGGCGGCTCGACGGCCTTGCGCGCCCCGTATGCCTTCACGATGCCGGTGCCCAGCCATGCCGCGCCGACCCACGCCAGCGCCCCCATGCTCACCGTCGCGGCGGCCAGGCTGAACAACGCCGTGATGGCGCTGATGGCCATCGGGCCGATCGTCGTCCCCGAATCGCTCATCAACCGCCACCCGGACAGGAACTGCGCGCGCCCCACGTCCGGGGAGGCGTCGGAGCCCAGCGTCATGATGATGCCCGCGCCCACCCCGTTGCCCAGGCCCAACACGACCGCCACAACGACGACGCTGAGGGTCGAATGCGCCAACGCCAGCCCCGCCAGCCCCCCGCCCAACACGATCATCGACGGCACCGCGACCCACATGCGCCCGAACCGGTCCATGATGTAGCCGCCGACGAAGAACAGGCTCATGTCGACGCCCATCGACACCGCGAACACCAGCGATGTGGCCGAACTGCTCAGCCCCAACGACTCGCACCACAGCGGCAGGATCGACTGCCGCACCTGCCGGATCAACGAGAGCGCCAGCACCCCCGTCCCCAGCCGCAGGAACACCCGGACGTGCCCGCGCAGGATGCCCCACAGGTGCGGCCCGTCCGCCCCTGTGTGCCGTCGGGCGGCAACGTCGGCGGGCAGATCGGGCAGGAAGAACGTGACGACGGCGGCCCCCAGCGACATGATGGCCGCGAACCCGTACGCCGCCGACAGGTTCCACATCGCGATGATCCCCGACCCGGCCAGCGGCCCGACGAAGTAGCCGATGCGCTGCTTCCCGCCCAGGCCCGACAACGCCCGCGCCCGCAGCCGCAACGGCGTCGCCTCCGTGATGAAACTCTGCCGCGCCAGCCCGAACACCGAGCCCGACAGCCCGAAGCAAAAGACCGCCAGCGAGAGCAGGGCGAGGCTGTGCGCGTTGAACGCGATGAACAGCCACACGGCGTCCCAACAGCAAGCCGCGATGATCGCCCGCTTCTCGCCCAGGCGCGTCGCAATCCAGCTTGCCGGAAGGTCGCCGGCCACCGTCGCCACGCCCGTCAGCCCCGTGATCAGCGCCGACAGCGCGACGGACGCCCCCAGGTCCAGCGCCGAGAGCGCGATCAGCGGCGTGACCGCCCCGTACCCCACCGACGAGAGCAACGGCGGCCCGTAGGCCGCCACCAGGAACCGCCGCCACCCGCCTGAGGGAACGTCGAGGGGCGTGGTGGCCGGGCGGTCAGGGGTACTCGGGGACACAGGCGCTGGCGCGCGGTCATCCCCCATGCTCGTCATCTCGCTTGTCGCTCATCGCCGTCGTGCGGCACGTCACCAGCATAACCAGGCCAACGGGCCAGCCACCGACACGACCGGGCATTCATGCCCCGTCACCATCGCCACCAAGAAGGAGGCCGATGGGCGTCACCCCCACAACCCCAGGTTGAGCGACCGGCGGATGGCTCTGCGCCGCACCGACGCGGTGCCTCACAGCGACGGTGGCGATACTGGGGTCATGAGCGTTGCCGGGATCGTGCTGTATGCGGTCGCGTACGCGTTGCTGGTGGGGTTCTTCGTCATCGAACGGTTCGTGCGCGTGCGTGAGACGCGGGACATGAGCCGCGAGAGCACCGACCGGTCGAGCACGACGTTCGTCTCCATCGCGATGGGCACCGCGTTCGTGCTGATTCCGCTGACGCCCCTGTTCAACTGGCTGGGTGTCGGCTCCTGGGACTGCTGGCCAGCCGGCGTCGTGGGAGCCGTCGCGGGCGTGGGCGGCCTAGTGATCCGGTATCACGCCTTCAGGACATTGGGACGGTTCTTCACCCGCACGCTGCGCGAAACCGACGAACACGAGTTGGTGACGTGGGGCATCTACCGGCATGTGCGGCACCCCGGATACTTGTCCGACATCCTGATCTTCTGGGGCGCGGCGTTGGCGATGGAGAACTTCGCCACCCTGATCGTCGTGGTGGTGTTGTTCGTCCCGGCGTACCTCTACCGCATCCACGTCGAAGAAGGGATGCTGACCGACATCTTCGGCCAGCGGTACCGCGACTACCAGGCGTCCTCGAAGCGCCTGGTCCCCCGCGTGTGGTGACAACGAACGGTCCAGCAACGCATGGCGGGACGACAGGCTCCCACGGTTTGAGTTCCGGAGGGCACCGCAGTGCCCGCCATGATGGGTGGACAACGGGTGCTGCGGTGCGCGGGGGTATGGGGGTCGTCCCCCATCCTGATGACAGCACAGTGGCACTTGGCGGAGGTGGTGGGATTTGAACCCACGAGAGGGTTGAGCCCTCAACCCGCTTAGCAGGCGGGCGCCATAGACCGGGCTAGGCGACACCTCCAAACCAGGCACTTACTCTACCGGCGAGGTTGCGTTTGCGGCAAAGCGGGTAGGCTGGTGTCGCCGTCGTCGGGCCGGACGTCCCAAATGCGCCGACGTTGGCGGCCCAGATTTTCGAGATCCAAGGTTTTCATGTCACAGACGCCACCCATGAGGCTCCCGCAGTGGAACGATTGGCCAGAAATCCCGCAACGCGTGGTCACGCCGCCCACCGGGCCGGCCCTTGGCGATCCCGCGTCGGCGGACGCCCCGGTGCCCCCGTCGACCACCCCCGTCCCCCCGGTCGACGAACCGGCGCCGACGTGGGCGCCGACGCCGATCGCGCAACCGGCGCCACCACTTCCCGCCGCAGTTCCGCCGCCAGCCTTCCAGCCTCTGTCGGCCTCACCCTTCACGGCCCAGCCTGCGACGCCCCAGCCGGTGGCGCCCCCTCCCGCAGCCGCCCAACCATCCACCCCCGAACCGGCACCCGTGGAAACAACATCGCCGTTGCACACCTTGTCGGCGACGAACTTTCCCACGCCGACGGCCCCGGCACCAGCCCCCGAACCGCCGATCCCCCCGGCGCCGGTCACTCCCCAACCGATACCGGTCGCCCCCGTGGCCGACACACCGCTGGCGCCCCCGCCCGCCGCACCCGTGCCCCCGCAGCCCGTCGACCCACAGCCCGCCGATCCACAGCCGACGCCCCCACAGCCGACGTCTCCCCCGCTCCCGGCAGGAATGTCCGCCGATTGGTTCGTCGCCGACGGCGCCTCCAACCCCGGCCAGGACGCCCCCGCACCGCCCGCCGACACCACGGGCACGGGAAAGAGATTCGCCCCCCAGGAACCCGCCGCCACCGGGCGTCCGTTCGGCAGCACCGTGGGGTGGACGATCTTCGGCGCCATCATCCCAGGCGTCGGCCTGCTGCGCGCCAAGCACAAGGTGGCCGGCGGCATCGTGCTGGGCGTGTTCGTCCTCTTGATCTGCGCGCTCGTCTATGGCGTCGCCTTCGACCGGAACCGGTTGATCGCGTCGGCGCTGCAATCGAGTTTCCTGATGTACCTGGCCATCGGCCTGCTGGTGCTCGGCCTGGCCTGGGTGGTGGTCATCACCGTCAGCCACCTGGCGTTGCGCGCGCCGCATCCGCCCACTGGCCGTCGCGTGGTCGGGGCCGTGGTCGTGGGCGTGCTGTGCATGGCCGTCATGGCGCCGATGGCGATGGGCGCAAACCTCGCCTACACGTCGTCCAACCTGTTGAGCAGCGTGTTCGGCTCGGCTGACAAACACTCCGCCACCGTCCCGACGATCAACACCAACGCCAACCCGGTCGACCCGTGGGCGTCCAAACCCGTACTGAACATCGCGCTGCTAGGCGGGGATTCGGGCACGGGGCGCCCGCTCGACGTGGGCGCGCGCACCGACTCGGTGGCCGTCTTGTCGATCAACACCGAAACCGGCTACACGACGATCATCTCCCTGCCACGACAGACCGCCCGGATGCCCTTCCCGCCGGACTCCCCGTTGTACAAGTACTACCCGAACGGTTTCTACGACGGCCACGACGCGACCGACGCCAACTACTTCCTCAACGCGATGTACCGCATGGTCCCGCTGCAAGTGCCCAAGGACGTCTTGGGCACCACGTCCAGCCTGGGCGCCGATGCCGTGAAAATCTCCATCGGGTACGCCCTGGGGATCAAGATCGACTACTACGTCATGATCAACATGGACGGGTTCCAGCAGCTCATCAACGCGATCGGCGGCGTCACCGTCAACGTCAACTACAAGGTGCCGATCGGCGGTGTCACGTCTCAGAACATCCAGCCCAACGGGTGGATCAACCCGGGCCCGAACGAACACCTCAACGGCTACCTGGCGATGTGGTACGCCCGTGGCCGCTTCGGGCTGGACGACTACAGCCGGATGGAGCGGCAACGCTGCGTCATCAACGCGCTGGCACAGCAGGCGTCGCCGCAATTGGTGCTCACCCGGTACGAGTCCATCGCCACGGCCAGCGAGCAGATGATCGCGACCGACATTCCGCAAAGCATCCTTCCCGCGCTGGTGACGTTGGCCACCCGCGTCAAGGGAACGACGATGGGCAGCGTCGTCTTCCAGACGGGCAAGAACGGGTTCGTCGCGGCGAATCCGAATTTCGACCTCATGCGCACGCAGGTCGCCGCCGCCATCCAGGCGACCGCCACCATGAACCAGTCCAAGGGCAGCGCCTCCGCGTCGCCCAGCGCATCCGCGTCCGCGTCGCCGACGGCCTCCCCGAGCACGAAGGCCGCTGCGACCAACGTGACGGACGCCTGCGCCTACAACCCGCAGCCGTACAACTCGAGCACGGCCAACGGGTAAGCGTCACCGCGCGGGGGCATGGGGGTCGTCCCCCATTGATGTGGCTGCCTCGAGCACGGCCAACGGGTAAGCGTCAGGAACCTAGACGGTTGATGTCAACAACGCCTGGAACGTCGTCCTCCGCGCGCGCATGACGGCGATGCCGCTCGCCAACGCGCCGACGACCAGCCACCCCAGGATGCCCATCGTGTCCGCGACCACGCCAGGCGTGTCGGTGGCCAACGCCTGGATCGCGTTCAGGACCGGCCCCAGCGGCGTGAACGCCCCGATGGTGGTGAACACGCCGGGGACGGCGCTGGTCAGCATGGTGGCCGCGCCCAACACCGCCAACGCCACCGACACCACCCGTCCCGCGCCTTTGAGCCACGCCACCAACGCGTAGTTGACCAACGCGAACGCCACTCCGGCGAGCAGCAATATCCCCGTCATGGCCGCCAGCGTGCCCACCGGCAGGCCCAACGCGACCTGGCCCACGACGCTCACCACCAACGCCTGGGCCGCGACGATGGCCACGCCCGGCGCCAACGTCGACGCCACCAGCGTGGCGGTCGGCTTGGTCGATGTCAGCAGCGCGCGTCCCCTGCGCCGCACCACCACGTAGACCGCCAACGCGCCCAGCCACAGCGCGAGCACCAGCAGCAAGGCGACCCAGCCCGCGTCCAACGCCCAGGCGCCCACGAGGTTGCCGGTGTCGATCGGGGTGGTCACCGCCGCCGACAACGACTGCCGGTCGGCTGCCGTGTAGGTGGGAATCTGGCTTTGGCCCTTGGCCAGGCCGTCGGCCAGTTGCGTGGCGCCCTGGGAGAGGGTGACGCCCTGGGTGGCCGCCGTCGACAGGCCCGTCTTCAGGTTGTCGACGCCGGTGGAAAGCTGGAGCGCGCCGGTGGCCGACTGGCCGATCCCCGACACCAACGCGGGCATCTGGGCGGCGAGCAGCCGCGTCCCCGAAGCGGCCTGGGAGATCCCCGAGGCCAACGCGGGCATCCCATCGGCCAACGCCACCGTCCCCGACGCCGCCTGCGAAATACCCGAGGCCAACGCGGGCATCCCATCCGCCAACTGCTGACTCCCCGACGCCGCCTGCGAAATCCCAGAGGTCAACGCGGGCATCCCCGACGCCAACGCCGCCGCCCCCGACGCCGCCGCCGAAATACCCGACACCAACCCCGGCATCCCATCCGCCAACTGCTGACTCCCCGACGCCGCCTGACCGATCCCCGACACCAACCCCGGCATCCCATCGGCCAACTGCTGCGCCCCCGTGGCCACCTGTGCCGTGCCGCTGACCAACTCCTCCCCGCCGGTTTGGAACTGGGTCAGCAGGCTAAGCACGTCGGTGTTCGGGGGCAGCGCGGCCAACGTCGCCGCCAACTGCGTGAGCTGCGCCGTCGCCGCCGACAGGGTGCCGTTGGCGTCGGCGTTGGTGAGCTGCTGGTCGGCCTGCGCGATACCCGCCGCCAAGCCCTGGTAGTACCACTGGCAGGCGGTCGCCTGGTCGACGCCAGGAGGCAGGGTCGCCGAACCCAGGACCGCGTCGCACGACATCGACGGCGGCAACGCGCCCGGAAGCGCCGACGGCCCGGCTGCGGCCAACTGGTGGATCTGGTCGATGGCCGCCTGCGCAGCCGCCACCTGTCCGGGCAGCGCCGACGAGTTGGCCAGGAGCGCGTTGAGCTGGGTCACGAGCTGCGGGTTGGCCTGCAACGCCGTGATCAGCGGGACGATCGCGCTGTTGACGGTGTCGACGTACGTCTTCGCGCCTGTGGCCACCTGGCTGGCGCCGTCGGCGAGTTGCTGGGCCTGGGCGGGCAGATCCTTGGTCTGGGCCTGCATCATCGCCAAACCGTCCGCCAACTGCTGCGTCTGCGCGGGCAAATCCTTCGTCTGGGCCTGCATCATCGCCAAACCGTCCGCCAACTGCTGGGTCTGCGCGGGCAGAGCCTTCGTCTGGGCCTGCATCGTCGCCAGGCCAGCCGCCAACTGCTGGGTCTGGGCAGGCAGGTCTTTCGTCTGCGACGCCATCATGGACAGGCCCAACGCCAACCGCTTGGTCTGGGCGGGCAAGTCCTTCGTCTGCGACTCCATCGTGGACATGCCAGCGGCGAGCTTCCGGATGCTCGCCGGGAGCGGCACGGTCTGCTGGTACATCGTCGCCAGGCCGTCGGACAACTGGGTCGCGCCGGTGGACAGTTGGGAGGCGCCAGCCGACGCCTGGGACACGCCGCCGACGTAGGCGACCACGCCCGAATCCAGTTGTTTCGCGGCGTCGGCGACGGTCTGGAACTGGTCGCCCATCTGGTTGAAACCCTCGTAGACCTGGTTGAGGTAGGTGCTGGTCAGCGTCCCGTTGAGCGAATCGACGGCCTCGCGGACGACGACCTTCGCCAGGGTCACGTCCGCGACGCTGGCCACCGGGGAGCTTTCCACGTCGACGGTCGCTTTCACCACATCGCCCTTGGCGGATGAAAACGACGTCGCCGCAGCCGAGAAGTCGGCGGGGATCGTCACGGAGACGACGAACTGGCCGTCGGCGAGGCCCTGCGCGGCGCCGTCGGCGTTCTGCAACACCCAGGTGACGTTCTGGGCGCGGCTCGAATCCATCAGCGCAGCCGTCAACTGCCGCCCGAGCGGCGTGTACTGGCCTTGGATGGTGACCGGCTGGTCCAGGTTGACGATGGCCGCGCTCACCTGGTGCTGGCGCGAACCGGAATCCCAGTTCGCCCACACCATGCCCCCTGCGATAAGCAGCGGGATGAGCAGCAGCCCGACAACGGTGGACCACCTCAGATGGGCTCCACGAGGCGCTGCGGTGCCCGTCATGATCGATCCAAGACGGGTGACGCAGCGCGCGGGGGTATGGGGGTCGTCCCCCATCTCAATTGATTCTGACTCATATCAAGCTCCAACTACTGGTGGTGAAACAAGATCAACGACGACGGGGGCAGCACGCCCGCGTCCGGCGGGAACGACCGACTCCGGGTCGGCGTCCAGACCGATCCCCAGCACCCACGTCACCGGGGAATCGGCGTCTGGATACGCGCACTCGTCGCGCAGCCGGGCGCGTTGCTTGGCCCCCAGCTGGTCGGCCTGGGGCACGAACACGATCCCGCCGGGTTTGGCCGCCCACCCGTCGTCGCCCATGACCAACGCTGCCCGCCCGCGCACCAGGCTGGCCTGTTCGGGCAGCACCAGGCCCAACACCTTCGCCCGTCCGGCGCTGAACGTCGCCCGCCCGGACAGCCCGACGCACACGGCCAGTCGCGCGTCGCGCTCGCCGCGCAGCACCAGCACCCCGCCGGGCGGCAGCGTCAGGTCCAGCCCGTCGACGAGCACCCGCGACCCCACCCCCACGCGCAACCCCTCGGCATAGATCGCCGACGTGTCGCCGGGCGCCGGCCAGTCGGCCAGGCTGCGCAGGTGGGTGAGCGTCTGGCCCTCGATGTCGATGGTGGGCAGGTGGCGGTCGAGCCAGGCGGGCAGCCACCAGGCGTGCCGCCCCAGCAGGATCATCACCGCCGGGCTGAACGTCATCCGGATCAGGCCAGCGTCGAAGAAGACGCCAATGGCCAGCGCGAACGCGATCGGTTTGATGATGTCCGAGCCGGAGGGGACGAAGAACCCGAACACGAAGAACATGATCAACGCCGCCGCCGTGACGACCTTGCCCGAGAAGACGAAGCCGTCGCGCACCCAGTCCTTGTCCCCCCGGGCGAACTCCTCGCGCATCCGCGCCATGAGGAACACCTCGTAGTCCATCGATAGGCCGAACAGCACGCCCATGAGGATGATCGGCAGGAAGCTGATGACCGGCCCCGGCTCGGCCAGGTTGACCAGCCAGGCCGCGTGGCCCCCGTTGAACACCCACGCGGTCAGCCCGAAGGACGCGCCGATGCTCAGCAGGTAGCCGAACGCCGCCTTCAGCGGCACCCACAGCGAGTGGAACGCCACCATCAGCAGCACCAGCGACAGGCCCACCACGAAGATGCCGAACGGCAGCAGGGCTTGGTGGAGGCGTTGGGTGATGTCGATTTCGGCGGCTGTCAGCCCGGTGACGGACGTGTCGATGCCGTATTCGGCCTGCCAACGGTCGTGCTGGGCGCGCAGGGCGTCGACGAGGTCGTAGGTGGCCTGGTCGTCGGGGCCGGTGGCGGGGATGACCTGGATCATGGCCGTGTCGACGTTGGCGTTCGGGGTGGCGGCGCCGATGGCGGCCACGCCGGGCATCTTCTCGATCTGGTCGCGCAGGCCGTCGATGATCGCCGTGGGGTCTTTGGCCTCGACGATGGACCCGGTGACCACGAGCGGGCCGTTGAACCCGACCCCGAACTCCTTGCTGACCATGTCGAACGCCACCCGGTCGGGGGCGCCCGGCGCCGAGCGCCCTGAGTTCGGCAGCGCCAGTTCCAGCCCGCCAGCCGGCAACGTCAACGCCCCCATCCCGACGATGACGATCACGATCGTCAGCACCGGCCACTTGGTGACCGCCTCGACCCAGCGCCGCGTGAACCGTCCAGGCTGGCGGGGGGTCGTCCGCTTCGACTTGCCCCGGGGCGCCTTCGGACGCAGCCGCTCGCCCGCCAACCCCAGGAACGCGGGCAACAGCGTCAACGCCACCACCACCTCCAGCAGCACCCCGACGGCGGTGAACGTGCCCATGACCGTCAGAAACGGCAGGTTCGCGATGGCCAGCCCGATCAGCGCGATGATGACCGTCACGCCCGCGAACACCACCGCCGACCCGGCGCTGGCCACCGCGCGCGCGGCGGATTCCTCCACGTCCATGCCGTCGCGCAGTTGGTCGCGGTGCCGCGAGATGATGAACAGCGCGTAGTCGATGCCCACGGCCAGCGACAACATGACCACCAGCAGCGGCGTCGTCGAGTTGACGTTGGAAATCGACGCGCCCACCAGCGTCAGGCAGAACCCCAGGCCGACGCCGGTGATCGCGCTCCCCACCGGCATCAACGCCGCCAGCAGCCCGCCCAGCGCCAACGTCAGCACGATCATGGCGACGACGACGCCCATCGACTCCATCGGCCCGATGGTGGGGATGTTGATCGCGTACAGGGCGCCGCCCACGTCCACGCTTGAGCCGGGGAGCAGGGTCGTCAGCTTCATGGCGGCAGCCGTCAGGGTGGCGCGTTGGGCGTCGGTGAACGTCGACGTGGAACCTTTGACGGCGACGTTGATAAGCGCGTACCGCCCGTCGGCGCTGATCGAGCCCTTGGTGACATCGCTGTAGGGCGCCAGCGCGCTGAAGACGAACGGCACCTGCTCCAATTCTTTGACGTAGG
>Ga0123357_10004276_pt1 | contig 16697 bp, 2 predicted proteins | sample TergutEmb28metaG_FD_89873 | JGI IMG/M metagenome (GOLD analysis project Ga0123357, IMG submission 89873) | Embiratermes neotenicus P4 segment gut microbial communities from Petit-Saut dam, French Guiana - Emb289 P4 | ecosystem: Host-associated > Arthropoda: Insects > Digestive system > Gut ... | reverse complement strand
TGTATATGTGTATATGTATGCTTGTATACGGGGTGTTTCACGACTTTAGGGCATAACTGCAGGAGGTGATTTCCTGGGTCTTTGTGATCAAACAAGTTCATATAAACATGTGTCCGATTTTGGACGGTTATGGAGTTATGGGCATTTTTTAATTCCCGTACACACACTTTTGTGAACCGCGTCATGGAACCAGCTGGCAGGTGATGTACTCAACTTGGTGGCTTATCGCTTGCGTTGCTAGCTTTATTTTTGCCACCTGACTCGCACAGTCCTCTGAAAACCTCCATCTTGCACTTAATTACGGGTTACTGGCCAGGATGGAGCAATAGTTACTCGTATCACAGCGAATCTGTGGAATAAATTATCTCCAATTCTTCGACGTTTTTTGAAAGAGAAGAGAACAACGTAGGTTAAGTTCATTGAAACGCTCACAAACTCATTCAGTGCACTGAATGATTGTGCTCAATGACTAGACATAATAATGGGTTTGAAGTCGAATAAACTGCACTTTGTATTCGACATTAAACAACCCACACGTTTAAACATTCAAGTCTCAATCAATTACGGCAAAAGCATCTCCCTAATACACTAAACACACTTCTTGTATCTCTATGACTCGGTCGCCAAAGGCTCTTTGTGAAAACGATCCATCGTCTAAAGCTGAGGTAGTCGAGATACTAAGACGCATCGAGTAAGCTCACTCAAGCAGTAACTCTCCTGGCTGAATTCAGCGTGGGGCTAATACAGAAACAAACATTCTTTTCGAAATACTGCGTCGTCTAAGTGGGCCGTGAGAACGACTTTGCAGCAATACACTCCTGAGTATTGGTAGCCACGAAGATAATGTCAACTGCGTTCCTAGCCGTTTGCATATCGAGTCAAAGCAGTTAGAAGTAAGTCTGGATTTGTATGCACCTTATTCAAGATGTAGCGTCAATTTCGAATTCCCTCTGGTTTCTTTATGTTAAGTGGATGCCGTATCATGAAATTTATAAATCATTCCTCTCCTGCACTAATCGAGCAACGTCTCTTGTAAGTCCGAACCCCACTTTACAGAGTCAAATATTTATTGACGCCAGGCCATTTTCTTCGATGGAGGTAAAACTCTTTCACTTATACTTGCCCATCTTCGAACAAAACGGGTATGAAAGTATTTAAATCGTTTAATTTATTAACCTCATAAAACGCTGATCCATATATTTAAAACTGTAGTTTATAACCTGAAACCTTTCAACATTTCTTAAAACGGTCTTGTTCACCCGAATTTGATCAGTAACAGACTACAGTTGGTGTCACTGACCGTCTACTAATAATGGGTTTGACAATCATAAAACCTGAGAACTATTTAACCTCACTAACGTCTGCATGAAATTTCAATTCCGTACAACATGTCTGCGTAAACCCTAATGTTAGTACATACAAATGTTTTAAAACTCACCGTTTCGCGCAATTTCAAACACCAGCTTCGAAACGAAAACTTATCACTCTTTTCCATCCACACGGTTTTCCTTCGCTCCACTGTCTGATATCAAGTGATACGCTGTAGATGGCAGTAAAGGTCACAACGCCACCAATAAAACTACGAGGCTGTTTTCCATTAGAACAACCCTATTCACCTGCTGGTACCATATACTCGACTGCCGTAATGTGTGATTAAATTATGTAAGATTCCTTCATCAAAAGTCACAAATCGAGTAATGTATTTTTTACTGCCGTCATCCTGAATAACGAATACATCGTTGAATGTTGTGTATGATTATAGAACATTACCAATAAAGAATTCGCCTTCTCATGCAACAAGCAGCCGTAAATAAAAACCCTCCATTCCCTAATCTGTACCGATTGTAGTTTTAGGTGGTAAATTCAACGTAGAATCACAGGTGGGCACAAGCAACGGTCACTGGAACCGCGGTTATTAGAAAATCACTGGCTCTATACATACTAGCTACAGCACATGCTGAAATATGAGGAACAGCGCAGAAAGTTGCTTATTGGTCATGACTGTCTTACCTTATTGTATCTGATACATAGCAAGTTCTTCCAATTTGTTACTGTACTATTTGTTTTTCCTTCTTTGTGGCCATTTAACTGCAAAAATGCTATATGTTAATTTCCTATACAGTGAAATACAAGCTCTTCTGGAAGAATTCCCTTGCCAGATCAGATTAATTGTCGCCATAACAAGAATGAAATGTAATAAATTTCGATCGACTCTCTGTAAACAACACCTCATTTGGTTTGTTAAGAAAGACCCAGACAAGAGATTAATTCCTGTTGCTCACATAATGAACACTTCTGAAGGCACACAAATGGCAACAATTTACAGTTTGTAAGATGTAATTGCAGACAGCAGATAGTATAACAATGATAAATAAAATAAAATTGTGTAATTGGACCTTAGCACTTCCTCACATTTCAGAAACAAATACACATTGGTACAAAATCCTTCACACAGAATAACAAAAATTAATAATCTCCTTCAGCTTGGTAGATGTTTTATGAGAGGTATAGTAAACAGCCAACTGCTAATAAATATGCTTACAAGTGTACGCCTATCCAGTACACCCTAATGCATATGAAACTTCAGTTCCTACCTCACAGAGAACACAATGTCCGTTTTGGAGACCAATCAGTATGTGATGTTTAGGGAAGAAATCGATATTTATTGTCAGAAACTTATGATACATACAAATACATGGTGTGATAAAATCAAAGTTTCTTAATACTACATCAGGTGGCAGATATAGTTAGCAGTAAGGTGTAAAAGTCTAAACTTCATCATGCAGAGCATCAGTCCATAATTTGTAACATGAAGAAAAATTTTATGTTACTTGTACATTTATGTAAAAAAGAAAATTACGTCTGTGAAGAAGATTTATTCTGCAGAAGACAGGAGAAACTGAATTAGTTAAACAATTTTGTACCATTAATGGAAGCAAGGATTTAAATATCATGTTCAAAAGGGCACACCACTGCATCATATCTAAAAAAAACTGTGTAAGGTCTCAAAATAATTCCACCAAACCACATTAATCACGAATAAGGAAAAAGAATCAGAAAATTTTTAGAACTTAAAGTTCCATTTCTACACACCTTTCAACTACTTGCATTAAATCATATCTTACCCACTACTTGATGATGTTAAATTTTTCTTGCAGTCATTTATTTCTGTGGTTCATACTTACAGTGAAGAATGAACCAACGGGACCCACAACTTACACGGATCCTGCCATGATTGGTGTTCTGGTGGGCATGGCCCTCATGTTCATCATCCTTTGTGTTGTACTGCGTCTCTTTAGCAAGTGAGTTGATAAGAAAATGTAGCATGTCATTGATAAGACTTCAGAGGATTACCAGCCACCATCTTACACCACAATTTAAATACCAGTGTACATGTGTGACAAAAAATACTAACAGAGCACACTCTCAAAAACATATTTAAAGAACACATTATTAGAGCCATGTTTATTAATTATTAAATATTGAAAATGTATTTATTAATTAATAGATACATTTTCAATATTTAATACTTTGTCAGTTCTGTGGAAACACAAGACACTTTTAGATATTCCTAATGGACTGTACAAGGTAAAAGTAAATCAGTCGCCGTTACAGGTCTGGAGTGGCCCAGAGGGTTCCAGAAAGTTAAGGTTCCCAGATTTCATGACAATGGCACAGGATGGTGGTAAGGTTGTCAGCCTTATGCACCAGCCGCCTTTACCCCCAGGAAATGTTCCTGGTACTCATTTCTGTTAGAGGCTGACTCGACCCCAGGGCCATAGTGCGATCGGAAGGATTTTATGTCAATGAAAAATTCCAATGACACCAGCTGGAATCGAACCAGCGACCTTCCGATTTGTACCTAATGGACTGTACAATACAGAATACTGTAGGGTAAACCTGGTGTTGTATGACTCATGAACAATCGTACAATTGTCCATGGAGCATACATGGAATTTTCCACTCCATTCAAACATGAAGAAAATTCCATTTCCTCAGGATGTTTGGATGCAACATTTTAAAAGTTTAACACTCCACATGTATTAAAATTTTCATACGTTTTTAATAATAATAATGCTATACATTGTTATTTAATGGCAGATCACAGCAACACTGTATATGTTTTTTAATACTACAGTTGAGAAGTCACATAACAATGCTGTGTATGTCTTTGCATACTGTAGCTCCCCGAGAATGGCTATGGGCCATAGCTGAAGTATGTAGGAGCACTTTTTAAATCAAATAGTGGTGAAATTACTTGATAATAAACTTACTTGTACTGTATAGTAAGGTAATAAACATTAAATTCCCCAAAACTGTGACACTGACCTTTGTATAAATAGTGCATGTAGCTGAAAATTTTTCTTCCACTTGCCGCTAGATCATATTTTGTATCATCTTCTATTCACCATCTTTGTCATTCCTGCATGATGATAAACTTAGTAAAATGTATGTAACTGATTGCCTTCAGACATGCTGTGGTATACAATTTAACAGCTGGGATACAAAACTTAAGGTTGTAAGCAAAGAACTACCTTAATATGTTTGATAAGGAAAGTCATAATCATATACAAATTTTCCATCTAAAAGTGGTTCCCAGTTTAAAAAAAAATGAAAATTGAATAAAAAACTATAAAAAGAATTAAACCTAGAAACAATGGTTACAAAAATCATTTTTACTTGAAATATGTAGAAAAAGAAGCTTTGAACAGAACTAACAGAGACTACTTTCCTCCAAATGTTTCCATGTACATTGTATTATCAACTACCATTTCTTTGTCAAATTACTTCGAAGCACATGTCCCTATTAACTATAGGTTCTCATGAGTAAGAGCAGTATCATGTATATGTTTTTACTAAATAAATGAACATTTCTAAGTAGCATAGAGTAGGAAATGCATTTAAAAAATTCACACAGTGGAGCTTCAATATTTCAATATGTTTACAGGATGGCAACACACATCAAGAAATGGTGGTACCTTACTTAAAGCTTCTCTTTCTTTACTGTAACAGTGGCATTCCCCATGCACGTCTGTGAATATGACCATGTTCAAAAGTATCAGAGCTTAAATTCAGAAAGAAATGGGAAGTATATTCCTGTACCAAGCAAGCTCCCCTAGCATTTTAGATTATTTTAAGAAGGTAAAAGTAGCATTATAAAAATGAACATAGTGTTTTCTAGACTTTGTTTTATTGAGTTTGACCTACAAAACTTCTCCTCAATACATCCAATATACAGAAAAATCTACTCTATTGTAACAAATCTCACACACAAAAAAAAGTGTGTCTAACTGAAATGCTTATTTAATTATTTGTCTTTATAGTTGCAAGAGAAGGGAAAGAGGCCACTTGGCAGACCTACCAATAGATGGGGATGATATTATTAAAATGAATCATACAGGATTAGTGTGAGGTTATGGACTGGATTCAACTTCCTTGAGACATTGTCAAAATCAACATGAATATTCAAACTCCTTAAAAACCAGAAATTTCTTTTATCATTAATTATCAAGTTTCTGAGAAAGAACCTGTACCATGAAATTACATGTTTAGCTGTGTGTTAAGTTTCATATTCGACCTAGTTAAGGAAACTGTACGAACATTACAAACAAGTAACTTCATCAGTCACATAAATGCATATTCTTAACAATGCATCCTTATTCTTCCTCAGCCAGGAAATCCTCTTGCCCATTTCATGCCTATTTTTACAAAGCATTTTCTTAAGTAAATCAACATCAACTAAAGTGGAAGAAATGTTGTAACTGATGGTTCAATATTGTATGTGTTAAATCAGAGCACGGTGGCGAGAGAATCGAACAATTTTCAATACCCCAAACCCACGACTGATGAATGTATCACTGCTGAGAGACAGCAAACTGCTGCATGGTGCTGAACGTCGAGGAAGTCGCGCAAGTGTCCGAGGTCCAAGCCGCCAGCCCAGCATAGCATCTCTGAGGCCACAATCACCTCAGTCACTAGGTGAGAAATATATTTTAATGGTGATATGATTCCATAATTCTTATGGTAATTTATCATTTCTGGTGACAACAAGATGCAAATAGCAAACTAAATACTAAGGAAACAGATTAATTAAACGAACAACTATCTTATACAACAGAACTCCAGTAAACTTCTTGGTAACATTGCCTGAATTCCCAACTTGATGTGGAGCTCATTTTGAAAAATATCTACAATGAGCATAGCCACAAAATACTAAAAAATAACACCAACTGAAAGACCAAGATCTTAAAGCTTGAAATATTATCTCCCCTCCACACATCTTTCATCATTTCAGTGCCTAATGAGAGCAGAACCATAAAAATTTTAATTTATATGAGAAGGGAACAAAGAAACTGCAAAATTTCAGGTCTTCTTTGTGGCTTTGCTGAACTATTGTTGGAATGCTGTGCTATTTAGTAACTATTTAGTAGTGTAAATAATGAGGCATTTCAGTGGAAAATTAGATAACCAACTTGGCTAGAGTAGTAAACGGTGTTTCACCCAAAACACAACACTGGCATCCTTAACCCAGGCAACACAATCTTATCCCAAAGACATAAAATCTGCTGTACCTGTCTTAAATTAGACAATATTTCCTGCATATAAAATCAAAAAAATTGTTTAGAATTATGTAAGCATGTTTTAGTATTGGAATTCATAGAGAAAAAGCACACTGAAAACTGCAGTTTAAGAACAAATTCCTGTACTTGAAAAATAACAGTCTGTAATGTTCACATCAGAATTCATACTGTTATGCTGTAGTCTTACACTGAATAAACACACTAACCATCACAACACACCCGCAAGAGAGATAATGATAAACTACCTTACACAACTCAACTTGTTTTAATCTACTGTAAGGTTATCAGCAATAAGATGTAATTTAAAAAAATGTCACATGCAGTTAATGAATTCAAATATATCTGTCAATATACAAATAAAAGTATGTTTAGCAGCTACCTTTGCTAAACACTTAGAATAATAAAAATAATAGAGTTGTTTCCTCTAACATAGCAACAATGTAATAACAGAAGAAACAAATATATCACTTATGTAAAATTCAACACCAAGTTGTTGCACAACACTTTTATTTGTTGATTAATGCTCCAACATGTTTCCACCTTAATTGTTGGCCATCTTCAGGGAGCTTTCTTTAGTATGTGCAGCTTATATTTCAACTTATATGTTAGAAATTCCACATGTGATTAAAATTGTTATGACAATTTAATGTTACATGTTAATGACATATGGATTTTCTGACATAGAAGTTGAAATATAAGTTGTACATGCTATAGAAGCTCCTGAGGATGGCCAATAAGTGAGGCTGAAACATGTCACAGCATTAATCAATAAATAAAAGGGCTGTGTAACAAGTTGGCATTCAATTTTACATGTTTAATATAGTTGCACAAAATATTTGCAACATTAAAAACATATTATTCTGTATTATATTTACTCTTTATCAATGCAGCTAATACCATAAGCCCAGCAGGAGCCCAGTTCTTCATTGACTAAATTAAATTATCAAATCCTGAAAAGATGCATCATTCACAATACACTTGCATATGTAATTCTTCAGTAGAGACCGTGGCAGCACAGTGGTTAAGGTGCTGTGCTACAAATCGCACGGTTGCTGGTTCGATCCCAGCCTGTGTCAGTGGATTTTTCATTGACATAAAATCCTTCCGATCGCACTATGGCCCTGGGGTCGACTCAACCTCTAACAGATATGAGTACCAGGAGCATTTTCTGGGGGTAAAGGCGGTCGGTGCATAAGGCTGACAACCGTACCACCATCCTGTGCCATTGTCGTGAAATCTGGGAACCTTAACTTCCTGGAACCCTCTGGGCCTGTCCAGGCCTGTAAAGGGACTGCTTTACCTTTAACACACTAAATGGCTTCAACCTACTGAAGACAATTATCTTATTTTGTGGATCATTCAGGTTATGTTAGGTTGTGTTAGGTTAGGTATGTGAGGTACAGGCACAGAAGAAACAATATTCCACACCAGACTTTAGATCATACCCTTCTTGGTAATGCAAATATTAACAAGTTAGATAACATCCCCATATTTGTTAGACATAATTTAAACAGCCTGCTTATTATCACCACTACCTGACTAATGTCAACATTACCCACATTTCAGAGTGTAGCCTCAACATGCATAAATTCCACGTACTAATATTCAGTTTTGATCAATGCAATAACATACAGAAAGTCAACAGCTAGTGCTGAAAACTTTTCTTCAGTACGGGGAGATATTTACAAAAAGTGCATAATAAAAATTAAGTTCTTTGTATTTAAGATGTGTAATGATGGCCAGTTCCTCCCACTGTGTAACTACTGTTACCATTAAAAACAAATAAAGAGCAGATCATATTCAGTGACAGTGCAACAAGTGACCTCAAAAATAAACCAAAACATAAAAAATAATTCAACTTTTAGAAGAAAGGTTAGACTTAGAAAAAACCAACATAATTAGCTGAAGTACAATATGATTACATGACAGCATTAAATAACATTACTTGCTTGGCAGAATATTTAGAATTTTTGTTAACTCTCTTAGATAGAAGCATGAAAATACTGTGTATGCTTCTTTGAAAAAACCCAATTCCAGCTAACCCTTTTCTTATGCATGAGCATTGTATAATTGAATAATAACATTCAGAAATTACTGCCAACACTACTGCAGTATTGTAACATAAAAAGCTGAGGACAACAGGAAATAGCCATGTCCTAAAAGAACACAGACATATTAAGCCCTACAGTGTTCTCATTCATGTTTTATTTTTAAAATAATGTAGAAGTCTTCAAAGTATCTACAAAATTTTAGTGCAGAAAACTTAAATTCCTCTATATGAAACATTTGTCACACAAGAAACAAATTAAATACAAGTTGGTACCCTAAAACAATATTATATAAAAGTTAGCTATTGCATTAACATTCAAGCTGTGCTTGTTCATATACAATGCACTATAAAGTATTATCCCTCATTAAAGGTGAAGATTTAGAATTAGCCAATGTTACACATAGCCACATAGAGATGACATAACTAATGATTGGGCATTCACATAGACAGTTGTGACCAATCAACTCTTTCATCAAGGTTCACGACCGGGGAGCCGTGCCAGCAGTAATGCATCTGCAACCTCCAACAAGTCCAAGGAATCGCCCACTAAGGAAACCACCCCTAACAGCACAGCAGTACCTAACCACACACAGAGCGTCACTGTTGAGGTGCAGGAGCCCAAAATGTAAGAAGGATGTCAACAGTGATCACCAGCCACAATGGAATAATGGGCCATCTCTCTGTAAATAATACACACCTAAACCTTACCTTGTTCAGCCATGAACTATCTACTTCTGAATACTGAATATGAACATAGAAATAAAATTCATCTACAGTCTAGTTAAGAAAAAAGAAAAACCACAGTTCAGTTCAAAAGATTTTAACTGCAAAAATTCTACATGAAGAAACGTTACACAATGTCTATAAATTTTTTGGAATTACTAAGTATTCTATTATCAACTGTATTTATTTAATGTTGTCAATTCTAAACTGTGCAGTCTCATACCAAAACTTGCAGTCAGAACAGGTAAGAGGCATTGTAAGATCTGCGGTCCTCACAGAAGTGTTTCTGGAGATGCAAGTCTGCTGGGACCTGACACAGCATCATATCCCAGAAGACTTAAATCTTCACGTAAGACACATGATGATTATGTACCCAGTGTGTACACACAAACAGAAGATTGAAATCATATAGTGATTTTCACTAGGGACCAGCCAATTTATCTTTATTTCGCAGTTAATTCAAATTATACTTTATTAGAAAAATTAAACATGAAGTCACAAAAACTTAAGCAGGGGTAACAACATAAATTTTCATGTTTTCAGGGTGAGTGTTGCTCAAATCACATCATTTAGGTTTCTACGCCATGTAGTATAATGGGTTTGTTCAGACATTTCAGAGAAACTTGCTGCCTCTGTCATTGGGGCGATGGACTGTGGTGCAGCTGGAAGCTATAATGAAGGGAAGGAGGAAACATGCTAATTACAGAGGAAGGCTGAAAGGATTTTTCCCAGTCAGAACCACTACCTATGATTCCTTCACCATAACTCTGATTGGCAAAAAATCTTGAAACCTTTCTACATAATTGACACATTTGTCTCTCCCCTGTTATTTCAACATCTACCTGAACCAAATTCAGTCACTGTGAAGAAGGAGGCAACAAGTTCCTCCAAAAGGCTAGGACAAGTCCATTATACTATACAGTCCAAAAAACAAAAAGACCATCATTTGAAGGTTGACAGTATAGTGAATCACCAATACCAAATGTATCAAGTGGTTTCATGGGATGTGAAATTAATATGCAATTTTATTGCTTGAATTAAAACTGAGGAAAGATGGTAATTTCAATAAAATCATCAGGCTATGTGTGCTACACTAAATGCGTTATTTGTGAAGTTGATTCAGATGATCTCGTGCCAATGTTTGACACTTCAAAATGCTCTCAGAATATGTCACACTTAATCAAAGAAAATAAATTTTGAAGTGACACCATCTAACATCTTTAAACATGAACTACCATTTATAATATGAAATTATAGCATTTTGTTATGTTGTTTAATTTGCTTAATGTACATTACAATCGCGTGTAACAGAACATCATTTTAACAGTTGACTGTATTTTATAAACTACAGTCCTTAGTTTATAACATTCAATCAATTGTTGCAATGATAAAGATTTAAACATCACATACACTAACAGTACCACTGTTATTGTATTGTGTTGTCTTGTGTGTGACCGAAATATGCATTCTATATTAACTGCAGAGATCAGTGATTATCTGACAGAAAGGAAAAAATGAAATTAATTAAAAACAAAAATATAATATATAACAATTTTTTCCCAGTCCATTCTGGGATCCATTATATTCTTTGAGACAGTTTACAGCTTATAAAATCAAAGTAAAAAAAAAATAATAGCAGTAGCAGTAGTATTAATAGCAAGTTTCACTTCACAACCTGCCTTGACTGTCTGATTTCTCAGAACATGATTTCATAGTATTTAACAACCTCTCTACGGGATTTATGTGCTCATATACATCTAGTGTTGCTTTCTTGTCTTCTAAGAACAAATTTCTTCAAACAGCGCTTTGTAATAAAACATTGCTAAAAAGAAATTAAAAAAATATATTATGTACTACATTGTATTAACACAATTCTTTTGACAGGATATTTTTTCTTCAGTTGACTTGCAGCGTTTCTTATAGAGTATGCATCATCAACTACCTATAAATCTGTGCCTCTTCTCACTAACTGACATTAATTAAAAATGCTTCAATGCTAAATTCATCAAACTTACTATACAAAACATATATACATGCATAGATCAGTTAATCAATATGTATATCGCACAGTGTACAATGTAGATTAGGCTGCAACTATGCACTCATTTTATTGAGCTTGTAATTTTAAAAAATCAAATACAGTGACACACAGAACTATTAGAGCTTAAATTCTAAATAGGTTTTGAAAATATTGTGTAGTTAAAGATGATTTAAAATATTATACTTATGTAACCAAAGAGGTCAATTTGTATGGCCTTTACATATTAACAGAATTCTATATACCATTTGCTCTCCTTTAAGCTGCTAAACTCATGGTGCACAATTTTTATATAGTACCTTTCTTATTATTTGTTCACATATATATAAATGGCATCTGCTATCAGAAAATTTGGGGAAGGTTTTCTAATCAGCATTTGCCAGACACTTTGAAAACAAAAACATACTTTTGATGATAATTTAAGAGCAGATGGGCATGTATAATCTATTACAAAAGTAGCAACTTCTTTCTCATACTTGGTGTGTGTATTAATTCAATTAGTTTAATATAATTATAGCACTAATACTTCAACAGAAAGTGAAACAAAAAAGTTTTTGCTATTGAAATAATATTTCCCACTGCTGCTCAAATGTAAAACAAGCTATACTGTGAATACTTATAAATATATAATATAGATATGAAGATTTTCTGTATTAACCTACCTTATACACATAGCTTTGGCAACTTAATAACTTGTAGAGAAATATCTTAGAGGTGAAACTCTTTCTTGATGAAGAATATAATTTTACATACATCATAGTATGAACTGCACTTTGTCTAATCTTCTTAAATGTCACCAATTCTAAAAGCCAGGGTTAATTTTAATGCTTGAATTTGGGTCAATGGGGAAGTGGCCCAAGTCCTGCTCATTAAAATGGCACCCAACACTAAGGTGTGTATAATCATATAGAGACTAAACACACTGACATGAAACTATCATTACTTTTTTAACATTACAAAGTACTATATTTATACTAATATTCCTCCTCATTCCAAGAATATTGGTGTGCTTGTATTGGTTTTCATTTTTTTAACGGTATGCTGCAAGGAAAGAATAATTGATGTGGAACGGAATAACTCTTTTTCTACGATTTCTGTCTGTAGAATAGTAACTATATTTATAAACAATGTGGAGAAGGTGGGAATGAAGGATGAGATTAGCAAAGAGTAACTTGGAAAGGATTCAGAATAGAACTAAAATTACTTCAAAATGCCAACTGAATCCACTTAATATTCTTGTCTTTCAAAAAAACATGTAAACAACTGTAGAAATAGCATTTATTATATTTCCACATACAAAATATTTACTGCTCTTACTCAATACAGTATGAAAAATGTATCACTTAACTTACTTTTAATAAAAACTCTATCTTACAATAACGTGCGATTAATTTTTATCCAAAATCACACATTAACCAAATTGCTGATCTTCCTGCTTTTTAATGTAACATTAAAAGCTAACAATTTCTATATGAAAGTGAAAGAAATCCTCAAATAAATAAATAGAAATACCTGATTTAGAGCATACATACAAGCTAAAGAACCTACAATTCAAAAATAAACTAACATAGAATTTTACTTTAGTTATGTAATCTTGAAAAGCTTCAAACTTATAACAATGTGTGTGAGGCTCATGTGAAATTTTCTCTGCAATAAAGGGGCATGGGTCAGTAACATTTTATGTATGTCACTTCTGACAGCAACAAACAACAAACTTCAAAACTTGCATTAGAATCAGACACCATCATGAAAATTTTGCCCCTGAACTGTGTTGATCTGACAAGAAATGACCATAAAGTAACAATCATGACAAAATGAAGAGCACACATTAAATTCAAAGCATAAGTTACCCTTTAAATTAAAAAGGTGTATACTAAGATGTAACATGGGAGAGTAACATTCTTGATATAACCACAGCATCACAAATAAATGAAAATTATAAACTTATTACACTACTATAAATGCATTTTTATTTCAATCTCTGTTACCCCCTTATTCTTTTCTATCAATTTATTTTATCTTTCAAGTTTATCTTTACATTTTCTGAAAAAGGTGCTGCTACAACAGCAGCAAAGAAGCACTCATTTAAAATATGTTTATGTAAACAATTTACACTACACACAGCACTGAAGTAGGGCCAGAATATAATATGGAAATTAGTCTACTCTTAAAATTCAGTCAAGCCATTTTCAAATACTTACCATAATGTGATACTAGTCTATTCCACAGCAAAATTAATGTTGATACAAGCAGATTTTTTTCCCCATTCTTCCTTGAATTTCTTCAAAACTATTAATTTGCTTCAAAACTAAGTACCATGCATTAACATGAGTAATTAACAATTATCTTTTTTCAGAGAACCAATATAGTTTTGTAACTTTCTTGGATGTCCAAATCACACACGTCATTTCCAACAGAATCTTCAATGATGTACTACAACAACAATTACTATTTTTAAAATGGTATTTCAGCTTTAACAAATGAGAACACTGTTATAACTGTATAACAAAAATAATTTAATACAGATATATACATTATACAAATGATATCAATTTAAACATTATGGGTTATTGAGGTGGTCGATATAAATGGAGTCTCTTCTTGGAATACATGTTTTATGTTTGTTTAATTCAATAACTGTTTGAATTCAATCACTATTTGTAGGACTTCTTGGCTCTCCAATCTAGGTACTCGTCAAATTCAGCTTCATCTTCACTAGATAATTCAGAATCATCATCGTCACCATTGTTCCTTCTACATACAGCTTTCACTACAGCCTCCTTCTTAAGTTCCAAATCCAAAACTCTGAAGTACAGAAAACAAACACAATTCCATACGTATCCATACATCAGTACAATTTGCTTCATTCTTATTTACTTTCTCATTTAGTTCCAATAAATGTAAATTATAAATGGGTATGACCCTTTTAAATATTCCAAGCATAGAATTCCCAAGTTACATGAATATACCTGTGTAGATGAGGCTAATAAAAAAATTTGTTAATTCCATCTTGTTACTTATGAGTATTCAGATATTTGTATAGAATGGGGATATTTATATATCTATATACAAGTGGTTCTATATCCACTGGTTTTTACCAACTATGGATCTTTGGAATGAGCAAAATAAATGAATAATAAATTGTCAAGCCCTAAGGCTTTTTGACATTGGAAATGCTAGGGTTACAATAAATTAATCAAACAGTAAATCAATCAGTCAAAGCAATCAATCATGGCAAAGATTAGAGATACTGTATTGTGATCAATTCCAAGAAACCTATATAAAATAGCCACAGAAATATGCAGTAATTACAAACTTACTTAAAACACACATTTGTAGCACCACAAATATCAGATATGTAGTAAACAAAGCAATATATGTGTGAGACTTCCACATAATGTTCACAGGTTTTCCACTGGGTGGTATGTTGGTCTAGTAACCATAATCCTTGATGAACACTGCCAAGGTAATTAAATTGGCCACTGTCACTCTATATAATGGCCACAAAGTAAACCAGACTTCTTTTGATGAAAACTCATAAAGTATGTCATCTGTATGTCTCTTATGCTCCAGTCAAGATTTGGATTAGACAAGCCACACAATGGATAAAGGAAAGCCCAGCAAAATTCAGGGATTAGAAACAGAACAAATTTCACAACTCAAATGAAATGGACTTACAGCACTTGTAAAAGAAATGGCTGGTGTTTATGGCCACTAATAAAACTGAAGCTGCATATTTCTGAACTTGATAAATGTGATTTATAAGTGCAAAGTTTTAGGTTTTTACAGCAGTATAGCTAATATTTACGTTTTCTGGGATCCCACACAACATATCTGAGAAATCAGTTTCAGATGTTTTGAGACAGAGCATCAGAATGTCCAAGAATGATCAGACATTTCAACCTTCAAAGATGAGACCATTTCATTGTCTCATAATGTCTGGAAGCAAGTAGCCAGTGACACAGTGCCATGCCCCAGAACAGAAGCCCCAATAATATAATTTCGGTCTGCAAATCAGAATAGCTCTAAAGATTGAACACACAATCATCAAACACAGTGTTCAGCTTGGACCATATATTCAACTGTATTTAAAGATATAATTTAAAACATTTACGAAGAGACTATCCTGACAGCAGTGAGACAGAAAAAATGCCCACTCACATTACAAACATGTAAAACACAAAGCAATCTGATAAGATCCAGATCTTTTAAAAAACACAGAAAGAAAGAAATCCATACACTTGTAGCCACTTGATAAACACAAACACTTCTTTTGTTTTTCCACATTATTAAAGAAATGCAGCGCAGGATAAAACAATTTACCTGGACCAATTCCGCATCTGTTCATCAATCTCATCAATCTGTCTCTCTGCTGTTGCCTCTTCCTGATCTTCTGCAATGATCTGTGCAGAAACTGTGTTCTCCTCCTTCATCTCTTTCTGAAATTTCTCCCACTCCTCTTCAATTGGATCTTTATACTCTACATTTCGTGCCTATCACAATATAGGAGATTAAAAGAAATAAAGCTCTAATGAAATTTTTTACCAGAACCAACTTTCTAGTATAAATTACACATAAGTAGAAATACATAATCATGCAACATTTAGGGCTGAAGAACTTTTTCTACAATATATATCTGTCCAGTTACAAAATTAAATTTACAGATTTTCAGCACAATACCCACTTTTCCCTGAGTTTATGCCAAGCAGAATACACAGGGTGCGGCAGAAAGAACTCCCCTATTTGAGAAGCGAATAAATTCAAAACCAAAGAAGATACAGCAAATGTTTTTCTATTTCTGGAAAGAACACAGAATGCCGTTTTACGTCAACGTGTTTTGAACAAAACATCACTCAAGTGGCGGCCTTGAATAACGATACACTTATGTAGCCTCTCTCGGTAGTTGTCCATGACCTTGAGAATCATTCCAGGTGTAATGGCAGCAACTTCCTATCGTATTGCCTCCTTCAGAGCTTCCAAAAGTTTGTCCTGTTTGTCTAAAGTTTGATACCCAACGGTAAATCATTTTCTTAACAGGAACAGCCTCCCGTCGACCAAGCGCAAAGCAGATGCAAAATGCACGCTGTGTTGCTACCGGCGACCCGCCATTTTTTATAAACTCCTCAACAATACAGGCTCAATGTTCTCCCAACCACGGCATGGTGTACATTGAAAATGGCATGTACACCGCTGTTCAACGACGCGCTCCCCACCACTGTACGCGCTCCCCACCCGAAGCTATGCCCCTCCCAAATCGGGGTGTTCTTTCTGCCGCACACTGTATAACACACACACACACACACAC
>Ga0123357_10004275_pt1 | contig 16698 bp, 7 predicted proteins | sample TergutEmb28metaG_FD_89873 | JGI IMG/M metagenome (GOLD analysis project Ga0123357, IMG submission 89873) | Embiratermes neotenicus P4 segment gut microbial communities from Petit-Saut dam, French Guiana - Emb289 P4 | ecosystem: Host-associated > Arthropoda: Insects > Digestive system > Gut ... | reverse complement strand
TTATTGATGTATCCTTAGCTCGACATGTTTCGGGCGCATACGCCCATCATCAGGAGCACTAGATATTAAGTTGCAACATATGGTTTTCTGCACCGAGTTTGTAGATGGGTGGTGGTCCTGAGAGCCGCTGCATAGGTCGTGTGTACGGTTTGGATGGTGCCGTGCGACTGTCGCACGGCACCATCCAAACCGTACACACAACCTATGCAGCGGCTCTCAGGACCACCATCCATCTACAAACTCGGTGCAGAAAACCATATGTTGCAACTTAATATCTAGTGCTCCTGATGATGGGCGCATGCGCCCGAAACATGTCGAGCTAAGGATACATCAATAAATTACCTTGTTGCATCAAGTTGGCATTTCACATTATTTCATTTCTAATTATTTCTCATAATTTAATGTGTTAAGGAAAGCTGGTATAAGATTTCACCAAAGATATTGCATTAATTTATAATTCCTTGTGTTTAAACCAACATGTTTCTGTGCAATGAGATACTACCCATTTACAAAATGCCATTATGAAAGCAGAACTTTGTCTAGTTTATAAAGACAATTTATATTTAATACAGACAATTTACATTTATTTGTTACCGTTTCATTTTGTTTTCAAATAAGCTTCCAGTCTGGATTTGTGTATATTCTGATGTCACATAGCTTTATCCATTGTTTTGTTCCTATAACGACTCCATATAAACAGTACACCCGTTTCTTTCCCCAGTGCATTTTTAACACTTTAAAGCCAGTGACTGCTGCTGCTATAGCTACATGTAAATCTGCTTTAACATTCACATACTGCTCACACATCATTTCTATTCATGTTATATGATTCTGAACTAAACAACAGTTATGTTAATAAACCCCTTCATATGTAAGAAAGACCAAGGATTGGGCAGGACTAGACAATTTACTCGTCACCATGTATCAAGCTCAAACCTCCATTTTAATTTAGCTTGGAGCTACTAAAGAGAATTTGTTCTATTTTCTGGTACACATGCTGCAAGCTACAACCTTTTTTTTTAAAGCACTCTTCACTCTTGCTTATGTTTAATACATATTATTATTATATAATTTACAGTGTGTTCACAGTATTCTTTACATACAATGGGATGATTACTTCAATACACACCAAAAGTGGCAATAAGCCCTCTTTGCAAATAATCAAATTCACTCTTCTTAAGAACTTAGTTACATACTAAATATCTGTATACACATATTGTAACTTCTGTTATATATGCCAAAACATATCAAACGCACAATATTTCAATCCCTCAAATATTATGGGAGATGTATCATGACAACTTGATTTCACGTTTTGTAATTAAGTGCAGCATGTCAGTTCCGTGACAACAGAGTGTGCCTCGAGCATTCATCTGCCACACCTTAGAGATTCAGACCAAATACTGCTTTTATAATTTGTTAAATTCCAATTCTTTTTTGCGGAGAATTCATGGACTTTTTTAAAATTATGTGAATATGCATTCTGTGGTAACAGCACATTCTATTTAGTAATATGTTAATAATTGAAAGCACTATTAAATTTCAATTATCTGAGTGTACATTCTACAACAACAGTGTTTAGACCTTAATTTTTCATTAAGCATGTAAACTATCAAACTAGAATATTTTGAATACCTGTTATAACAGCAAAAGTGCATAAGTTTGAAATAACGCAAAGTATTTCAATCATCTGATTTAAAAAAAAAAAAATTGGCTGGCAGTGTTACAGAGTCACTCAGTCTTCATTAATTATGTTAAACTCTTAACTAACAGTCAGTTTCAAATTACATAAAAGTACCTATTCTTCAGTCACAATGTATAAGCTTTACTATTTCATAAAATATCAAGTCACAAATTTTACTAAAGTTACGTAGACATCAATCGGTTAAAATAGAGACAGTGAAAGTGTTGATCTTCTGTCATTACATAAAATAATATTCCATGAAAACATATGTGTGTGTGTGTGTGGATGAGCTGTGTCACCATGCTGCACGAATATTTGTCGCTAACCACCATATCAGTCTTTCATTTGTTCGCTTTACTTAGAATGCAATTCATGTCGAACTGATTCATCTTTTCGACGTACTTAAGTGATTCCATTGTACCGTTTTAAATCTTTAAAATTATTAACTATTATGATGGTATAATATCTGTGTATGTTCTTTGCTTGTTAAATACGGTGTGTATAGTGTTGAATGCCTCAATGACTTCGTTAGAGGAGATAAGAATATGTAATAAACATATTATTCATTATTTGATTCATACTGTGTTTTCATTTCTTAACAAACTAATTTTTTGAACATTACAAAAATATCAACGTCAGTCAACGCATTTGGCACAGCAGCAAATTGATGTTTATTTGGTGTTTTAAACATCAGATCGGCAACACATTAGATTTTTGCTCATACTCCACATAAAGGGGCTGTGTACTTAACAATTATTTCGAAGAGAAATTGGAATAATATAAGGCCACATACAGTTCATATCTGGCATCAAATTTAGAGTCACTGTGTGTTATTTCCCTTCATTTCAAAGAATGGACGCATAATGGCGAAGTTTGACCACCCGCCTGTATGTTAATTGTCTGGACTGCTACTACGACGTAGAAGGTAGAAAGTTAAATTTAATTTGTACTCCCCAAAATGCAATTCCACCCATGATTCAAGTTCAGATAAAAGCGGCAAAGATTGTTTTGCAAGCTATGGTTTATAAAATGAAATTCCACTTGATGCAAGCTGAAATTTTTGGAATAATGTGCTGTAGTCGCACTGTACACAAGTTATACCTCATTATACGAAAGCTTCCACACTGGGCGGCTATCTAAATGTGTTCGTATTGTGGGAGTGCCATTACGGTCTCAGGCCTTTTTAAGTGCTCATATTTTCCGGTTTGGGGTCCTAAAACATTGGAAGGTTGAGGATCACATTGGAAAGTCTGGCGACGAATGTGTGGCCCGCGGTCCCGGGGTTTCTGTTCGTTGTAACAGGCAAGTCTGTTGTGGAATCATCTGCATCATTTCATTTTTATGGAAGTGTGTTTATGACACTATTAATTTTGTGTGTCTCTGGAGTAAATCCGGTTGAAAAGCAAAGCACAGCAGTAATCAGATGGAACAACGTATAATTGCGCGGCAAGCACGCACGAGTAATATTGAGCAGCCGAGGGGCAGAATGACATGTCATCACGATTCTTTTCACTGCAGTCGCTACACATACAGGAGGTTTTGGTTTCAAATTAATTAATTAACCCTTTGGCGCCAAAGACGCAAACGTTTAGTAGCACGGTGCTGGCTTCAATTAATGAACTATGCGGAGCATGCGTTAGCCAATCACGACCATTCTCGTACGGTTTATTTTTTGTAACCATAAATTTAAAAAATGTACAGTTGTGCCATTTACATCTAATTAGCGTCAACGACGAAGCTGCTACAGACCTAGAAACCTATAAGTAACAGCTCCGCAGTAACATTGGCTTTTAATAACTGGCATCGTGTTCTCCCTGAAGATGGCACACATGTACCGAAACATGTTCGAGAAGCTCATTTAATGTTCGTAATAATTTAGAATGTGCATTTAGTTGCCGGAATAAATGGTGCACGTTGTCTCACGTGGAAGTAATTTGTCTGTACATCCGTTCGTCCGTGTTGTGACCTAGTATCAGTGCACATAAATCCCAGGACAGTTTGTTTTACAATACAGTGATGGATTTTCATTGCATCGTCTGAAGTAAAAAGGTAAAGGTAAGGGTAAAGCAGTCCCTTTACAGGCCTGGACAGGCCCAGAGGGTTCCAGGAAGTTAAGGCTACCAGATTTCGCGACAACGGCACAGGATGGTGGTAGGTTGTCAGCCTTACGCACCGGCCGCCTTTACCCCCAGGAAATACTCCTGGTACTCATTTCTGTTAGAGGCTGAGTCTCCCCAGGGCCACAGTGCAATCGGAAGGATTTTATGTCAATAAGAAAATCCACTGACACAAGCTGGAATCGAACCAGCGACCTTTGGATTTGTAGCACAGCACCTTAACCACTGTGCTACCGCGATTCCCAGCGTATGGGGTATTTGACATAAATTATTTAAATCTGATGTGCGAGTCTCTTAACCACAAAGTAGTCGGACAATTCCTATTTTCAGCAATACTTTTACATAACATAGGCTTCTTTACGTAATACCATAAACAGACATTTGTGCATAACGACATAAACACGCATTAGTGAAATTCAACTTTTAAGAGCTCTCTGCGTGACACTAGTGTACGCTTTAGATTTCTGAATAGTGACCTATCACAAGGTCTACTTGACGCAGGTCTCACATAGACTTTCGCAAGCAGCCTGCCAATTGTTTCACGTACGTAGAAATTCGACACGATTCTTTGTTATGGAATTGCAATAAGGATTTTGATGTTTTGTCCCCAGGTTTTGTTGAAACACCACTTACAAACCCGTCGCGGGTAAGGGTAATAGAATGCAATGAAAGCCGTCGAGAAAAGTTACTTTGGACATTCAATAACAAAAAATAGCAAAAGGAGTGGTATCAGTCTGGGACAGATAAGTAAAGGGTAAACAGTCTCAGTTCGGCATAGGTATCTTGTTTCTTCCTACGATAATCAGAATTCGCCATGAAATTAGAACGGCCTGGTGTGGACGGAGAGGCTTTAAAATTTCTCCACAGTGGCCACGTAACATGACGCTCCTGATAAGCCGCCGACGTATCAATATCAGGAAACGTTCGTTGAATGATCACTGGCAGAGGAAAATAGAAGCAGTTGTAATGGGCCTGTCATAATGCTACTTCGTACACAACAAACTCCATACAAAGTGCAATGTATATGAACCCGTGTCTCCTCGAAAAGAAGGTAGAATCTAAAAGAAGGTTTACAGCTCCTAACCGCTGCCTGTAGCACAGTCATATCTAATATTCGCTCATATACGCAACAAATTCTTCACCTTTATGAATATCGCAATTTTGTTCCTACGTTCACATAAGCCAGCCACTGTTCTTTTCTGCAGACGAGATAAATCGAGTGCATATGGTCCTCCCTTACTTACTTACTCCATGGTGCAGAGTCCTTCTTGAGAAGGTAACTGGTTTGCAGCTAGTCAAAAAATGTCCCGCATTTTATGGAACCCGAACGTTCATTACCGCACTAACAAGTCTCCGCCAAACGTCCCCATCCTGGGCCAGCCCAATCCAGTCCATATACCCACATCCCACCTCCTGGAGATCCATCCTAATATCCACCCATCTACGCCTAGGTCACCCCAGTGGTCTCTTTCCCTCCGGTTATGGTCCTACCTTATTTCTATAAAATGTGAGTTTTTCTTCCATGTACTCCTAACTCCTCCCGTGTGCATCTTTTTAGGCTGAGAGATAAAAATATCCTACTATGTTACACTTCTGCATTTTTGGATATATAAAATGCCTACCTCATATATTTTTAAGTAATCGGTCTAATAATATTTGATCCAGGGTAAGTGTGTGCGTGACATAATGAAACACCTGATGATACAGTTGTGTCCAGTCGTCTGTTACTTCCCCATCTTAAATCCAAAATTTTTAAGGAAATACTGGACAAAAATAACTGGTACTGGTACTTATCGAAGGAAAAGGGGCCTTCGTTAAGCATTGTTAAGTTCGAAGGCCGCACTGGGGAGCCAACGAATGGCTGTAATATTGAGTGTCAAATGTTGGGTCATCACGCTATAACGTCGCCCAGCAATCCGTACGCTTTGCGTGCCTAACACGCTTAATACCGTATATCGATAAGCAGAGACACGGACACAGCTACAGGACATCAAACGAAACCTTCACGTAATCCTGCAGCACAAACAAAAGCCAGTCACATCGTGCGACAGTTTATATAGTACAGTCATATCCTGTTTAAATGTGTAAGCTTAGCAGGGCATTTTCTAAGTCAGAGCCCGAAGGAACTCTCCATAAACGTTAAAGCCTTGTGGGATGTGACACAGTTTTAGATTAGTAAATTTCTGAAGACGTTTAGGAGGACCTGCCGTAGCCATTTTCAAGGCAGTGCAGTTCTTTATCTGTTCAGTGATTTATTTAAATGAGTATCTGCATGGGTTCCGTACAAAGTATATAATTTCGACCTAATTACTGAACAGGCCTAATCCTGTGGTCTGGGCGCTACAGCATTTGAAGGAAAGACAGGATTGCTTGATGTCGGGGATGCTATATAAACCTCATTAATGATCAGGAAGAATTCCAGGGGCAACCTATTTTGAACAATGTAATAAACCTTCGGCTGACATAAAATGCGTTGAAAGTTATGTCCATATCAGCGTTACCCAAACTTTTCTTGCTTGCGGACTCCTCTTGACTTGGAAAATAACCACGGATGCTCACATGTATATAGAATGTCCGGAAGATAAGTAGCCAAAATTAAAAATTTGTATCCTAGAACTACTCTTGGATAGTTAGGAAAACACACCGCTAGCATACGTAACAATGCATTGCATGATTTGAACTTAATTTAAACAGACTCTCGTTCGCTTCGTGGGTACAGAAAGTTTCTTAGATATTGTAACGGTCTTAAGAAATAAGCATATCGCCGATTAAAGAGCTTTTCGCGAAAAGAAACATTATTCCTTCAATTAGAAAAACAGTACACTTCAAAGTAGTCATTTATCCACACATCCCGTGGGAACTGGTGGCGGATCCCGTGAGATCCGCGGAGCGCTCTGTGGTAACCACTGGTCCAGCTGATCGAATATTTATTTCTCGAGAAGGACCTTGCTCCGTGGAGTTAGGAAACTTCAGCTCGTAGCTGATCTCCTTCATTCGCCTTTCCAATTCCAACTCGAACCTGATGGTTTGAGGGTTTTAGACGGTTTGTAAGACTTTTAGGGAAATAGACCGGCCCGTAACAGTTCATCGTGGTTTAAAAAAAAACACATCATAATAAAACTGTAACATATACGTATCCATTCCTCGAGGGGGTCCGAATGCACGATGGGAGTGTTCGTTCGATCGAAGACTGTATGCCCTGTTAACTTGTATCTAAGTAACTACTAATAGGCTGCCGTTCAAAATTTGTAACGCATTTTTATCTTTTCAGTAACAAAGGCGGTAGAGAATTTGTAATCAACAAGAAAACCCTTCGATTTTTTTCTTCACTTAAACCCGAAGATAATCGTTTCCTGGTCTAAAGTGCGATTCGGAAAAGAGTTTGCACCTGCTCCAACCCGCAAATAGTAGTACTAGAACCTGTAACAAATTAAATGTACCTTTCTTGTTTTTAAGCTTTCGCCGTGTTCTAAATGTAATTTATTCCTTTTTGGGTAATTCCCCGGCGTCTGAGTTCTAATTGCCGACGTTTCGGAACTTATTATCGGTTCCAGCTTCATAGGCAGGTGAATGAAGTATGAAGATGGAACCGATAGTGAGTTCCGAAACGTCGGCAATTAGAACTCAGACGCCGGGGAATTACCCAAAAAGGAATAAATTACATAAATGTACCTTCTCCCTGTACTTGTTAAACATCACGTATAAGGTACTGGAACTAGGCGCACATCTTCACACATTTGTAGCACCAGGCGTGGATGGGGGCAATTGTCGAAGTTCATTCAACGGCCGCTTTACCCTTAAGAATTGGTTTCAGGTGCCCATCGGCGAGTTTGCTCCGTGAGCATCAAAATCGGCCGGAAAACAGTGAAGAGCAAGTGAAAAGAGTGATTTAATTATCATACAAAGTATACGTGTTGTGTAAATGTTAATAGGATGCGACTGTAGCGACGGGAAGTTATGAAAAATTAATAAGGTCTGAGCAGCACATTGGGCGGTGGATGGATGATATGCAGTCGGTTGCGTCAGACGGTAACTTGCAAAACAAGATATTTCAAACAGCAACTTTCTGTGATTACTATCCGACGTACAGTGCACTGAATATATATCACAGTAAATGAACTTAAAATTCTATGACATGTTGTACCGTATTATAGTACACTCAATACTAACTGCAATGCAAGCGCTGCAGACTCGAGCGCGCGCGTGTGTGTGTGTGTGTGTTTGTGTGTGGGTGTGTCATTAGTTAATATGCGGTTTGCTCAAATTATTCTAAAAAGGAAAAATAAATTGTTTTCAGACAATTTATAAACCATAAAAATCCGTGTGTAAAATTCGCTTACTATCGTGAGGACATTCACAGAAATGAAATACCTCTTATATATCCGACAACAGCAAAGCACTTTTAGGCTACAGAAATTAGGAGAAAGAAACGAAACGCTGGTAAGTAGAAAGGAGGAAATGAAGCAAAATAAAGAATAAAAGAAGAGACCAAGGACTAAAAACAGACAAAAAAAGGGGGAGGGGGGAATAAATAGATCGAAACAAATTCAGGAAATAAATAAATAAAAATTCAAATAAAGAATCAGAGAGAACGGTAACACATGTAGAAATTATGAAATAAAGAAACGAAGAAAGAAGATAGAGATAGGAAAGGCGAAAAGAAGAAAGCAGAGATAGACTTTACATGGTTTGTTGGAAAAGGCCTATATTTACTTCAGATGTTTGTTGCACAAGAACGTCCTCGTGCTGCTGATAATGGAACTCCACAGAATATCAGGGGTATACACTGACTGGCAACATTAAGGGCTACAACTTTTGTCAAACAATACGGTCACAGCAATAGCTATGTATAATCACTTTTCTGGTCTTAGGCACTTTCGCAAAATTGCGAAAAAACGAATATTAGCTTCGTCACGTCTGTCCGTCCGCATAGAACTGGGATCCTACCGGACGGATTTTCGCGAAATTTTATATATTTTGGTATTTTTCGGAAGTCGGTCGAGAAAATTCAAGTTCCATTAAAATCTGACAAAAAACGGACACTTTGCGTAAAGACCTTTGTTCATTTATGATCATACGTTGCTGAATTCTCCTCAGAATGAGATTTTTTTAAAGATAAGTGTTGATGAGAAAATCAAAACACACGTTTTATGTTCGATAACGTTCTCCCGAAATTCAAGCCGTTTATGAGATAATGTGGAAAAATATGGTACAACCAGACTGGCCACAGACGACATAATACGGCGCACGCGCTTTGTATACTGGACAATTAAGCTTACACACACTCAGAATATGTAACACGTATTGCATTTTCACGGCAATAATGGTTACGCGAATGCGTCTCAGTGTTTCGTTTATACGTAAATTGCCTATCTTAAACACTCTTACAAGTAACACGAGTGTTACCTTACAGAAGGTTATGCTCAACAACTGAAATATTCAGACAGTTTAGAGCTGTGGTAATGTGGACGGCCACAGTATACCACTTTTTATAATATTCCACATGCTCAGGACACATGAATTACTAAATGACGTGAGGTTTACATGGCAATGAAAATTCGTGCTGAGGTATCGTTATGATGAGTGGCCAAGAACTTTTTTTTTTTTAATACGTGTGGTTGTGATATAGGAACAGCAACTTTTCTGAACTGTCCTGCTGCCTTTAATTGCTCTGAGTCACTAGCTGTCAAGACATCAACTTTCGTCTAGTGTCTATATCCCAGTTTTTAATTGCAAATTCACACACACACAAAAAACGGTCATGACAAATAATGACAACCATGAATTAATGATTACAACCCAGTAATAAAATAGTCAAAGAGAAATAGACATAAGCTAAGGTCCTATGCTAGAAACTGAAGATCACATAAGTATGGGCGTCGAAGAGCGTCAGTCGGAAAAAATAACTGAAATACGGTGTATAAAGGCAGCTGGGTTATAGAAAAAAATTCCGAAGGAAGTATACTGCACCGAAACACCGGTACCAACGCCTCCCCAAGCAACTCCGGTACCTTGACATGTCTTCTCTAACGTTACGCCATGCAGAGTGGCAAACACGATTACTATGTGGCGGCATACAGAAACGCGACGCAGGAGCACTGCAGCCGACGTAGAAGAATGGAGTGTGCAGCCAGTAACGTTCGCGTGAGGGTGGAACAAGCTTCAGCAAGAGTAGCTCTGACGGTGAAAGCTGATGCGCATATCTTGGCTGCCAACTGCTGACTGAAGGCCACCTCCTGCCGAAATACAATGGACACGTCCATTCGGTCGTTGACGGAGTTACGGCTCTATGAGCCCATCACAAGTCATCGTGCTGCAGCTACCCGACCTTTCGAAAGATCTTAGTGCCTGCATATCGGGGTCAAGCGGTCCAAGGATAAATATGCCTAGTGACGCACCATGTAATTATACTGATTATTTAAATAAAGAGGCTGAAAGGAATAAGCTTGCAAAGGATGGCGTGACGTTAGAGCAGTACCGAGATGCTGAGACTCAGACGTGATAAGGCAGTTATCAGGTGCGTAAAGAAAGGAAGGAAACTTCCGGGGGCGTCGATAGGAGAGCAGACGTTATGAGACAGCTTCCTGTTTTAAGCAAGGGGGTCAGAAGATGACAACAGGATGAAATTCACGCCACATTACAGCAAATGTGGGCCCACTGATAATGACATCTTTTGAAGCGCTGTGGTTACTATGTTTACCATCTGCTATTGCATCCAAAAGCTCTGTATTCTACCCATATAAGGATATATTTACAGTTTTCACGACTCTAAGAACCAACAGAATTTATTTTTCAGCGACAAACTGTTGATCGTTGTGCTTTTTAGTCACGTAGACCGGAATTTGAATGTCACTAAATCGCATGTCAGATTTAATAGCGCTATCGATGTTTAAATATTTATTCAGTGTTGTTAGGTGTCTGTGTTTGTCCACCGTCTGGGTATTTCGTGCAGAATAGAAGTAGGGGCTAGGCCACACTTTCCACATAGGGATGGAAACGAGAAAGATGGCACGAAGCAAGTTACATCCTGAGGACACACAAATATCAGGCGTCACAGTACAAAATCTGGTGTCCCGTGCGACCTGGTCCCCGGAATTTGTACACCCCTGACCGACTCCACTGTATTTGGAACTGGCTGAGAATGTGTTATCTACTGTCAACGCTTCTGGCACGACAGATAAAAACACTGCATAAAGTCAAGAAGATAATTTATTGTATATGCACCATACCACAAAAATGTTTCCTATAAAATTTGTTTGTTTGCCCCAGTCACACCAAGGCGTGTGTTTTGTGCCATGTGCCAATGTACATACGATAACCAAATTATTGTATGGAAATGACAAATTGATTAGACCTTTATGGGAAGAATGGGAGTTATGGGGAACCTATACACGCGGGCTTTAACGTTACAACCTTCAGTACAAAAACGCAATAGCAAAGCTATCCCTGTACAGGTCTGGACAGGCCATTGGGGTTTCACGAGGTTGAGGCTCCCGGAAGTTCCAGATAATCGCCACATGAAGAAGTTATCAGCACTACGGACCGGCCACCTTAACCCGCAGGAGATATCCCTGGTACTCAATTGTTAGAGGCTTAGTCTACCCAAGGGCCACAGTGCGGCCGGAAGGATTTAGTGAATGAAAAATCCCAATGACTCCAATGGGAATCGAACCCGCCACCTTCCGGCTTGTAGCGCAGTGCCTTAACCAACTGCATCACCGCATACCCCCTACATAAACCCAACAGGGTATTTGTTGATGGATTATGAAACGACACTGCGAATAGTTCCGATTATGTGGCGCCGAATCGTAGGATCAAGGTTAAATGGAAAGGGTTTCCCCTAACTGTTGGTGTTACCTCGACGTTTGCCTGAGACTGGTGACTGACTGGCTGACTAATTCCATGGAGCAGAGTCGTTCTTGGGAAGCTAACAGGTCCTCAGCTAGTACAGAAATTACCAGCATTGTGCGGAACCCAAAGGTTCTTTACCTCATTCTCAAGCGCTCGCCATCGGTCCGTATCCCGAGTCGGTTCAATTCAGTCAATGCCTATTCATTCCACTTCTTCAACATTTTAATATTATCATATTTACGCTTAGGTCTTCCAAGTGCTCTCTTTCCCCTAGGCCTCCCCACAAAAAACGTGCATGCATCTCTCCTGTCTCCTCCAATACGAGCCCTGGAGGACGGATAACTAAAATCCTCAATCCGAAGAGCCGGTCGTCAAACTGATACTTGAATCCTGGGCCTCCTAATTGTTTAGGTGGCTATTACCTATTTGACAAGAACGTTGATTGTTACTGTATTAAATGTAATTAAAATCCTTTCATTTTATCACAGACAGACCAACATACAGTGCACAACGGTCTCTCAGGTTAAGCACCTAGCCATATACACAGTTGGCTCACTGTGACGTACAGCAGGATGCAGCGTATTACGGACAAACTGCACCCACGACGCAGAGCCCGGTTCTCAAGCCACACCCTGCCGGGCCGAGGCTGAGTACTCAGATGCTTGCAGTTGCAGTGGCTGCATGTGACGAGACGAATCTAGTGAAGTGCTGGGCGGTCAGTTTTGTGAAGGTAAGACGTCACTGCGCTAGACTTTAACAGATTAATTGGGCAGTTTCATTTTGAACGGGGTGTACTCAGCATGTTTGTTTGAATAAACTGTACTTTCATTGGAGTTCTGTAACAAGACTCGGTTAACTTGATTAGTGGACAAGAGGGCTTGCGATCTGCAGTAAGCATCTTACCGAGTCTGTCACGTAACAGAACCGAGAACTGCCGAGCAAAACTCCAAGGCTACTTTTTCTATTGACAAGCTCTGTCGTTCTTCATAAGTGATAGTGTTAGTTTTATTTGGTGCAAAACTTACTACTTAAGTTCGGGAAGCTATATACCTTAAATTTGTCGAACATGACTCAACGTTCTGCATCGTCATCGCGCTTCAATTTACGGATTTACCAACAATATTTGCTTAAGGGTATGCATGTTTATGATCCGTGCCGGGTTCTACATGCCTAACTCCTGTGGTTCGTTGCTTTAATTAGGAGAATAAACATTAATCCACGTGAACAGAACGTGTGTTATTGAAGATTAGTGTATCCAAGAAAATAATGAAGACCTTGACATTAACTCCTTGAAACTTGTCATTCTAAATTTAAAAGTTAAATTACTTAGTCATACAAAAACACTGCGTACCCGTTACAAAGATCAGTCCGTTAATGTTGTTTAGGGACAACAGATTGTCTTGGGGGCCATACGAACCAACCAGCACATTCAGGTGGGTTTCTTTCCTTTCTTTTTAAGAATACCGCGAATGTAAACGGAACGGCAAAACAGCTAAGTGTGCGCTGGCAACTGCAGCAAAAAGCTGCAGCACTCAAAAGTTGCTAATGGTGACAGAGTGGGTGTGCGTACACTCGCAAATGGAAAGCTTGTGGTGTGTGATATTATTCCTTCGGTACAAAAGGGACGCCAGGAATAGAGCGTCTTTGTGCTCCACTGCGTAGGGTGGCGAGGTATACCGGAAGTACATCCAATTGTTAGGCAGTTTGTAAAGGGGAAGTTTTATAATCATACGAGTGTTTAAAAAAATATCTAGGAATATTTCTATTTCAGGGTATCGGATAAAATTTATCACTGTGCACCAAAGGAAAACATAATGAGGAGTGAAGATAAAACACTATTAATTCCTAATCCCGGTACTAGATAATGATCAGTCGTCTGCACGTGCCCGCCGCTTTGCGACCGGTGAAAGAACCGGTACCCACTGAATAGGAGGATCGATGAACCCTAGTGCTGGTCTTGACAGATTTTAAAAAATAAAAATCTGTTGCACCTGCCGGGAATCGAACCACGATCCCTCGGTTTCGCCGCCCGTAGCCTGGGTATTACGCTGACTACACCACCCCGGTTTCTCATGCGTATCACAAGATATGATAACATGTTGATGCTTGCTGGGCCATGGGCCACGAATACGCCCAACTGCGGTTCTTGCCACCACAAGAAAGAACGGCTGTAGCACGAAGCTAAGAAACCATAACGTAAAGGAATTGGTACAAAGGAAATTAAAATTTAATCAAAATTTGTGTGCAGTTACACAGTGAAATACAAATTGTGACAGTGATGTTTCAATAAATGATTCGATGCAAGAGACCACTGCTTGTGTGTATTGCTAATGATAGGGTAGGAATTTTGATGATAGTGGTGGAGGACAGCCGTGGAAGTAGGTGATTGTATTTGAAGATCGACAGAGAAACTGGTGAAGTATAAGAGGTGGAGAGTAATAAGAGGCCGGAGAAAATGGAATAATGACCAGCTCCAAGTTTTCATTCCTCGAATGATCAAATCAAGAAGAACGAGATGGACGGTCCATGTGGAACGTATGAGGGACAAGCTATACATGTACACAGGTTTTTTATGGTGGAAGGTGAAGGAAAATCACTCGTAAGACCTAGGCTGAGATGGAAGGACAGTATTAAAGTGGATCATAAAAAGAGGATGGTGTGACATGGACTGAATTCCTGCAGGTTTGGATAGGGACGAATTGCGGGCTGGTGTGAAGATGGTAACCAAATTTCGAATTCCATAAAATACTGGGAAAATTTTTGACTAGGGAACAATGAGCTTTTGAAGAACCTTGCTGAATGTTGTTAGTTCGTTGGTTGCAACTATCCTGACAGAGAGAATGTGTACACTGCAGTAGACAGGAAGCAAAAGGGAGGTAGGCTGAAAACCGCATCCAGACGCACGGCAAGTCTAGGGGCTACATTTCGTATTATAATATATGAAATTCATGATTTACGTCGTGTCAAGAGTAGGTCTTGGAAATAACCTGTTTCAGCTCTCATTCATACTTAAAACGGCCGCTGTACAACTTACACCGCCAGTACTGTGGTTGCGCGTATGGTTACAGTAATCACCTGAATCACACGGTCCAGTTCAATCTGCTATGTGAAGCACGCTGTAACGTTCTGTTCACGTTTATGTACCACAGTTTAGTACAGATGATTAGATGATTTTCATCGTGGAAATCTGTACAAGGAAAAAGTCGTATGAAAAGTATCGTCGTAAATTTAGAACACAGTTTTCGGGTATTACAGCTCCTTCGAAATCACGCAGGTCTGAGAGGTGGCCATTAATGGCGCCTACTGTGACGTGCAGTACGTTGTACATGTTATATGCGTCTGTGATCGGTTTTCTGTCGAACTACGCTGTACGGACTGTCCAGTGCGTGCGAGCAGCGCGAAACACGATCGCTCTGTCGCATGCAAGTTAATTTCGCATCGAGAATGTAGTATGTTGCAACTTGTAACTTGACGCAACAGTGAGGGTCCCTGCACACGTATCCTCATGTAAACCACTGTGTTCTGTCCGTGCAGCTGTTCAGTTGTTTGCATGGATACGACACATTTCAAAGCACGTAATATGTTCCTTATCGTTATCACATTTTATAAAAACTGGAACACGACAATAAACTCAATAGAGTTTCCCAGTGTATAATTTCATGAAAATCGTTCGACTGTTCTCGAGTTGTTAGACGTGCTGACAGACAAAACATTAATACCTACGATTATTCAGTCGGATTTTCATTGCGAATGCCGTACAAAATTTTTGTGATCAGTCTAGTAGGAATATACAAGGCACTGGCGTAGCAATGATTTTTGGTCCGCTTTGCAAAACCTTGTCGTGCCCTCGCCGAATATGACAACTTTTTGTAAATCTGCCATAGGCTTGGTTGTAAAACATAATTGTTTATTTAAATACCTTTCGTTTATGGAGAACTGATGTGATTTTCACACCCAGGACATTTGTAGGTTTCTTTGTGCGTGGGGGGAGGGGGTGCAAAACAAAATGAACGAACGCGTGCACCAATGCACACCACCCTGAACACTACCGGCATTTACAAGAATTCATTTTTTCGGAAAATATGCATATGAACATGTTGTTTTTCAAACAAATCCCCGAATTACGTCCTAAATTACAATTTTTTCTTCCTGTAAAGTTAATGATAAATTTTTGAATGTTCTTTGTATTGTTCGCTCCATGTGTTACTGATAAATTTCACAACACTAAACCAGCAAAATACAGAAACCTGTTCCTTAGATGTTTACACCACAATATCACACTTAACCCTTTAAAGACGAAGCGCAGACTGCTTTATTTAAAGACCCAGTTCGTACCGCGCTGTAAACACTTGTCATCTCGGTTATAAAATCCAATCAGCTCATTTTATATGGGGCACAATTCGATGTTTGTTCTGAGATAAATACAAAACAAATACAGTGTGAGCAGAATGTATAATTCCTAAGTGTTAAACTTGTTGGTGCACATTACCAGTAGACTTTAAAAGGTTAACATTCCTACATGTTTCGGTCTGCAAGGGATCATCATCAGGGAATTAAACAAAGTAATACCGCATAAAACCATATCCGTCACTTTCGTATACAACTGACATGGTGTAAGAGTCAAATGGTTAAAATGTGGACATTTCATCGTAGAATTGTTGTACAAATATGATGGATCACGATGTACGGTATCTTGAAAGCAGCCTACCTACCTAACGACAGCAAGCACAGTACTAATGCCCCTTTTAGCTGCTGCTTTGTGTTCGATTGCCAGCATAGCAAGATAATTCAGCCTGCTTTGGCCTATTGAATTTTCTTGTAGTTTTTCTTTGCTGTTGATTTACGAAATGACCTGTCAGCACCGGGCACCATTACTGCTAGCATAAACACAACATGGAGACAATATATACAGGGTGTCCCAGGAAGAATGTGCCAGACTTCGGGAGAGTGTTCCTTAGGTCAAACTAGACCGATATAACCCAAAACACCTATATCCAAAGTTCAATGGTTACGGAGATATTGACCAGAGAAAAGTGTGGACTTCTT
>Ga0123357_10004273_pt1 | contig 16702 bp, 10 predicted proteins | sample TergutEmb28metaG_FD_89873 | JGI IMG/M metagenome (GOLD analysis project Ga0123357, IMG submission 89873) | Embiratermes neotenicus P4 segment gut microbial communities from Petit-Saut dam, French Guiana - Emb289 P4 | ecosystem: Host-associated > Arthropoda: Insects > Digestive system > Gut ... | reverse complement strand
TAGCCCCATTACTAACTGATCATCCTGCCATTTGGTATTATAGCCCCATTACTAACTGATCATCCTGCCATTTGGTACTATAGCCCCATTACTAACTGATCATCCTGTCATTTGGCACTACAGCCCCATTACTAACTGATCATCCTGCCATTTGGTACTACAGCCCCATTACTAAAATACAAATTCAACTACGAGAAAATTAGTTCAGTACTTTGTGATGGTTTACGTATGTCCCCATCTTCATGTGAGTTCCATTATTGAATTGGTATTTCATAGGTACAGTTTCTTCTTTAATTTAATAATTACATTCTTTTATTACCCACCATTCTGTATTTTGCGGCCGCTCTGATAAAACTAATTTCTGTTTTCTACAGGCTTCTTATTTTTACTTCTACAAAAACACAGGATCCGGATCCGTACAAGCGGAAGTATGAAAAGTAGGCCTACTATGTAGAACGTTAGTAAGATTCGCCTTTGTCATACCCCAAGTAATGTGCGTTTTATAGTTCCACAGTTTTATGGACATCAGTGTCCCTCCACTGCACATTGCAAGCTGAATAATTGAAATTCCTCTTGTGTTCTGGTATTGGACTATATTAAACAAATTTTTTGTCATATGTTCCTTACTGTAAGTGAAATTACGTCTGTCTTGGAAATAGAAATTCTTCCACGGTATTTAAAGTATAGTGGCTACTTCATGCATCACCGAATTTAACATAAATGTATTTATAAAATTTATTTATACATTGTGTCTTATAATTAAAATACACAAAAGAATTTTCTTACAAATTTTCACCGAATTTGACATTATGAGGACCATGCATCGTGATATATTCTTATAATAAAACCAACGAGATGTACTAATTTCTCAAATTTATTTTTGGAATATGACTGTACATGTTTCGGACAGTTCCTCTGTCCATCATCAGGAGTCTAGCACTGTACACACAGCAATAGGTATATGTCACACAGGTTATGCTGACTGCTTGCTAGCGTGATCAGGATGGAACTGTAATTCTATCCTGTTCACGCTAGCAAGCAGTCAGCATAACCTGTATGACCTATACCTATTGTTGTCTGTACAGTGCTAGACTCCTGATGATGGATAGTAATACTGTCCGAAACATGTAGAGTGATATTCCAAAAATAAATTTCAGAAAGTAGTGTTTCTCCTTGGTTTCATTATAAGAAATTTTCACCGAATTTTCCTTATAATTACGTTCTGTTTGAGGTGTAGGTAGATTAATTTTAGTCTTCGAGCTACTAATATTTAGAGATATTTGAGTGTAAACTTTCTCAATTTGTTTTATTTATTTTACGAAGCTTTCACTGTCATATACAATCCTGCCTCGATTTTAGGACGATTTGTGAAATGGAAGTAAGCCGTCTGACGCTATTTGAGGGGCTGTCCCGACATATGCCGGGACGGGCTGGGGAAAACCGCCAATCTACTCACAAAAGCCGGCAACTCGACCAAGATTTGTAATGGACCATTTCGCAAGGTTTTATATGATGTGAAATTAACAATAATTTTAATATTTGTAAATGGTGAATGATACAAGAGAGTTAATTTTATTTTATGGCTGGCTGAACAAAATTAGGCCTACATGCGTACTGATATAAGTGGCACCGAATTGGAAGTAAGACTGTCAATAATTGAGCACTGAAATTAGATAAACGACGTTGTGTAAGGATAAGAGCTCAGTTTGTTTCCTATCCTGAAGAGTCGGAGTAATTTACTTACCATTTCTGCATCTTTCTAATTCTCAACACTTTACTATTTTTCCAAATTATTTTGGCCAGTAGGCCTACAAGTGGGCACTAATTTAAAACATTTCGAACCTAACTATAGTCGCCCTGAGGTAAATAAGTCTTTCATAAACCCTCGTCCAACCTGTTAAATTTTTTTTATTCTCTGTCCCATGGATCACATTCCATTATTTTGCCTACTTCACTTTAAAAAGCGCTCCCTTCTCGCCAATCTACACTTACCAGAACTAGAAAAGGCAAAATGTAGTGTTCATCACCAGCTACCTGCCCTCGCCTCCCACTTCCCCATTTTAATTTTCTTTTTCCTATTTTAATAAGTTTGAAAGAAATGATTTATTCCATTATAACAATTGGTAATAAATGTAAAGCTAACGTTGAATTGGAGAAACAAAATATTTGCTGCTGAATTGAACGCTTCGTTTTAAACCTCTCAGAAGTAAGAGCACTTGTTTTTAATAAGTTTGTTATATTGTTCCGGTTTTGGAGAAATTCTTTTACTTTATCTGCACTCCAGGACCTAACAGATGCTATGTGAAGGCTATGCAAGTTTATGTAACCAAACCACTAACACTAATATATTGATATCATATATATTTTATTTTGTCCGTAAAATATTTCGTCCTTCAAGTCAACTTGATAAAACTTGGTTAAATATAATGTTTGCCAGTAAAGGTGTGAGCACCTGAAGTGAAGCACGATTTGATATAGGCCTATTATTTGATACAGATTTTTCGGTCGGTAGACTGCTGGAGCTTTGGAAATTTGGATTTCGACACACAGCAAGGACAGTCAAAAAAAAAAATTATTCTCGTAATTTTTCCAGATAGACCCCGAATTCATCAATCCTGTTGTCTAATTGACATCTAGGATTTAAAGTGTTTGGAGAAGAAAGCCACAGCTTATCTTCATGACCCTCACCCGCACATATGCTGGGTCTTCAGGAGAGGCAATCTGCTCTAAATATTTAATTTTGTCTTTTTTTAAATATCCAGTTTTTATCTGTCTCTATTTCAATCTGCTTTTGTCTGCAGTTTCTCACAGGAATAATGTCAATTCCTGTTATTCTTTGTCCTGACATAAGGTAAGCTATATTATTGTACCTTTACAAAATACGAACACACGTCACGAATTTTAGTTCTGGGGTGTGGTTGGATTGTAATATATTGTGGCAACCATGGCTGTGGGCTTTGCGTCTATCCGCATATCTATGCCTGTACAAATAGCTATCTCACAACGTGGTCACGTACATTCAGCAGGCATAATCGAGAATTTTATTTTCTCTTCACACTTATATTGTGCTTTATTTTTTGACGAATATTAATGAAGCTTCTTCCGTATCGTTCGCATTAATTGCTCTTCCATGGTAAATTGCGAACTTATCATCAGTAAGTCTAGTGAATTAATCTGAGAAGTTATTCGCTCATTATTTTTCTTGTAGTTTCCAGTTTTGTTTCATAAAGGGCCCTATCTACAAGCGTGTAAGTCTATTATGTTTATATAGATTGCTCTCGGAATCAGTTTTTGTGGGTTATATTATTGCCTTGGTTTGTTACTGTTAATTTCGGCTTCCATACTTAAGGCAATTGTTGTCATGATCAAGATAAGCTATGAGACTTGTAAAAGTTCTAACAGTGATTCACAAAGCGGAAGTATCCAACCGGAAAGCGCTATGTACAAAATGTTTTTCTAAATGATTGGTAATATTCAATGTGCCATTTATTGGTGTCGAGAAACCTGGGTTTGATTTTGTTACAACTAATTTCTTCACGCATACCCAGTAAGTCATTTGAACTTTAAAACCACTTCAACAGAAGTATCATTAGTGAGAAGAAAGTTTATTGTCAAGCGTGAGCTTTATGACCAGACTGTGACACGCAATTGCTGATAGCTTTAATCATCTCTAGTGAAGGCGGTTGCTGTAGTTCATAAGAATGAGGAAAACACAGGCACATATAATCCGTATGGATAATGCATGTTGGGGAGGGTTGGAGAATTCTGCTCTCCTGTATGTTACACTATTTAATGCATTAGACGTACTGTTACAATTGCTCTACAGTGACTTTTCAACAATCATTAATAACTTTGCTTTTTCGATTTTAGACGAAACGGAGGTATAATGAAAGCAAATATTTAAGACAACTGCGCAGGCTTACTCAAAAAATAAAATAATATACGCAGCTTTCATTGAACGTCTGTAAAGATGAAATATTAATCTCAGTGCAAGGATTCAGTATCACCACACATCTTATTTTCACGATGTTTCTATCCACATAATTGTGAGGATTCCTCAATTTTCCTGTGTACAACTTTTGTTTTCCTCTTGCAGGTTCTCTTTACTTTTTTTAGTGAAGCGTTTTTTGATTCTCAGAGTACCATCTGCTGCCGTTTTCATTTCTCTTCTACATCTGAAATTTTATTTACTTCCGCGGTTGTTCCTCCGAGAGTTCCATATTTCATCATATTTGTGCTCATTAGCTTTATACATGCTGCAGCTCGTAGCAAAGGCAATCTGCCGCATTTACCGTTCCTGATGATTTATTCTGTGTTTCATGCGGAGTCACAATATGAGGGTTGGCTTTTTCTGTCACAACAATTTTAGTGATCTTGTTCCTGGTTATCCTCTTTATTCACTTTATTTACCTCTACATCTAATTCAAAGTTAATTTCTGTAAAAACTTTGACTATAGGTAGCAAAGACCAACAGTTCTGAATAGACATGATGCACTTCATTGAATTAAGCTAGGTCAAATTGTGTGACTTTTCTAGCACGCATTATTTCAAGCAAAAATCACATTTCCTGTTAATAGCATCTCTGAGGATATCATGAAACGTCGGATCAGCTGATTATAAACAATGAAATTGTGATGTAGAAGGAACACAGGCAGCATTCTATTGTTACTGCAGTAAGCTCAGTCTCCAAAGGCTAAGTGATCGCTCATTTCGAGAAAGAATGTTTGCTCATTACACTTCACCACACTGTTCTTCAAGTGCTGAAGTCAGTGAAAGAACAACTGTTTAATTCTTCCGTTTCCGCGGTACGAACAATGGCTCCAGCGGGACAACTACTTCGATGCTCCGGAGATATTTCCGATCTGGAGCACACTGGCATGGGTGGAAAGTTGTTAACAGACGCAGTTACTGTACTGTTAATTTTCCCTATCGGTCCCGAGAGACAATTCTATTTTTCGGCCCTAAAAGATTAACGAGTGTATAAACCGCCTTCCTTCTGTACCTATAAAGGCACAGAAGGAAGGCCGTTTTATAGCACCAACACTTTCGCAACCTTGTCACTAGCATGGGGATGAGTGTTCAGCGCCACGCTCCAGCCCCTTTTCACTGGGAGTACAACAGTAACCATTGTACAGGACGCTGGTTGGGTCTCGGGGCCGGTATGGACATGACGGAATATCTCACCAATATCGGGATTCAATCCCAGGACCCTCCAGCCCATAACAAGTCGCTAGACCGGCTGTGCTGTATCGACTGCCTTCTAAACAGTAGATTACATTCCTCTAGCTTACTTAAATAGAATTCTATTGATACTACAAATACAAATATCAACAAACGTGTATAGACAGTATAATTTTTCAGTATTATAGGGTCGGCCTCAACCATCCTCAGGGAATATATGTGAAATATAAACATAGGCTACCATTGGGTCACTGTACTTCTTATGCTACTACTAATGGTGACCGATCCCAGTGGCCCTGCCGTCTCACATTGGTTCTATAAACGCTAGCTGTCTGGGATTGTGAGTTAGAAACCCGGCGGGGGACATGGCTGTCTGTCTCTTGTGTGAGTTATGTGTTGCGACGGGCCGATCAGACGTCCAAAGAAGTCCTACCGAATGTGGTGTGACTGATTGTTGTAGAGAAACCTCATAGAGGGTCTTAGGACCACTAAGGCTGTTGAGCCATGAGAAAAAGACTAATAAAGATATACAAATTACTCTTGCTAAAATGTTGAAGTGTATTCGAAAGACACGAATCTTAAAGGACACGGGGTGTAGGGCGCAGACATACTAAATTATTTTAAAACAATATTCTAGAGGAAAGTTCATACTAAGTAGGGTATCGTGAATAAAACAATATAATTACATATTCAGTGTGCTATGGTCTTTCTTTATATGTCATTACAGAATTCTAATGAACAAGATATGCTGAGTAGTTGGAATCACCAGAAAATTGGTTTGGCTGTGCTCAAAATCGCGCAGATATGTTTTTTTAATGAACAACTGCATTGAAGCATAGCAGGAGGAAACACGGAGATTCGGGTTCAGGCAAGCAAATAATTTTTTTTGGGGGGGGGAGGGGGGGTGTTCATTTTTTTCTATTAATAGATCCGTCCTGGAAATTCATTTTAGCACCATTTATCATTTCTGTGGCTGTGTTCTTCACTACTTCTCAGGTAAACACAAATATCATTCCTTTTCCAATCTGTAATAACAAAGATATGTGTAACTCCCTCTATTGGTATAAGTATATGCACAGTGTCAATATCGGCTAGAATTTTTCGACTTTAAGTCCAATCCCTCTGAGCGTGTTTGATGTCGCCCGACACGTGACCGAAAGCGTTGGTGAATAATTACAATGTTAATAATACTATTATTTTACAACTGATAATATTTGTTTTAAGGGTTCCTAATACTCCGGTTCACCTTTAATGGAGAGTGCATTTGAAAGCAGGTAGACTATTTGCAATATCAGTTGAAAAAAATGTACTTTTACCAATCTTCTGTTTCTTCATAAACAGTCAAAAATAATCTTGAGGTGTGTCAAAAATATTTCACCGCTCCGGCATAACTCAAAGTGAAGAATATTTTGAAGATCTTACCTTCTGACTTGCTGAGAGTAATTGCTGTATTTAGTTTTAAAAAGAAGCCTTTGATACCTCCTTCTGTTTATTGTAAGGAGGTGTTAACATTGAACTTAATACTGTTATCTACAGCGAAATTTTATGATAGGCGGCAAAGCTCTCGTGCTGTTAAAAGGCACAACAAATTCAGTAAATTCAAGACATATTTTGCCCATTCTCTTTCCCTGTCCTTACAAAATACAACATTTATACCCAGCTGAAGAGGCTGTCTATTTCGTTTTAATTAGCAGTGGAATTGTAGATTTTGCGGCGCTCAAAGTTAAACTTTCATCTCTGTTAGGCATTCCTGACTTCATTGCTGTAAGTGCTGGCTGGCAGCAATTCTTTCAACTAATTTTCGCTTGTAGTTTCCCCACATAATTTCCTTGGGGTATAAAGAAAATTGTGCAAATGAATAAATAAATACAGAAACACCTTTGCGTATCCCGGATCGCAAAAATTTAATATTTGGTAGCTCTGCAAACGGAAAAAAAGTAACTGCCAAAATAATTTATTTTTTATTGTTAAGATGCAACTAGCAATTGTCCCCGAAGAGATGGTCACTAGTTTCTATAATACGTAGTACCATATCCGAGAAGTTAGCAATCTGTATAGCCAATAGTAATTTTCGCTTATTGTTCAATGAATAACTCTAAATATTGCGTTGCGAAATATTCTCCGATGTATCGTATATGTTCTTACGGCAAATTCAAATGATGTGCATGGTTAACTTTAGCAAATTCAAACTCTTTATAAACTTGGGGTTACAAATGATTGCGAGTTAAACATAACAGCCTAAGCCGTAGAATACGGTGCACTTGATTTTGAATTATTTAAAGACAACTTTAGTCAAAATAAGGATGTTACAAAAATTTTTAATCCAGCTAAATATAAACGCCGCTGAAATTAAATTTATGATTTACGGTGTAATTTGTCGTGTCTATGGGAATTTGGTTTTCAAGAGATATTTTTATATTACCTACTGGTTCCAAAATAAAATAATGTAGGAAATTAGTCATTGGTAACGAATAGAAAATTAAAAGAGATTCTGAGCTGCCATCTTGAAATTATTTTACTTTCGGTGTAATATATTCGTTTTGGAAAAAATTTATTTATTTTTTTAAATCTATCCCCACGTGATATTTGTGTCTGGGCCTGGTATATTATTACTAATCTGCGCTGTGATAATACTTACTTAATTACGTCATGGTGCAGAGTCCTTCTTGAGAAGATAACTGGTTTACAGCTAGTCAAGAAATTACCCGCATTTCACGGAACCCGAAAGTTCATTACCGCACTCACTAGCGTCCGCCATCTGTCTCTATCCTGGGCCAGCCCAATCCAGTCCATATACCCACATCTCACCTCCTAGAGATCCATCATAATATTATCCACCCATCTACACCTAGGTTTCCCCAGTGGTCTCCTTCCCTCCGGTTTCCCCACCAAGACCCTATACACCCCCCTCTCCTCACCCATACGAGCCACATACCCAGCCCATCTCATTCTTCTCGATTTTATCACCCGCATAATATTGGGTGAGGAGTACAAATCATTTAGCTCCTCGTTATGCAATCTCCTCCATTCCCGCGTTAAGGTGATAATAAGTATATAAATGTATTATTTCAAAACGAAAATAAATATCTGCCACTATAATGTGAGGAAAGAATAAGGAGAGCTGTACCGGTGTTCACACAAAAGCTGTACTGGAATTGTCTGTCGAAATCTTCGACATTTTCAGGACTTCGCTCAGGCATTCAGAATGGGGTACACTAGCTTATCGTTCTTAACATCAAGTCATTGTTACTCATCTAACACAACTGATGAATGTCAAATTTTTATAGAAAAATATCTTGAGGACTGTCGTCCTCTTTATTTCAGGCACTGTATCACACTCTTTGCAGATCGTCTGATCAAAAAAATTCTCTAAGTTTTTTGCCTTAGATAGCGTCACTGTTTATGTAGTGACCTTTCGTTATTTAATTAATATTTATGGAACTTAAGTAGCCTGGATGGAGAATATTTTCAAAGACGAAAGGGCAAAGAGGAAACTTGATGCTTCCTGGCTAAAAGAAAGCCTGTTAACTCTCAAGAAGAAAAAAGTTTTCGAAGTTAGGAAATTCGCTTCAAGCGTATCTAACATCCGCAGAACTTTCGCTCGTAAATCCCTTTCATCAAAGTAATTATTGCTCCTCTTTCTACGAAAAAATTGTTAAACTGTGGTATCCTTCGTGGTATCTTAACATTCGTTAAGATATATTACGTGCCTTTTGAAACACTTTAAAAGCGGAGTACCTTGTATCTAAATACACAAATTGGTCAACGATATTGAGTTTAATTTCAAATTATTTCTCAAACCAGTTTTAAGTCTTAAATGACAAAAAATTCCTTTTTTTTGCGTTATCTTAACCATTACTGTATTTCAGTTTCACGAACTACGTCCATCAATTAAAATTTTTCTGTATTTTGTCACTGTTCTGTAAAAGCACTGATTATTATTTTATTTAACAGTTTTAGATGCAGGAGTCCTATGGTGTTCAATAATATATAAAGATGTTTATGAACGATGAGGAGCTAACATGTGAATGTAGTGATCCTTGTTCATTTGCGGAATCTGTTCTGGACGACGGAAGCTTTCCTACCAAACTCGTTATCTAATGATTGATAATATCCGGTGTTAGTTGAATGATTCGGAAGCAAGCCGCGATGTAGTATTTCATGACACTGCATGTGCCTGAATTCTTAAAAGTATTCAGTACAGTCAACGTATTGAGTACCTCCCGACTGATACCAGCATCCCTCTGCATTCAACTTCTTTACATTATAAGCTAATTACTTCCCGTGACATTATGAAACAAATACATACTGTTGTTGCTTATTCACCAACCCTTTAAAGACGGTATCCGCTAGTCTCGCTGCGTAGCATCGAATAGTCTGATACTACTGACTACCGTGGTGGAAATGTGTAGAAGGGTGAGACTGGGACGTGTCTTAAGAATCTGAGAGAAAATAGCATTTTATTGGCCGAGATTCGAATAGGGAACATTCTAATTACGGTGTGGGGTACCAAAACACCGTGTCATCGATTAAAAGCTTGGCTGTAAGATAAATCTGACATTACTTGTTTCATTTTTATTTCACAAGAGAAAATTTTGTTGTTGTAAAATGGTAAATCAGTCCCATTGAAGGCCTGAGGTGCCCAGAGGGTTCCAGGAAGTTAAGGTTCCCAGATTATGTGACAATGATCCAGGTTGGTGGTGAGGTTGTCAGCCTTACGCAACGGCCGCTTTTTACCACCAGGAAATGCTCCTGGTACTCAATTCTCTTCGAGGCTGATTCGACCCCAGTGCCATATTGCGATCGGAAGGATTATGTCAATGAAAAATTCCAATGTAATATATACCTGGAATCCAACCAGTGACCTTTCAATGTGTAGCACAGCACCTTACCCACTGTGCTACCGCGGTCCCCACTTTGTTATTGTATATTTACAAAATAACTAAATTCTTCTTCATTTAGGATGTTCAACAAGCATGAATCTAACGTTGAGCTATTTTAATAAGTAAAATTAATCTAATAGATTGCATCGTGAGAGAATGAATTTGCTTTAGATTTAATATTCCAGTTTATATTAAGTAGGGTATTGGATACCGGAGTAAATAAAAATCCGGGTGTTTTTCAATTAGATATTTTCTTTTGTGTTGTCATTGGTGGAATGATTAATGGAAGAACAATGAAGAATGCACGGATGAGTCGGTAGATGACGGACGGAGAGAGATAGACAGGCAAGGAGTTATCATAGATATTTATATAAAGGAGGAGGGAGAGATAAGAGACAGGCAGATAAATTCTCGTCACTCGGGCTGTTTTCCGATGGTGGTAGCAAATATTTGAAGGAAAAATATGAATTCTAATTTTTAATGTAACAGGTTTTAAGTGAGACAGATTTGGTGTGATCATCTCTTTTAATATGTAGTAATGCATGTCCATGATATTTGTTTGACTGCTTCAGTATCAAATATACGAGTTTAATGTTACTGTCAGGCGTCTCATATGCACAGCTCGTAGTCTCAAAGGAATGGTATTTTACATCTGATTTCCTAGAAGTGCGATACTCGAATAGGTGGCCTCCGAAGTCTCATTCACTGTCCTTCCTTTCTTCTCTCCCAGACATATATATATATATATATTCATTCATTAGTATTCAACCTCGAAGGCCGGGCTTGGCAGGAACCAGAGCCCAGTCATGTGACCGGTATGGCTCTGGCACACTGCATCCTGGGCAAGTTCTTGGGGGTAGTTTGCCATTGCTTCCCCCCCGATATATATATATATATATATATTTGACGGAAGTAAGTGTGTTTTGTCTTGTATTAAGTTTGATTCGTAAACAATTTTAGACTTTGTAAGGCACCGTTTATTAGCAGAAGGATTTAAAATATATGATGACTTAATCAAGCAGGATTTTCCAGTATGATTATCTACACTATTTTTTGCACTATAATTACACTTTCTCGTTACGGAGCACAATATAAATTATAACTTCTAATTTTTTACTGATTTTAAAAAATTATGATTTATAATTATTACGATCGGCATGGAAATTTCGTAAATTTTCGCTTGTTAGTACTAAGTTTGGATTCTGTGATTAATTTCTCTTAGTGGATGATAGAATATGATTTTGCATCAATTCAGAACTATTTAATTCATGTTTTTAAGCTTTCGCCGTGTTCTAAATGTAATTTGTTTCTTTTTGGGTAATTCCCCGGCGTCTGAGTTTTAATTGCAGACGTTTCGGAACTCACTGTCGATTCCATCTTCATAGGCAGGTGAATGGAGAGAAAGGTGAATACTTCATTCACCTGCCTATGAAGATGGAACCGACAGTGAGTTCCGAAACGTCGGCAATTAAAACTCAGACGCCGGGGAATTACCCAAAAAGAAACAAATTATATTTAATTCATTCATGTGTTCTAACTAGATCGTATTTTCAGTAAAAGTATACAATTTTTTATTTAATTCAGATATGTATACGATTACTCCAGTTTCGAATATTGTGTTATTTATTTTTTTGTCTACTCGTTGGTGAAATATTTAAGACTGTTAAATTACTTCTAGTTAATAATAGCAAAGATGAACAACCAACTGAGTAACTGTGTTGTTATTAGGTCTTCTGTACGATGTAAGAGAGCCCTGTATGGAGAACACATCTTTCCGGTTCTATTCTTCCATCCCTCTGTTCTTCACTCTGTTTCTCTGTCCGTCCGTCCAACCATCAGTTTTTCCATCTGTGTGTGACATTGACTACTCTTTTTGCCAGATTTATATCAAATTATATGCAGGAATTCTTTCAAAAGTTTGTCGAACAGTCGTGAATTTCGTAATTAGTAACTACAGCGGGTTACTGAAGAGTGTACAGGAACGACAACACATACTCGTCAATATCTCTTAAATTATTTGATGAAATTCGACACAAGAGATCTCCACCTAATGAGTTGAGAAGATGCCGCTTTTGTGAGAAACGGTACCGTAAAATTCATGCTTTACTCAAGGGCGTAAATGAATTTTTGTTGAGTTTATCCTTTTTCATCCAATTTGAGTTTTTGTTGAGGTTATCCTTTTTCATCCAATTTGAGTTTTTGTTGAGGTTATCCTTTTTCATCCAATTTGAGTTTTTGTTGAGGTTATCCTTTTCCATCCAACTTGAATCTTTAATAACGCCTCTCCATAAAAAAAGTTAGTAAATTATAATAACAGTTTCGAACTCGGTTCGATGGTAATGATTGGTCATCCATAGCAATCGATAATAATCGGAAGTTGTCATATTAGAAGAACAATTGGAAGATGCAATGAAATGGAAATGAATGGGGGAAAGCTAAAGTAATGAAGATCTCGAGGAGATCATCCTACGTACTGATATACAGTGTATATTAAGAACAACTTGAAGTATGGGATAACAAATGATGCAAGATATACATGTACAAGTGAAATTAAATCCAGCATTGCAATGTCAAAAGTAGCATTCAACAAGAAGACTCTTTACACTAGCAAATTGGACTGAAATTTAAGGAAGAAACTAGTAAAAATGCTTCATTTGCAGAATTTTACTGGTTGGTTCTGGAACGTGGAGGTTTCGAAAAGTAGATCAGAAATAGCTGGAAAGTTTTGAAATGTGGTGCCGGAGAAAGATGGAGAAGATTAGTAGGACCGATCGTGTGAGAGATGAAGGAGCATTGCCAAGAGCCTAGTAGGAGAGGAATATCCCGTAAACAAAAAAAAAGAAGAAATGATAACTGAATTGGCAACATGTTGCGTAGGAACTGGCCTCTAAAACACGTTATTGAAGGAAGCGACGGAAAGACGAGGTAGAAGACAGAGACAGCTACTGGATGACCTTATAGGAAGGAGAGATACTGGAAATTGAAAGAGGAAGGACTAGATTAACCTGTATGGAAAACTGGCTTTGGAAGATTCTATGGAACTTTCGTAAGCCAGATTGCATAATTATGGTCAAAGTAATGGAAGATGTTGATTGTGTGTTGTCCACGAGGTACGAGCTCAAGACAAAGAAACGTTGCAGTATCAAACATTAGCACAATCAGGTGTTAGCAGTAAGATAATGTTTGGTTTGTTTTTATAAAAATAAAGTGACCCATAAAAGCGGCGTGGAGGAACGCGTGCATGTTATCGGCAGCGATTCCTGTCATGGCTACGTGGCTGTATTTATGTTATATATTTCAGGGTGTATACAACACTATACACCATACACGAGACGGCTATCATGTCGGGCTTTGTACAGAAGATCATGTATTTTCTGCTGCATGCTGCAACAGTAGCTAATACGTTAATGGCAGTCAGCTTGACCGCCACGAAGTTTAAACTTCTTACATTCTTGTGTGTGTCGTGCTTCTGCACATCGGACTGTGCACATGTTTACATTTAATTAGTTTCTATGACTTTTGTTTGATGCCTGCATCATTTTGTGACATGATCATATACATGCAACAGTTTGAAGAGCTTATGCATACTATATCTGTTGTGCACCATATTATGTGTTTCATTGGGGTGAGGCACCTTGTTTTTCAGGCAATGTATCTTTAAAAGGTGGATTTCTGTTGCAAATCTCCAGGTGTTGGAAAAATAATACGTTATAAACTGATTAATTTCTTTCTCGCCATCGTCATTATCATAATCATCATCATCAGCAGCAGCAGCAACAACAACAACAACAACAACAACAAAAACAGCAACAGTGTCTATCGTTGAGGCTTCTATGTCTTCATGCATGTTAATTTCTTCATCTATTTCTTGGTCGACATAAGTTTTCTGTCAGTCGGAGTGTATACCCTAACAATTGACTGAGCCTATCGTTCGTTACTGATAAATTTTGAATTCTTTTCTGGGGCTTAAATTAACTTCAGCCTTTTAATCTTTGAAATGGTGTCGGGAATTGGTTTGAAAATGTCCTAGGGTCTTGGGTTAGATCGTTCCTTTAGGTACTCTCCGTGTTAGTTTTTTTTGTCACAGAATAAAATTAGATAATGCCCACAATTAACAATTAACAACAAAGTTTTTACAGACTATGAACATGTTTTTTTATAAAATTTAGGGTCACGTGTTTGGCAAGACTAAACATTCAAGTTTCGTGGTATTGGGGGAACCGAAATCATTGTGACTTGCCTTAGGCCCGTCCACTTTCTTAATTTTACCTTCTGATGGTTTTATTATAATTAGGCTATCCAGAATAATTCGACAGTCATGTTCAGGGGGTTAGTCGGAGGTTAAATTTCAGATCGTGTAAGATTTTCGCCAGGTTTCGGTAAGCTCCTCACTTTTGTTGAAATATGTTGTTAAATAAACATCTTACATGTATCAGTTGTCAGCTTGGAAGGCGAATGAGTCATTAGTTTTGAATTTTGTATATTCCAAATTTTTTTAAGTTTCAAAAATTATATTATTTTTTGTATCTCACAGGACTTTTCAGAGCGATTTTTACTGCAGCTGTGAGCAGAGATTGACTTTTAGCTTCTGTCTTTCTGCCATGTTTTTCGTCACGCATGTCATGCATTCTGAAATCCTCCAGGCTTTCTCCAAGAGAGAAACCTCTAGGCTTGAAAAGAAATGAATTATATTGTATGTCTTTGGTACATTCATGTTAAAAGGGACTTCGCCACAGGACAAAGGGATGACTTACACTTTCCAATGTCTCTTATGCACCATCCAAGTTCCTTTTCTTTGGTCTCTCGTCTGGAGTCTTTAGTGACCCGGTTAACTACCTCTGTAATTGTTTGATTCCTATCTTCGGTAACAGCTTTGTTGCCCTTGCTGGTGTTTTAATAAATGATAAGCCAGGCATTTTGTTATCTAGGCTTGAAAGTATGCCTTTGTTTGTCAACAAAATATATGCCCATAGAATACAGACTATAAAACAGTTCCAAACTTTGTCGGCTTCTTCTCCGTTGTTAATCAGGATTTAGAAGAAGTTAGATCAGAGACAAGGCTACAAAACAGCTGCCAACTTTTAACTCATCTTACAGTGTCCGAAATATTCGTAGCTGTCCCACGACCCAGTAGGTTGAAAAGAAGCCGTAGGTTACCTGATTCTAGGTAGTCAGTAATACCAATATCTGAAAAATTTTACATTCTTCATTCCGTGCATTATTATATAATTTTTACAGATTAGACCAACAAAATGCACACACTTGAATGTCTTAATTTAACAAAACTCACATGTTTCGGGCTTCACTGGTCCATCATCAGGGAGTGCAATTATACGAACAACCGGTAGGCCATACTATTATCTCCTCGTAATTTTACAAATCTCCTTCATGTTTCGGGCCTCAGTGGTCCATAATGAAGTAGTGCAGTTGTACAAATCAATTGGTAGGCAATATTATCATCTCCAATATAAGGAACTGTGGTGAAATCATCAATGTATGAAATACAGAGGTGAATATACGTGTGCATATTCACCTCCGTAAATAAAACATTAAAGTTTGTCCATTTTGTTGGGCTATTTGTAAGAGTAATATCTGACTTTCCGACATATTTATGAACCAAAACTTCCTCGCAGGACAATTAGGGGTATATTTGCGCGCTGAAACTTCAAGGCCATTAATACAGTACAAATCAAATATTTTCCATCTAGATAGTTTGAAACTATACTATCCTAGAATTTATGCTGAAATTTCGGTAAATTACGAATGAAGACTTGTGTCTGAGTTTTACGAACTCAGTGACATCTACATCATTCCAAGAACGAGCTGACTGTGTACAAACAGTTGGATGTCACAATCCGCGACTCCCTGTGCCCACTTTGTTTGTTTTGTTTTGTTTTTTTTTTTCTTTTTTTACTGGGACGAGTGGGTCTACATGCCCATGTGGGATGACTTTTTCAGATACAAACGAGTTCCGCCCCTTCTACCCTGCAAACTATCGGTCATGTAACAAATAATGTTTGAGGCATTTTTTGTTGCAGGTGCACACTGATCTCGTAGCACTGCCTGCGAAAGCCTTTTCCAACAATTGATAATATTATCTCTAAAGGGTCCGGAAATCTAGCATCCATGTCTTGTCACTACATTTAGAAAAAAATTTGAGTGCAGTTAATATTAAGTAATGTAAGAAATCAGTCTCTTTCTTGTAACAATGAATTATACATATTCTGTACTAAGCACTGAATATTCTTACTGTGGCCTCATAAAAGTCATTCATTTACAGGATGGTTGGCTAATTACCATCACTTCTGAGAATCATGCTACCTCCATTCTAAAATACTGCCTGAAGATTTAGACATTGCATTCATCCAAAGCATTGTTAAACACAGGATTACATTACATGTTGTCAGAACCCAGAGGACCACACTACTAATGGCACTACCTGGAAAACCTCGAATTTTATATCCTGAGAAATGGAGGTACGTGTACCTTAATGGCTGGTTTTAAGTGGCACGTGTTATACCTGGATTTCAAAATTGAGTGACAACGTTTGTGTGTTCGGAGGGGGGGGGGGGGGGGGGGGGTTTTTCCCAACCGATTTTATTTTTCAGGTGCGCAAAACAGGTACAGGCACAAGCGTG
>Ga0123357_10004272_pt1 | contig 16703 bp, 10 predicted proteins | sample TergutEmb28metaG_FD_89873 | JGI IMG/M metagenome (GOLD analysis project Ga0123357, IMG submission 89873) | Embiratermes neotenicus P4 segment gut microbial communities from Petit-Saut dam, French Guiana - Emb289 P4 | ecosystem: Host-associated > Arthropoda: Insects > Digestive system > Gut ... | reverse complement strand
TTGTATGGCCTTGAAGAGGGCTCTTCAGCACCTTACTCATCCTGATTCAGCTTAATAACCCATCTCAATAAGTGAGTGTAGGATTTATGTGACATGTTGAAGATCAGGCCATTGACACTGTTTATGATTAAGGTCAGTCTCAGTTGCCTCCCCATATGGCTACATTTGTTCTCAATTGCTTGACCCTGAAGACGAAGGCATTATGGTGCTTCACAAGGTTTGGAACTATGACCTGGAAGACATGCTATGAGATCCCAGAAGTACTGAACCTTTCATCAACGCCAGAATAAATAACGTGAAATATTGCATGATATTTTTTCACCTGCTGCACCCAATGAATAAATCATCCAAGAGTTGTAGCATTCAGTGCGAGGACAATGAGGCATCAGCGAATTCTATCAATTCTACTCACATAACTTTAAAAAATCTTGTATGTTTTAAATGGGAAATTGTGTTATGTGAAATCATCTGGAACGTTCATTCCCCAGTTGTGCTTCGCTGATCCCTACGGATCCCTGACCAGTTCCCAGGGGATCTGTGGATTACTATGATGACTACATTGAAGTTGAATTTTTGTTAAATGAAAGGAATAAAATTCCCTTAAAACTTATTGTGGAATGTCTTTTGTTGGTGATGTGTTTGTTTCATAAAATCATAAGAATGTCTTGATAAGGAACCACTGTGTACCCATGAAGCAAATGATAGTTTAATTAAGGTCAAATCATGCAATGCACTGTTGTGTGTGGTACTGCTATGTATTTGTAGCTGTCTAAATTGAGTTCTGAGATATCATCTGGACACTCCTAATTTATATGAGCAAAGATGTGAAAATTTATGGTTATTTTTTGAAGCCAAGAGTGGGGTCTGCAAGCAAAGAAAAAAAGTTTGGGAAAGGTTGCTCTAGGAGATGTTAGGGGCACTGGTATCAAATATGAAATGTGGTGGAACCAAAAGATTATTGACATATTACAAAGGACAGGATTTTATGTGAGTTGTACTGAAGTTGCAGGTTTTTGCCAGTGTGAATAAGTATCATCGAACAGAGAACAGTAGCTTGATAATTTAATGTTCATTTACTGTGAAGGAATAGTTGGCCTAATGATGCAGTTGAGTTAACAGCTTTATTTGTACATGTATTCTTGAAGTGAATGTGCTTATAGATATACACTGTACTTTCATGAACTTATTCTCAGTCTGAAAGATGAGATTGAGATCTTTTAAAATACAGTTGAGTTTTCACCATTAAAATGTGCTATATGTTTGTGTGTTTCTGAGCAGCCTCAAAGTATGATGTTCCCTGGGTTACATCCAATGGCAATGATGTCTACCTCAAACATGGGCTTCACCTCGCGAGGCTCTGCGGGCTTCCCAGGTGGAATGTATGGCACAGGTCCGGCTCCCTACCCATCTATGTATCAGTCATCCATGCCTGCTGCCCAGTCTGGTGGACCACAGGGCGGAGACACTCAGGTATGTGCAGTTTATTCTAATATTTACTTGCTGTTAAAATTCAGTGGGTGATATGATCAAGTGTTTACATGATTTAGAGTGACACTAATTTAACATTAACCACAAAGGGAATGCGTAAGCCATGTTACCCTACAGAAAAATGCTGTCTTTGCAGGAAACCACATTTCTGTACATCCCAAATAATGCAGTTGGCGCCATCATAGGGACCAAGGGCACACACATTCGCAACATAATTCGCTTTTCAGGTGCATCTGTGAAGATAGCACCTCTAGAACAGGAGAAGCCTCAGGACCAGCAGACAGAAAGAAAGGTGACCATTGTTGGATCACCAGAATCACAGTGGAAGGTAATGCTATAAGTTGTAACAGTGTTGTTTCCACATTCTGAACTTCATTTTGGCAGGGCATTATAGTTTTTTCTTATTGCAGCTGTGTCGATTTGATCACTGGGAAGTTGTATTTTCATGAATTCAATGATTGAAGAATGTTAAGTTGCCCTATTGACTATCATATGGATGTAGAGCTTATATTCCATTGAGTAGGGGCCACTCTGCAAATGTTAAAGAATGGCTCGCTTGCCTGTATATGTTACCAGTAGTAGGTCTGATGTTTGGAAAATGTAAATATGTAAACCCGAAATACAGTGATTAATAATAATTTAAGCACACCATATTTTTGTTAGCTGCCCAGTAGAACTTTATCACACTTTCACCCGAAATGTTTCAAGTTTCGTGGAATTGCCTTCAGGGGTTACATTAAGAACAGATTCTGAAGGGGATTAAAAACATATCAAGTGAATGTTATAGCATCAGTTGTGATAATGTTGCATAGGATGGTTCATGGAATAACTTGATATGATATATAAGCACCAGGTAAGTCCCCCCCCCCCAAAGTTTTATTGCAAGTTTATAGTAGCTTGTCACAAGATGTAGGGATGTGGACATTGCCATACGTTGGCCACTCTACCCCCAGGGAAAGACCTCCCAGTACCTGGAGAATCTATATTAATAACTAGGATATAAGCAACCTTAGTATCAATGTGGAATATTTGCAACCATGAAAGAGGTTCTACAACATACAAATCCAACTCTTCTTTGATAAAACTTTCACCTAACAGTCTGTGGTTACATTGTTGTGATATGAATACAAGTAAGTTTCAGAAAGTAAGGTAACTTTGTCTGCCTTGAAGTGGCATCATCCAACTGCTGATTCATGTAACAGGTATACAGATAATCTCTTCTGTACAGCCTCGAAAAGGTGCTCTTTTCTGATGTATTCCTGTTTGCTTGTTTGAGCACTATGAGGCTGAACGTCAGAATTTGAACAAATTTTCTTCTTACATGGTTCAATAGTTTATTATCACCATCAGGGAAAGGCTAAACAGAATACTCACAGGACTACCTTTTTGTTACTTTATGGACTACAATAAATTGGCTGAATAAAATCATGCAATATTTCCAAGATGTGTTACCACACATAATTTCCGTTCCATAAAGTTGTGTCTCTGTCACTTCTACGTCACATCTTCATGTGTTTACAGTGTTAATAGTCATAATTACAGTTTGCAGGAAATTAAGAAATTTGGCATTGGAATGGGCTGCACTTATGTGATGTTCATACCATATTTCATGAATGTCAGATCTGGTTCAAAGGTGAAGTGGACTTATACATGCACAGGCATCATGGTGATCTCAGCAGCTTACCACTACCATTTTAAGGAAATAGAGTAGAAATGAAATATGCAAGCTGTGATACATTGGACTACTAATAATTGAAGCTGTTAGGATTGGGAATTTGATAATTCAGTTCACATCCAGTAACTGTTTTATTATTATGTGCATATATATATATATATATATATAGTTTGTTGTTATTATTAAAATAATGCTTTGAATAACACTAGGCATAATGTATAATTTTCCTGTTCCAAACTAGTGGTGAAGGGGAGTGGTCATGTAACAGGGTTATCAGTATAAGATAACCTATTTTGAGCAACATAAAGCAACACTGTACACCAGCAGTTTTAACATGATCAGTGACTAATGAAAAAACTGGATTGTATAATGCAGTAATTTGAACTGTTCACCAAATATTGTTAAAGTGACCCAGTGAAGGAGGTTAAATGTTGGGACTTAGCACACGTATGAGATGGACCCATTGCATACAGAATTTATTCGTGAGATGATTGACAGAGATAATATTTGCAAACAAAGTTTTAATTGGGAAATGTAAAGGAGGAGATCTCTTGGGAGACCTATTCATATATGGAAGGGTGATATTAAAACACATGTAATGATATCTTGTGCTCATGTTAACAAAACTTCTTGTTGCATAAAAGGCAGGACCAGCTGGGGGTGAGGGGTAACATTTTATTACATACAGATTCTTTTCCAAGTTGGGTAACAAGATGTGTGACTTACAGGCTCAGTACCTCATCTTTGAGAAGATGCGAGAGGAAGGTTTTGTTGCTGGTACAGATGACGTGCGCCTAACCGTGGAGATCCTGGTGCCATCAAGTCAAGTCGGGCGTATCATTGGCAAGGGTGGACAGAATGTGCGTGAGCTTCAACGAGTTACGGGTTCAATCATAAAACTGCCAGAACAGGGTGCCTCTCCCCCTTCCCAAGATGAGGAAACTACTGTTCACATCATTGGACCCTTTTTCTCTGTCCAGGTATGCATTAATAATTTAGATTGTCAACATTACTTACATTATATTGTAAGGTTGGTTGGGCAGTTGAACGTTAGTACTCTGTGATGCTCAGGACACGGAATAGGTAATAAATTTCCAATACAAATGCACTGATAAAAATATACTAAATCAGTGATGTAGTATGAACAGTGTGTTTGTTGATTGAAAAAATAGTTAAGGTGCATTAATGTTCATTGTGACAAAAGGGTCTGAGGGAGCAAATATCCAAGCCTGAACTGATAACCAGCTCTGTTGAATTTGAAGGAACAGGTGTTTAGTAAACATTAAGAATATTTCTTGTTTTAAAGCTTTCGCCATGTTCTAAATGTAATGTGTTCCTTTTCGGGTAATTCCCCGGCATCTGAGTTCTAATAGCCGACGTTTCAGAACTCACTGTCAGTTCCATCTTCATAGGCAGGTGAATGAAGTATGTCAGTGGATGAAGTGTATGGGGTATTTATACCTAATTGAGTTGGAGCGGGGAAGTGGCAGAGCCAATAGGAAGTAGTGTGCCCGTACGGGGCGGGTAGAAGTGCAGCAGGTACTACCCATAATTATTTGGCACCATTCAAGCTACCATGGTCATGTGATCCACATACTTCCCTAACATTATGTTTTTTTTAAGGTCTTTGCATATCGAACTATCAGCCTATGCTCCTTAACAACCCAGTAGAGCAAAGATTCATTTATACTACAGTAGAACCCTGATAACACGCACATTTTATATATATATAACACTTTTATGCTTTTCATGGGTACAACATGTAGTTTGTACCGGGAAATAGCGCAATCTGAGTGCAATTTACACAGGTGCTGATGCTGCTGGATGTAATACTGTGCAGTGAATGAAACGGAAGTGTGTGTATAACTCACAAGTCACATGTATCTGCTGTGCTTACCAGCTAACGTATTTCCACACACAACAAATTTATATTTGGACGATTTATGTAAGGTGGGATTTGGATATGTCAAGTCTCATTTACCGCGTGGGTGGTCTATACTCATACAGGTTTGTCGCTCTGTAGAATTGTTTGAAGAATGCTGTATAACCCTTTGGCATCAAAAGTTGACTGCATTCGATGCACAGCGTGACGCTGGACAACCAAACATCCACTAAAGTGTTCAGCCAAGTACATGCAAAGTAATGTGTGGCCGTTATATACTGGGTCTTTTGTACTGGGCACCAAATTCTGGTTCCAGAGGGTTCATTTAGTATTTTCTTGTGGTATCTCAGAATTTGTCATGTCAGTCTTATTCAACATATGAGGACCTTCATTCCTTCTGTCACTTTGAATTCAAGGAAATTTATCACATAATTTACTTCATAATTAGTACCTTTTCCATTTAGAGTGAAGTTAAAAATTAATTGTTTTAAATAGGAACAGGTTTTAGGTATATAGATCTTTCTTAAACACAGACCTAAGTTGGACTTTGCTGTAAATGCTGTTTGCACTCCTCTAGTACTCACATAAAGTAAGGTGTTCTACTATGTGTGTTTCCTGTGTAGTGAAGTGCTAATTATGATGCTGTCTTGTGTAATTAAGCAAGGGACATGTAGCTGTGTTGAACATACTCCTTTAAAAGCTGTAATGTGTTGTTATTTTCTCTGAGCTAAAAAATAATATACGTCACATTATAGTCGGCTCAGCGTCGCATCCGAGCCATGGTTCTTCAAGCCCAACCTCTGCCTGCGGGGGCAAGGGGTGGTCAAAGAGGGACATCGTCACGCAGGGAGCCACCACAGCAGTAGGAGTGTGGACATGAGTGCAGGAAGAGCAGTGGTGGCAACCACAAGGGAAGTTTGAAACAACGTATATACCTCAATACATTCAGAAGGAAGTAACATAAACTACACCCACACATTTATACCAAAGATGTGATGATGAAGAACGAAGAAACATTTTTTAAAAATACCAACGGGAAATGAAAAGTAACATCTTGAGTTCCTGATAATATTTTGTGTGAAACTTTTTTTGCATAATTCGCCTGTTAAGTACATCATTGATTGTTTAATGACCTGGTAGTTAACAGGTGCGTTTTAACAGGCGGATGATCGGGATAATTTTTGTGTATGAGTGTAGGCAAGAGGATTGAAGTGGATTTCTGGTTTCATTTTGAATTTGATGCAAGGGAAGCATGGCAGGGTTTGGAAACAGCTAGCTGTTTCTCCGTTTCCCTGTCGTGATCATTACTTAAATTGATTCAGGGACTTATCACACTTGGATGTGATCTTTTTATTGAGAAAAAATGATACAAAGTGATTTATAAGAGAGAATGAGTTGGAAGTGAGCGCAATGAGAATTTTTTTTTTTTTTGTTTTTGTTTTAGCAACAAAGTGAACAGTTATGTTGTGAGGGTTAGGGTAAGTGACTGCGTGGCTGGTTGCACATGCAACACTTTTGCCTTCTTAACTCCTTCCCTGTCTTAATTCCATGATGGCATTAATCTAACCGCCTCCCTAATTTTTGAGGGAGGGGGGAGAGTTGTTTATTAATGTTTTTTCTCTCAAGGGAGTCGAAAGTCCCTTGGAGTAGAAAAAGGATAATTGCGTATTCGTCGTTGTATCGTCTTACTGTATGTAAAAGGAAAGGTCCACCAAACTTTCATTCAGTCAAAAGTGTGTATTTAAAAAGTCCTGTGAAGAGGAAGGGTATTATGTCGATTTTATAATAATGTGATTCGATATAAACGGTGTTTTGAGACCTTCGATTTTAAGGAGGTTTCTTATGGAGGTGAATGATAAAAATAAGCAATTTCAGGGTTGTTCCGAAATGACCATCTTTGTCGGACGCCCTGTTATTTAGTTAGTACAAAAATTAAATTAAAATAAAAAGAGAGCCACTATTGTTGCAAATATATTGTGGTTCTTTTTTGCCTTTATAAACAAAGTTATTACACAAAGTTTATTTTTGATACATTGTTGGAAGAAATTTTTTTTTGTTAGATTTTTTAATATAAAAATTAAAATGGCACGTAGCTCTTTAAGCTATGTGTTACAGAAAAATGGAGGAGAAAACGTTAGCCGAGTGAGTGTGAAAGAAACAAATAGCTGCACATTATTTACAGTTAAAGAATGTCCAATAACAGGCAATGCCCATACATACCGGCCAGCAAGAGTGTGAACAAGTGATCAACCACTGACATAATGTTTTTATCATCTCAGTAAACCCAATGTGCAAGCAGAAAGCCCGCTAAGCCTCAACGTTTTTCAATTCATTCAAATCAAAAACTGCCTCAAGGTTCTGTTTTTTTTTTTAGTTTCAAAATTTTAGGACATTAATTTGGAGTATGCTCAGAAGTCATAAAATTAAAGTCATTTTTCATGTTTTGATTATGAAAAGCTGTTTAGACTAAAAGAGCGTGATTCTTTAATGGGAGGTATTTCTTGCAGTCTCCTTTGGATTGCTTGAGTTAATGAACCATTTAAAAGTTTCACCTGGACTTTGGAAAGATTGGAAACACAACAAAACACCACAAACCAAAACCCTCCAAGATAAGAACGAACACAGCCGATAAAAATATATAAGAAATATTATTTTATTTTACAAATGCAAGATCGAAAATGTTGCCGATACCGACTGACACTGTAAACTTAGGTGGATTCTGACATTACTGCAGTAAACAAAAATGCTACAGGGGAGACCTTACAAAGAAAACCTTGAACTAAGAGTAATAGGAATAAGGAAAATGGGACTACACATAACTGTGTAATCATTCATGAATTTTTTGTTTGTTATGAGGTGACATTAAACTATGCCTATAAAAAATCAAGCACACTTGCAACAAAAAAAAATTTAAAAAAATCATAGCATATAGTTTGAAAGTCTCTTGCTTAGCAGAGATGATCTTGATTGTTTTGTATTTAATGTTTTTGTTATGCGTAACAATGCCTGAAATCTAAGCAATCACATGTTGGAATGAGCTCAGGCCATAGCAACCCTCTTCCTCTCTGCTGTTCCATCTAGAATGCTGGGTTTATGCCCAGAGCCTAGCATGGTCACTAGGCAGAGTTTGGGTGTTGGGTTGTGCCCTTTTTGCTCCTAGAGGCGAGGCTGTGTTGTTACGGAACACCAAGCGCCCGAACAGTGCCTAGTCGGCTGGCCTGCCCTTTTTTTGTCATTCCATCATGGTTGTGATCTGTTCAGTATATTGACTTTCAAACTGTCTACACATAAATAATACATAAAGGAAGCGAACAAAAATATTGAATGAAACTTAGAAGACTGGGAATTAAGTTTTTCCAATGCCGTGAAAAATATATAAGTAGTTGTTTTCCCAAATCAGTCTTATATTATTGAATTTATAAATATTGAGTGATGCTCAAATTATACATTTCATTTCTACCAAAGGAATTGGAACAGTTTGCGTTGAACCGGCTTCAGATGTCAAACAGCATTGAGCTGTCTTCTGTGATCCAAATCCTTTGGATGATACTGAAACAGGGATACTTAGGGGAAAACGTAACAAATGCATAAAGAAATGAGTATTGTACTGGGGAAACACTGTTCTCTTCAAGATGTTAGAATGTAAGAATTCAAAGAACGAAAATTTACCAGTTGATTGTAAGTACTCTGTTCCATAGCTGGAAGGTTGGACCCATGTTACATCAGTTCCTCTCTTGACTGCTTGAGAAGTAGTTGTGCAGTTTTTCTTCTTTGATACAGACCATCTGTTTCTTTAATTTGTAATTTGTAGACTGCCAGAGCAAGTCTTATTAGAAAAGCACGCTGCTTCTGTACTGAGTGTTGGAATAATACTTCCACAAGCATTGCTTAGACAAGCATCCCTCTCCAAACATTCCGTGTCAATAGGTTGATCCACAAGGGCACAGCATATTCTACAGTTCTGAGTAGGCTTAATATAATAAATGGATATATTCATATATATATTATTATATAAATATTACAGTATGGATGTTAATGTTTATAATATATACAAATATTCTTTTCTCTGTTAATTATTTGCTGAACTCAGGTTTTGCTTTAAATAATAATATTAATGATAATAATGATAATTACCTCATGGGTTTTCCAGCTTGGAAACTCAAAACAACACTATTACTTCCCCACCTGTGTGGATCAAGAAGTGTTTTGGAGAGGTGTCAGTTTGCACTGCATGTGGATGTTGTCCAAGTCACTCCATAATGTAAATGAATGATACTTTAGCTTGTGAAAACATTTTTCAGTTATTCTAAGAACCTGACAAATATTCTTTCAAATTGAGTATTAAAGCACTGACAAGATTTGCCCTTTTATGCTTGAAGCAGGAATTTTTATTTATTTTTTTGTGTGTCTGTGGTTCCAGATGAAGCAGAGTGCTTTTTTTTTATCCATTTCTTAATGGAGTATCAACTGAGGATGACTAGCTTTCATTTTTCACATTTTGTCATTAGAGATATCTTCGTAACAGTTTGGTAGGTGTGTTGGCTTCCCAACCGCCATATATTTCTGGGCATGGTTTTGGCCTCCAAAATTTTAATTTTCCCCCACTTTTAATATTTTGTGAGCATAAATAAGAATCTTTTTTGTCTAATGCCAGAACCATTACCCATAAGCCCATTCACTACCTCAGAGAAAAAAAATATATATATAACTATAAGAATAGACTGTTGTTCATTTGAGATATGGAAATAGCTGTGTGCCATGAGGACAGCTAAAGGATGCCTCACTTTGGAACAGGAAGGAATGCTGTACCCCAGTTTACTTCTGAGTGAACATGATAAAACAGACAGCTGTGGGGATTCAGAAGTAATAACACAGCCAGTGGACCACTTTAACGGCATGGAAATTATACCCCAGACCACTCCACTAATTGATCGACTGGTTTATTTTCCTGAGTTTTTTTAATTAATATTGTTTATTTTAATGGGATATCTTCTGAGCTGAGTTATGTTTTCCAAACTAGACTTTTTTTCCCATTATAGTTATGTCTGTTTCATTCAGTGGAAGGAAGGGTTTATAGTTACATTAATCACCAATACCTAACTGTGTGTCATTATTAATAATACCTTTCTTTATATTTCCACAACATTGCATATGGAGTTTTACAGAGAACTTTCCTTGTCCGTGTTATGTACATGCATTTCAAAATTTCTGATCATTAATGTAACGGTGTGAATTTAATTTTTGGGGTGGTAATCTGATAAAAAAATTGCTATAGATGGATATGGTATTAAGATTATTTTTTTGTTGTTTGCATTATAATTCAATGAAATTCAAAATAATTCAAAAGATTTTTGGGAGTAGTTGGGCATGCTAGTATCACAAGAAGAAACTGTATATATTTTCAGTGGAGAGGGTTTCTTTAGTTTGAGTATGCTGGTTTGTTGGAAGACTTGCAGCGCAGCTGATAGGAACAATGAGCATGGTATTGACGACAGTGCCATATGATGAGGTACGAAGGAGCGAAGACTCATCGTACAAATTGTTCTCAGGTATTATCAGGTTACTTTAAATAAGATAACTTCTTTCTTATACATACATAGCACCAAAATTTTGTGCATTACTAGCATGAATTTTGAAATGATGAAAGTGGTGACTTTTCAGTTGTCCTTCCCGCTACACATCCTTGTTTTTTTTTTTTAGGTGCTGATATGTATTATTTTGAAAAAAGAAAGCTAAGAGTTACATTGTCTAGAGAGCTTGTGTGGAGTGCACACTACAACATACCACAAGCTGTCATTGAAAACCAATAGGCCCTATTATTATTAATATTATTATTATTATTGTTGGTACTAGTAATTTGATTGTAGAAAGATGTATTGCAAACAACAAAACAACAAGAAGATGTTCTATTTATAATGTACTGTAATACACAACATTATAGTATCGTTTTATGTTCTGCTCTTTCTTTATTGAACTGATGGTAATTTTCAGATAGTTCAAACAAAGCTGTAGAATATCATTTTTCATACTGTTTATTTTCTGTTATTCAGAATTTTGGTAACGCCATATTAACCTGTCTCTATCTCTATTACTGTTCATGTTTAAAATAAGTTTTTTACTTGACCTTGGCCTAACTTGCCATTAGATTTTATCCCTCAAATGAAAAATATTTGGCCTTTTTGAAGCTTCGTGTTCCAGTGTGATACTTAGTTCACTGTTTTCTTTTTGGCAAGGAAAGAATGTAGCTTGTTGTGTATTGGCAAGTTAGGCCTTCACTTAGTGTTTCAGATTCAGGTGAAAATTAAAATAAGGTGCTGTGAATGCAAGGTTACATTGTCTCCTTGCATTTAGTCTAATGTGAGGAATTTACTGTTTCCAGGCTTGATTGGCTTAACAGCCCTCAATGGAAGGCATTACAGTGTATATGTATATATTGCTTGTGAAACTGGAAGTGTGGAGTGTGGCTGAAGGATCAGCAGCTGATGTGGTTTGTAGAAACATGGATGTGATAGTTTCTTGTTACAAGGGTTTTGTGGCATACTTAAACAGTGATGACTCCGTTCTAGCATCCACACATCCAGGTTGTTTCAATGGCACACCCAACCACATTACTGCCAACAGGTCTGGGATTTAAATTGTTCATCTACCTCAACAGAATTTACAAGTACCTCATAAACCTACTGGCCCATGCCAGAAGATGTGTAGAGTATTGAAAATGCTTGGAAAAATGATCATTTTTATGTTTTTATGATCATTGTATAACATGCATTTGCATCCTATACCATTCTCTGTAGAGTAACAATGGTAACTTGCAAACAAGAAAGGTGTATGTCCCCCTTAAATTAAATATACTGTCATGTCCGAACCAAGGAATTCAAAATTATAGCCATTCCCCCTTTTCCCCCACAAATGTATATTTGTTACACAGTATGATACTGTTATTTCTGGGGGTTAACTGTAAGAAATTCCTCACATTCTCACCTACAAAAAACTTGTCCACAGAATCCTGATATTTACCCTGTTTTTAATCTATATCATTATCCACACATGGTAGTAACTATGGTTTCCTGTTCATAAGAGAAACTTTCAAGCAGAGAGTGGGCCCGATTGAAGATACTGCATTGTGTTATGTTGTTACAAATTGAAGTATTTGTTGTCAAAATCCCGTATTACATGTTGTAAGGCCTTTCTGGTTACTTGTCTGGTTCTAAATTGTTATTTAGTTATTTAAACCAGATTAATGAATTGCTTAAAAATTTATGAGCTCTGGTTGACTGAAGGTACAAGGAATGTGTCTGAGATCTCAAAACAATGTAGGTGTTCAATCGAAATTACTCTTGAAGAACGCAAGCTTTCATATGTAATCATTCAATTATAATCTTTGTCATTCATTGGCTTCAGTGCCTGAAAGTAAAGCATTAGTTTTTTTTTTCTTATCTTTTGCAATTGAAAGTAAAGCAGTCCGTAATCAAGTCAGCCTCAACCACAGAGGCGCCTGCAATAGAAACAAGATAACATAACGGGGTGGTTAGAGGCTAGGTTTGAGACAAAAGCTGCACATTGGCACTTGAATGAATGAATTGTATAAGTATTTTGTAATTAGTTCAACAAAAAAGGGATTATATATTGTAAAAAATGCAAATATGTGGTCCATGCAAGCATGCATTCTCCGTTTTCTACCATGAAAAAAAATTAAATTATTCTAGTTAAAACATGCATTTACATTATTAATCCTGACTTCCATGCTACCAGTTTGTCATGTCCTATATCTTTTGTTGAAGGTAAGGTTTAGAAGCCTGTACAAAAGAATGCTTAAGAAGTACATTTTTTTAAGTCACAGCTAGCACGTATTGGCTTCATCATGTCTGTGTGCCCACATCTACTCAGCTTCTACCAGAAGGATTTTCGTGAAATGTGTTAATGGAGAGTTTTATTAAAATATGTCAAGAAAATACAAGTTTAGCTTAAATAAAAAATGTGGGGCATAGTGACGGGGTGCCATTAAATTGCCACTGTGTTTCTAGCCTGGCATTAACTGACCATTTTGGCTTGTTTGTAACAAAACATTGCAAAATACTGAATAGGTTTTCATTAAATTTGATACTGGGGAGTTTTTTTTTGTAAAGTTTGTTTACACCCCCAAATTCTGGTTAAAATCTGACATCAGTAATGGACAGTACATAAATCTCTACATTTTACTGTGCATGTCCTGTAAGTGACTAAATATTTGTCAGAGTGAAACATGTTTTGCCATAGTTGGTAGATGAGACAAACATATTTAAAGGGAATGGAATGTCATACTTGTTCTATGAATGACTGCATTTACAAATTTTGTACAATTGTTACCATGTAAGGATTGTTTTTAAGACATGCTTAGAATAATTCTGCATCCCATATGGAGTTGTCAGCATACGCATTCTTCATTTATTTGAGTACCTGTCAAATGAAATGTATGGTTCAGTTGAAATTGTGGCATTTTCAGTATTGCAAAACAGTTGAGTCGTACTGTACGTATATGGTGAAAACAGTTTTTGCCTTGTGCTTTCCTTTTTACCAGTTCTGACCTCGTGTAAGTTTTACTTGTGGGGCAAGTGTATAGTTGATAAATGTCACTTCAATGTGCCACAAGCAGCATGTATGTTAAGATGTGACCGACGTTTGTGAGCTGAAGTATACCATTTCCATCACCTGCTTTAAATACAGTGAGAAAAAACCCCAGTATTTCCTGCAGTAGACTGAATTAGAATGTGTGGGTCCTTATTCATTATAAATTGAAATATTGGCAGGAATTGACGAACATTATTGGTCAGATGAAGGCCGATCCCAGTGGCTGTGCGGTCTACGGTGTGAGTCCTCGGCCATTCGCTTACTGGGATTGCAGGTTCAAATCCTGTCAGAGTCGTAGATGTCTGTTGTGAGTGTTGTGTGTTGTCAGGTAAAGGTCTTTGCCTCAGGCTGATCAATCATACAGAGGAATCCTATTGAGGTTTCTGAGTAAGTGAATCCTCAATAATGAGAAGGCACTGGCCCACAGTGGACTGTTGAACCATAAAGATAACTTGGTCATCTATAATACAGACCCTCCTTTATTAACACTGGAAATTCTGTGACACAAAGTTAATGGAATGACAGGAGAAAGCAGCAGGAAGACAGGTTATGACTAAGAGATAGATTAAAGAGAGTGCAGAGAGGAAGTGGCAGGATGTACAACAGTGAGTAGGGCTTGAAAAGGGACAGGATTTAGGGGAAGATTGTGGAGGATCTTGGAGGAAATATTGATGGATGGTCAAATTGTAGTATTTTATGTTGTGAAGAATGGATCTTGCAGGTTTTTGGCATCAAGGTGCTGCTATTATTCTTTACACATAAAGGATGGTTAATGAAATTCTGTAGCTAATTTCCATACTAATCATCATTCCATATTTCACCCACCAAGCTCATGGGGGCCAATTACATCTGAACAGTTAGTCCAAAGTCTATGACTACTCTTGTATGAAGTGTCAGAAGTAGAGAGTGGAACCAAAATTCACATGATATAAATACAGAGCTTCAGCAGCATTGACTACCTGCCCACAAACAAAACACATGGAAATATGATCCAGACTTAGGCCCTTTTGTGCAGGATTCTGCTGTGGTGCACTTGAATTTGGGAGAGCAGGCCAGTTTATTTGTAATGGAATTTGCTTACACCAGTTGGTAGTGTGGATTTTCCTTCAAGTGCCTGTCATGCAGAAACATGCACTTGGTACAGAGAGTGGCAGGATGTTTTCTTCAAGTTCCTTTTGGATTTGTTTCATGTTGATAGCTGATGAGAGCTACTTAGATATGATACATCGGATGGTAATACATTATGCATGGTAGGTGTTGGTTTGTGGATCATTTAGGTAGTGTGTTCAACAGTATAATAAATGAGCCAGATAATTGTTGCAAACCTTATCAAGATTATGCCTGCAAGAAAATTTTGCATGTGCATGAAGAAATCTTGGAATTTTGTTACCACATGCTTGAGCTTTCTAAGCTTGTATACACTTGCATTTTCTACCACCATGCTTCCTAAAATCCTTGTTCTGTTTATATTTATGAATTATGCCAATGTGTTTAGATTAATTCAATGTAATTGTCAGCAGTGCACTTATTTTGAAGAAAGACAAATGTACATAATATGAAAGGGGAAAACCACTGATTTCTAGTGCAACTGTACCCAAGTAGGCAGAAGTTAGAGAATGTTACATACGGGGCTTTATTTTTACTGTCCACCAGATACACAAGTGACTGATCAGAGGAAGAACATAGCATGCATTGTGGAACGAAGAAATGAAGGAAGAAGGCCGTATGGAGATAATATCTAAAAGGGGAGATATGAAATTTTATTACAGAAATGGGGCTGGATTCATGGAATAGGACCCAGTGTAGGTGCAAGTTGTGGTTTGTGGGAGGGCAATGCCCAGCCAATATTTCTCCTACCTAAGAATTGATTCTTGGCTACTTTCTAACTTCAATCCTTAGTAAATTAGAGTTCCTAATACCCATGTTCAACTCTGCCCTCCCCAAGTTACCCCTATGGGGCCCAGTGGCGAGATTTTGACATTTGATCTTGGAATGTTTGGGTTTCACAGCAAACGAGGAATTTAGTCCTCATCTTAGCTACACTTGCCTTCTCATGGAGGATTATTTGATGGAACGGGTATAACCTACGTGCATATAAATCACAGTAAGTGTACACCTGCCAATATTGTAAAATGTGAAGGACATGTACAGAGATGTAACGATATGATTTCGTTACTCTCTGGTATAAAACTGCGCCACTTCCGTTTCCCATGATGTGTAATCCGTGATGCAGGCTTTGAAATGGCAGCGTGAAAGTGTAAAAGTGTAGTGTAGTATAGCGTACTGTGTGAAGGTAATAAACACTGTAATAGTGTTCAGTGCAGGAGAACTAAATTGCCACGTCAGAATAATTAGTATTAGTGTTGCTCGCAAGGTATGTTTATTTAAGTAACTGAAGATATTTGTCTGTGTATTGATACCAGTTGATAGGACTGTGAAGTGGAGCAGTCTTGTGTTGACCAAACGGTTTGTTATTCCCAAGATGCACAGGATTTTCCACGTGAACAGAATGCACTACATTCACCGTACAAGAATAGTATGACAGGGTACCAATTTAACGGTGTACGTCATTCATATAATTTGTACATTCGGATGTCCCCTACGTAGTGCACATAAACGCAAACATAAAAATACAAAATTCAAAATTTCATGCGGTAGATAGGTGCATTCGGCGCTGAAATTTTTGGATTCTTTCGCCCCTGAACAAGACCAAGAGAAACTTCTTACAACGTCCGTTATAACCATATGAATCACGAAATTTATATAATTTATGATCAAATATTTAGGTGTATCTTCTGTGTGAAGACTTCTCGCCCATGTTCCATAGACGTGTTAGTTAAGTCTGTATAGGGAAACAGTCGCGGTGTAATGCCAGAATCATACGAAAAGATTACAATGATTAGGTACAATTCAGAATTTGATGTGTGTTTGACCGTGCATCTTAATTCAGTGAAGATAACAAAACCAACTAGATGTCACTTTGTGTAGTACTTTATTTCTCTTTATAAACTGCTCAACATGTTTCGGGCAATTCCATGCCCATCATCAGGA
>Ga0123357_10004271_pt1 | contig 16703 bp, 8 predicted proteins | sample TergutEmb28metaG_FD_89873 | JGI IMG/M metagenome (GOLD analysis project Ga0123357, IMG submission 89873) | Embiratermes neotenicus P4 segment gut microbial communities from Petit-Saut dam, French Guiana - Emb289 P4 | ecosystem: Host-associated > Arthropoda: Insects > Digestive system > Gut ... | reverse complement strand
TGGAGAATTCATATAAACTGACAATTCTGACATGTTGATACATGGAAAATTCATAAATGACGATAACAACGTGATTGATACATGGAGAATTCATATAAACTGACAATTCTGACATGTTGATACGTGGAAAATTCATAAGTGATGATAATAACATGACTGATACATGGAGAATTCATATAAACTGACAATTCTGACATGTTGATACATGGAAAAGTCATACCTCATGGTGAAGAACTGATTGGTACACGGAAAGAGTCACATAAAATGATGCCAGTTTCTGGAGAATTCGTATAAACTGATGATACCAAACTGAGAGACACATGGGGGACCTACATAAAATGATGCTGGTGATATGACTGATAAGTGAACCAGTGATATTTCACACTGACAGTATGGTGTAACTGAGATGTGAAGAAGTCATACACTTATGGAGATTCTGACTGCACTTTCTCATGCTTCACTAGATCATGAACATGGATATGAATGTTTATTAATTATGACAAATTTTTACAAAGGTCTTCATCCACAAACAGAAGGTTTTTGTGCAGTATGCAGTCCTATCTCTCAATTAGTACCTACTCTAATTAGTTGTTACAATAAATTTAATCTGTCCTCGTCTATTCACAGTGCTTGATTTCTGATTTGGGTTTGACATTTACACTAGATGACTAGCCACAACAAAGTGACAAAACACATCACACTAATCACACACCACTAAGCACCATAAATTTATGCTAACGCTAACTCCTCCATCTTTGCAGAATGAAATGGCCAATGTGGTAGTTCAACAACATAGTTGCAGACTCCTGAAGATGGGCATATTAATGCCCAAAACATGTTGAGTCTCTAAGAAGTAAAATAAAAGTAGCAAGTGACATCCAGTTGGTTATTTATTCATCAGCTATCACAATGATGCACGGTCCAATAAACATCAGATATGCACTAAACTTCAGCAGTAATATATATCACTGTTTCTGATATGTTACCCCTTCATTATTTATTGGATTTATTGATAAATTTTTATGTTTGCATTTGCAGTTTTACAGCAGAATACAAACCTAACAAGCCTGCACATCATGGATGCAACCATTGATGAGCTGAGCATGAACCTGTTCTGGGTGCCAAACCTGAAGTCTCTAGCATTCACCGATGGCCAGGTGGCAAAAGTCGTTACGTTGAATCACACCAGCCTCACAAACCTAAAGTGCCTCAATCTTTCCAACAACCACATCACAGAAGTTGACAGTGGCATTGCAAGGGAAATGCCAAGCCTCATACAGTTAGACCTCTCCAACAATAACATTACAAACTTCTCATTTGAGCTTCCACAGAATGGTAGCAACAGTTCTGACTCAAACTTTTGGCTCGACATATCAAGTAAGTAACATAAAGTAACTATGAAGCAGAATACCAAACCAAAACACCTCATATGAATCTTGCCTGAAATATCACAAACTGCAAAGTCACCTATAGCAGTGACCAGATTCATGGCTTTTGGCATTGTGGTAATAGGTTAGCTGTTAAGAGATGACGCGCTCTGCATGCACCACCAGATGTTTGCTGTCCGTTTCAAAACTGTCCACACCCATTAGAACTATGAATGTACTTCCAAGAGAGTGAATGAGTAAATGTTTTTGGAAAAAGTGTAATGCCTAGCATTTCAAAGTTGAGGCCAACAGTGACTTAACGTTATGCTAGGTGCAGCTAACTACAGTGTTAGGAAGTTCAGCTCACATGTTATCTGGTCACTGCAATATAATATTTTGTTTATGGTAATACCATCACGGTTTTTCTTACTTACAAAACAACTGCACATTTCCCACACAGCTACAACGGTGCACATTTTCCTTCTAAAAAGAAAGAAAACTGCATTAAGTATACATTTTTATTACATGATTGAAAGAAACTATAAACTTTAACATTTTACATCAACATGATGTCATCAGAAGTATGAAAGTTATGTTACTTGGCTTGGGAGTAACACTAACACCCGAAAACCTGCTGTTTTGCACCTTTTTCATGGCTCACTGAAATATTTTGTGTAAAGTAGGGATTTACAGACACCACTCTTAGAATCACTGACTTCTGATTATGCTATTTTTGACATGAAACTTGGTACACTCATTTCAAGCTCCACATATTTTGATATGCTTGGCAAAAATTAGGCTTGCTGCCACAATCCTGGCGATCAACCTGCCTAATGTGCCTAGTGTACTGAGGTAGCACTGTGCACGCTGTATATCCATAGAGAAAGCAAAAATGTTTGTTTGTTTCACATAATGGCTGACTGACACCAAAGCTTGTCAATAGATCCAATCCTGAGGCAAGTTAAATTCCAAAATTTTCACCAAAAATGATTTATTTTTAATAAACATTTTGTGATCATTGTACTATTTCTTCTTAGTTTTTCGATTTCGATTATTCAACTGGCCTAGTAGGTCTAGAATAAGTGAAAACACCACAAAATCTCTTTTCATGTCATTATCTCCGTTTCGTGCCCAGAATATCACCTCTCTCATTTATAGACCTCTCCTCAGCATTCTATTTTAGAATGTTTAAGTTATTTTCCCTGCTTAGATAATAATTGGTTATCAGAATGTGCCCCTGCAGAACACGTGTATTCATGTGCTGTACCCAGCTGCTCCACCACTTCATCAGTCAATGATAGTCTTTCCCAAAATCAGAGAGAATTAAAGCTAATGGACACAATTTTCTTAAATTTGATGTGTGGTTGACCATGCTTCATAGTTCAATGTGGAATAAGAAACCAACTAGATGTCATTTAGTATTATATTTATTTCTCCTTTATAAGTTGCTCAACATGTTTCGGGCTACCTTGTGCCCATCCTCAGGAGCTGATGACTTAGTGGTATTTTTGCCGCATGTGGTGTAGTGCTGTGGCTGTGTAGGCGGTCAGATCCAGTTGGCTGGGTGTGTGTCCATTGAGGTGTACGTAGTTGTGCTATGTACTCCCCAATGAACACACAACCAGGCAACCGGATCTGACTGCCTACACGGCCATGGCACTACACCACACGCCGCAAAAATACCTAAGTCATCAGCTTCTGAAGATGGGCACAAGGTAGCCCAAAACATGTTGAGCAACTTATAAAGGAGAAATAAATATAATACTAAGTGACATCTAGTTGGTTTCTTATTCCACAATTTTCTTAATTTTACATTTTTCTTGTGGTCTCTCATGTCAAAGTCATCCTTCTGACCAAGACCAAGTATGATAATACATTTTCCATTAGTAATATTTTCCCAGTTCAGGCGGTGACACAAAAGAATTTCTCCATGGTGTTCTGCATAGAGCAACATGATATCCAGGTACCTCACAAAGTGGAAAATTGTGGGAACCCCTGCTACACATCTTGCTTACAGCCATCTTTCTGTAATGTATTAAATGACTCCTGAATCCAGTCTGCAGTCACCGTTGTTGATACACCATCTAGAGTTGTAGGTTAACCCCGACATTTTGGCGGAGACTGCTTCCTCCATCTGTAGACTTGAAGGAATTGGGTCCATGTTAATGCTGAAAGGATAGGGAAAGGGTGTCGTTAAACATACACCAGGCTTACATGGAATTGGCCAATCAGATCCTCATGAAGAGGCCCTATACCTTTCTCATTGTTCTGATTGGCCGCATTCCCTGCAACGTGCATATCTAATTAAGACCCATTTCCTGCCACCTTGATGACACAGGCAGCATGATCCTCCAGAAGATGAGTATTAACATATGGCACCATATGTTTTCAAAACCCAGAAGACCACTAATCTTCAACAATCCTCATTGCAGAAATCTCAAAGCTTGTAACTGATTTATCCTTTTCCTTTCTGCTAATAATCTATGTCCACTTTGTTTGCAGATAACACACACCTGTGGTGTTCCAACTTAACGCAACTAAAGTCTGAAATACGTGGTACATGGAATCTGCATATTCTGAAACTTAACAGCACTGTGTGCATGGTCCAGAGAGATGAATTTTGGTTCAAATTTCGGGAGACAATTCTGTTTGAACATATTGGAGATGTTGAACAGGTAAAGGTTAATACCATGTGGCCAGGTAGACTTTAAATACACGCAGCAACTTGTTTAAGGTATGACTTCCTACATGTTGCTCTGGAAACTTGATTTGAATCTTGGTTTGAGTATCTGTCATAATTACCAGGCTTCTGAGGTCTTTCTCAGTTTGTCTTGGATGGTGACTTCCAGTAGGCCTTAGCCATTCCATCCATATCCTTACCTGTTCACCTGCACTATTTTCATCACATCACATTCGAGCCATATAATCTCTACAATTGGAAAAATGTTCCCACATGACCAAATAAATAACGCATCAGTTTATGTAATGAAATGACCAACAAATTCCATGGAGAAGATTACTTCTTGAGAAGTTAAACAGTTCCACAGCTAGTCAAGAAATTACTCACATTTTATGGAACCCAAAAACTTATAACCAAAATCTCAAGAACGTACACCTTTTCCCTATCCAATGCCAGATTAATCCAGTTCATAGCATCTGATCATAGTACATTAAGATTACTTTAAATATTATCCTCCTATCTGTACCTAGTTTATCCAGTTGGACTCTTTCCTTCAGTTTCCCTGCCAAAACCTTGAATTCATTTCTCTTTTCTTCCCCCATGCACTGCATGCCTCACCTGTTGCATATGAAACCGATATTGTATTCTAGGAGTTATGTTCCATGTAGGTTATGGTGCTTTATTAATTGCTCGATTGTTTGATGTGTTCTGTATTGTATACTTTGCTGTACTACTGTTTTATGTTGTGGGCCATGTCTGTACGCATCATAGGGAACAACTCCCTGTACCCTGACTGGTGCCCATGTTAAAGTCCACCTTGTGACTATTTGTCATGCTGAGACAACCTCACACGCAGCACAAGGTTCAGAAGTAAGAGGATTCTGGACGGTAATCAGCCCTCAGCTAGAGATGGAGTGTTGCATCTGGGGGCTTGTGGCGGCTCACGGGCCACCAGTTGCAATCCCCACTTGTTTATGTGCATGCATTTCTGCACATTTGTTTGGTTTTCCTAGAGTGTTGGGAACAGAGGGTCTCTGTAACCCAAGGAAAACTTGTGTGGTCTCTGTAAGGAGACGACAGCCGAGCCGAGGTGCGGTAAGAAAAAACGGGATACCATCATGACCAGCTGTCGAGAGCAGACTCTCCTACATCCTGCCGGGGCTCGATTACCAACTGCCCGAGTCCACTTCATCGTAACTTTGTTACTGTACTTATTCCCAAATAAAACTCAAAGTTCCATGAACAAGTTATTTGTCGGAATAAGCTGTCTGCCGTTCACCACTCTTAACCCAAGGTTCGAATCCCACTTCCACGCTGGGGACATCTATGATACAGCCCCTTGGGGATACAACACACCTTTTTCATTCCCCTCAAATCAGTATATAAAATTAACTATTTTAATATTAATTTTTATATGATATTAATTAAATTATTAATTTTAAACCATTATTAATATTACAGTGATTAATTGTTATAGTAATTACAATTAAAAATTTGAGTTCTCGTAGTGATGTTTTCAGTTTTCTAAAACAAATAGTTCAGCACACAAAATACAGTACAATAATTTCCATCTGTTTCAGTTCACAACTGATTAAATAACCTGTTTGTGGGTTTGTAGGTGGAAGAAGACTGCAAGAAAACAAACACGCCATGCACGTGCTCGCCATACCGATATCTGTACACATCTGTGTACCAGAATCATGACTCTATGACCATAAAAGTCAACTGCTCTGGGAAAAACCTTACGGCACTTCCTGATATTCCGCCACACACCATTGTTCTCAACATATCCAATAACAGAGTGAGCATGTGTTCATAAATACTTGCCTCACCAACGTACTGATTACTGGGTACATCATACAGTGACGTATCAATTAATTTGTTGCATGGTTTATTTTACCTGTTTTTTTACCAGTAAGGAGCATGTCACAGTGATAGCCCAACAGTAATGGGTGTGTCTGCTGTTCTAAGCAGTTGTACTGTTTTACTTTCTTATCAGGGCCTACATAAGACATCATATACCATGTAGCTGTATGGGCTGGTTGTGTTTCAGGTTTTGTATCAGACACATTTTCTATACATATTCCTACAGTGTCAGTTGAGGGCTACATACACAGTCCGACAATTATATAATGAGACTGATTTTATTTTGACCAAGATAGAAGTCCAATCTATGAAGCAATGCATGCAATCCGTGTGACCAACCTTCATCTGTAATCTGGCAACACCGCAACGCCCCACACTGAGCATGATGGGAAATACGGCGCCATGTTGTGCAGGTAGTGAGAGGACGTGTTCACAGTAGCGGTATGGAGCAGAGAATGAGCATTAAATTCTGTTTTAAACTCGGGAAAACTGCAGCAGAGACTGTGGAATTGATGAGACAAGTGTATGGAGATAATTGTTTATCTCGTGCACAGATATTCAGGTGGTATGCACGATTCAAAAGTGGTGTGGAAACGACTGAAGATGAAGCCAGGCCTGGGCGTCCATTCTCTATTCGTAATGAGGGACTTAATGCGAAAGTGAGAAAACGAATACAAGAAGAACGTTGTGTGACTGTGAGAATGATGGCTGATGAGTTTGGTGTTAACAGGGAGACAATTTGTCAAATCTTAGTAGAAGACTTGGGCAAGAGAAAGGTCGCTTCCTGGTTTGTGCCGCATACATTGTCTGATGATCAAAGACACGAGCGTGTTCAGTACGCAAAAGACATCATTACAGCTGCTCATAGATATAAAAATTTCTTGAATTTGATTGTAGCAGAGGATGAAACTTGGTGTTTTCGCTTTGATCCCACAACTAAATGCCAAAGTGCTGAATGGAAGTCACCAGCATCACCAAAAGGCAAAAAAGTTCATCTTCAAAAGTCAAAAGTGAAGACAATGCTTGTGTGTTTCTGCGACAGCAAGGGAATTATTCACAATGAGTTTGTCCCTGAGGGACAAACTGCCACCAGACATTTTTATTTGAGTGTTCTGGAACGCCTATGGAAGAGGATTTTCCCTGTCCGGCCCAAGTACTCAGCACCAGGCAGTTGGTTTCTTATTCACGACAATGCACCGTTTCACCAGGCAGTTGCTGTACAAGAATTTTTAGCCCGAAAACAAGTGTGTATGCTCCATCATCCGCCCTACTCCCCTGATTTATCCCCCTGTGATTATTTTCTGTTCCCCAAACTGAAGTTACCATTGAAAGGGCGCCTGTTTGAAGATGTTCAAGATATCCAAGCAACTGTGACATCGAGTCTTTGGGCCATACCACAAGAAGACGTGCAGAGGTCCTTCCAGTATTTGCTAGATTGTGCCACTTCCTGTATCGATGCAGAAGGAATGTACTTTGAATAAAATACAGATACTACGCAAGTCTTTTGTTCCAGTTTTATTCTATAACCTCAGTCTCATTACATAATTGTAAGACTGTGTATAAGTAGGACACCCAAATCTATTTTTTCATTTGGCCCATAAATATAGTTAACCAACCCTATTCTTTACATATGATTCCATATTTTTTTGGGATTTTTTTGTAAAAATAATGAACCCTAATTGAATTCAATAGAAGTGTAATATTCACTAAAATATATGAATGGTATATTGTGAATTGTAACAGTACATAGCAGGCAGGTGATAAAGAAAGAAGACTGTTTATGTAATAGAATTCAACTTATTTCATGGAGATGTCCAACATAATACTTAAAAGAGTGAGGTTTTATTTGTAATGATATGAAATTGTAATTGTTTTGCAACAATATATAGATCAAAAATAAATACAAATAAGGTCAACAAGGTGTAAAGAGTCACAGGTGTCGAACTTGTATGTGTGACCAAATTTGAGTATGTGTGCAGTCATTTCTTACTCTGTATTTGAATTACCATATTGGAATGGTTTCCCATTGATATTTTTGTATTTCTTTCAAAACCAAACTTATTTATCACTCAGATAGTCTTGAAAGCATTCCCCCAAGATAAAAAAAAATGACACATCTATTTTTTTTGGCCAAAAAAAAAAGTGTAAACAGTTTGCATTCTCTATGTGTTCCAGATTTCAAATCTTAAGCGAATCAGAACTGATCCAAACTACCAGGAGCTTCGGGAACTGCATGCAGAAAATAATCAGATTGTATCAATGCATGAAATTGAAGCTTCTAACTTTATTAAGAACTTCCAGGTCCTTGATATTCGAGGAAACAGGTTGACAGAGGTGAGCCTCAGGTTACACTAAATCCTTTATTGTATGATTAAGATTACTGACTCTACAACTACATGTCTTGGACTACTCTCCATTTTCAGAGTTATGTTACTTCCTCACTACCACATCACAAAACCCCAAATTTCCAAATAAAAGCACCTTCAAATCTGAACGGCTTCAGCCAAAGTACGCTGACCCGGTTTTGTTAGTCTTTGATTCTTTGATTCTTTTAATAGTATTTCAAAAATCCATATACAAGAGTTTGTCCAACGGATATAGGAAAAGTCAAGTAAGTTGACTCTATGTAACAGAAGAGCCTATCACTAAGACAGTCAAACATAATTAATATAAAATAGTACAAATTTAGAACAGAATTTCAAATTAAAATAAGTAAACACAACTAATTACAAAATTACAAATACAACTTTAAAATAAATTAAATTATAATATACACACATATAAGCTAAATAAATATATACGAACTGTGATATAAAATTTAAAAATTAATTAAGTAAAAGAACAATGGATAATAAATTAGTACAGAGAAATTTAAAACGAATTTGCATTGTAAGAAGACAGGATAATATAAACAAAATAAGAGTTAAATATTATTGTTGGTTAAAAAATTCATCTAAACTATAAAATGAGTGTGTACGCAGAATGTGTTTAAGGCCAATTTTAAACTTATTAGGCTTCCTGGAGATATCCTTAATTGCCTTGGGAAGAGCATTAAATATTTTGATGCCCAGCATGAGGTTCTTCTTGTTTTACCTGGACTAAACAAATTAGAACTGCACTTTCTTCCATTCAGTCATGAACACTTCTATCTATAGACAACATGAAGACCTGCACCTCCTGACCTCTACTGTATTTGAGGTTGGGAAGCAGTGTGCTTTTAAATAACATTGAGTAATTAAGAAAAGTGCACTGTAAACAAATCACCTAACTGCATCTTCATGGACTGGGTTTTGAGTGAAATATCCAGTTCATGGATAGAGGTTCAAACTATGAACGTGCCAGGGTGCACTGCTACAATGTGTCTCCCTCGCCCAGGTCTAATGACTTTGAACACTAGGGCAGATTATCATTAACTACAAGAAAAGCAGTAAGCTCTTCCATCATTCTTTGAAGTATAGACAGAAAAACAGTTCTATCATGTCTCGCCTTATATAATAATATGGTCTGTATGAGGACAGGTCAGTATAAACTTAGAAAAATGTAACTGCAGTAGAGGAAGTTTAAACAGAAATGTATGCCTGGTTCTCCATTCACCTTTACCTCCAATGATCTACATATCTCTGGGCCTCTTATTGTAATGAATTCATCTTTGTGTCAGATACTGTATGTGACCATTTGTATCAGAAAAATATGAAATTCTGTAATAAAGATCTCTGTAATGTGGTTATTCAATGGGATACATGCCTGTATAGTTGCAGTGAATATTTAAAGGCCCATAAATCTGTAGTGAATGTTCATTGAGCAATCTACATTGTGGAAATTTATATTGTAAATGTAACTTTGTTGTTGTTGTTGTTGGTGGTGGTGGTGGTGCTGTTGTTGTTGTTGTTTTTCACTGAAATCATTTTTCTTTCCACAGATAGAAACTTACATATACAATAATGCATTCGAATTTGATCCCAACAAGATAGTGAAACTGGCTGGAAACAAGGTTATGTGTGACTGCAACACTGCTCAGCATGTCAAGGTGAGTCTCAGTAGTATGTACATCAGTGAGTAGGTCTACCAACCTTACTTCAGTGATACAATCATCATTCATACAGAGGGGGAAGGTTCTGCATGTGTACTGTGTCTGAGGGAAATTAATGGTTGCTGTTCTGGTTAACCTATGAACAGTTTGATCTGTGTTCATCCTATGGGGCAAGGATTGGATTTTTTCTCTGAGGTAAGAGTATTAGTTTGTTTGCAACACTTGTCCATCTGGATTGTACCCATGAATCATTACAACACAGCAGTGTATACCCAATCTTTTGTCTTTGCTATTTAAAGTAAAACGATTAAAATATTCAGAATTGTAATCTTGCCTGTTGTTTCATATGGGTGTGAAACTTCGTCTCTTATATTAAAGGAAGAAAATAGGCAGAGGATGTTAAGAAAAAGGGTACTGAGGAAGGTATTTGGACCAGAAGGGGAGGAAGTAAGATGAGGGTGGAAAATATTAACACAATGTTAATACAAATATTATTTGAGTGATTGAATCACGGGGGATGAGATGGGTCAAGCATGTGGCACATATGGGAGTGAAGGTAAAAACTCACAGGGTTTGTTGGGGAAACCTGAAGGAAAGGGACCGCTTGAAATACGAAGATATAGATGGGAGAATGATATTAAAATACATCTTAAAAAACAGGATGGTTGGGCATGGATAGGCTTGATGTGGCCAAGAAAGGAATCTGTTGGGAAATGGCAAAGACTTTCAACTTCATAAGCTGTAGACAGCTTCTTGACTAGCTTAGGAACCGTTAGCTTCACGTGAAAGACACATCTCCAAGGAGTGAGTGAGTTAGTCATTACAATTTATCTATTATTTTCAATAATAATTACATAATTCCCATTTGGGAAGTATATTTATCTTTGGTTTTCCGTGACTGCATATGCAATGAAACAGACCAGCACAACTTTTTACTTTAGTGTTAAAATCAGGATGAAAAGTAGTACTTGTCCAATTAATTTTGACATTTTATGGCAAGGTAATCATTCTTACAAATGATTACCTGTTTCAATTTAGGAATATTTGTGTTTCATTACTGGCCATTCAGTTATGAAACATGTTACATATTCTGATAATTTAATTGCTGTGTTAGTACATTTCTTGGTATATTCACTTAGCAGTCAGTAACAAGAGTAACTACCATTCGAAATGGTTACCTAATACATACAAATCTTAATTCATACACACACACACACACACACACACACTGTGTGATTTTAAATCTGTTTCTTTTACTTTGTCCATTGTCTCACTTTGAAGGATAAGAAAAATATAATGTACTGTGTTTTGGGACAGAATCAGTCCCCATTCTCCAGGTAGTAAAATAAGGTTAACAAAACCTGCCCATTTGGGCCTGAGTGGGTGAGTTATTCTCAAACTCTAAGTTTCTTGGGCCCAACTAGATAGGTGTTTAACTTCTTTCTTAGTCTGAGAACAGGGACAGATCCTGTCTCTAACAAGTAGCATTTCATTGCTTGTTCTTATTATCATTAAACACAAGACAGCAAAGTTCATGAAACATGTGACTTCAACATTGATATACCATCAACAGTCTGTCACAAAACTGTGTAATATATTGCTGTATACACTACTGTGTGTTTCAAAGAAATGAAGCCTCTTCATTCATGGTCATGTAAAGATGTTACAAACCACTTCATTACCTTGAGAAATGAAAGTATAAGATATAAGGAAACAATTATGCATGGACATGACCATCATAACACAACTATATTGTCAATTATACATAACATGTCAACTACATGTTTCAGCCAACAATATTTTTGGCCATCATCAGGTTGGATACAATTATCGGAGAAAACCACACAATATATAATATGATACAGTATAACCATCTGTGTTGATGTAAGTAGAGGGGGACGAGATCTTGTTTACAAAAGAGTTGGAAGGCGTGTGTGCAGAAAGTTTAATATGTAGCTCTATATGTGTCATGTTATGTCTATGATTTCATAAAGATGGCCACTTTTGCTGGAGGTATCAATAGGGTGTTGTAGGCTTGAGGAGGAAGCCAGCTGGTATTGTGGCATTGTAATTGCTGCCAGTAGTAGGGGGAGCTGAGATTCACAACGGGTTTGACACGCCTTAAAGTATAAGATGTTCATGAAGTTCTGGGGGCTTCTGAATTTTAACTCAAGCTTCTTAAACACCATTTTAAAACTGCTTCATTCTCGCCAGTTTCTCATGAACCTGTTTGTATTTAGTCAGTAATGTAATATAGTTAGGCCTATATCATAAGCAGTGTCATATGATTTATAATCCTTCTGTCAACATCATTAAGTCAGTGCCTGTCAGATTAAGTTATTGGACTTGGTTCCTTTTTTCAGATGTGGCTTTTGAAGAATCGAAAACATATCGAAGACTATGATGAAATTCAGTGTGAAAATTTCAATGATAAGGTGAGTGAATAAATTTTGCTTATCATCTTCATTCATGATAATGATGAGGAGGAAGAGGAGAAGTTGTTAGCATCTGAAGAAGAATTGTGCACTGTGCAGCATACTATTAACCCTTCAAGAACAGAATATTATCTGTTTTCTTTGATGCCCCAGTTCATACCACAGAGTAAACACTTTCCATGTCATGTATGAACACCAATCATTGAATGCTGTTTAGGGTAAAATTCACTGTTTTTCTTATATACATGCAAAACACTCTTGGCTGAATGTAGAATTTTGGAATGTTAAAGCTTGTGGTACATATAGCAACTGGCAGGCTTGGAAAGGTTCATAACAATGTATTTGTGTGTGCAGGTGATGGACCTGGATCAGAACAAAGTGTGTTCTTATCCTCGTGTATGGACAGACTACATAAACTACATTATTGCGGGTGAAGTGGTATTACTGCTGCTCCTTGTCAGTAAAGTTTCTTATGACTACTGGATATTCCGAACGGCAGGCTACCTACCCTGGCCTGCTTCCAAGATGCCCAAGATGCCTTGCGACTGGGTATTTGAAACTTGAAGAGTATCAAATGTTAATATTTTTTTCCAGCTATATGTGATGTGCTTGCGTGACAGGCTATAGCAGGATCCATAAATTTGTCACAGATCTCAGTTGTGGTTTTTAGCTATATGATGAAGTGGAGATAGATATGATACTGTGTATGAATAGAAATGGAAAGTAATTGTATGCAGTTGAAAGCACTAAAATGTTTTGGAGGATTGTGGTTAAAGAAAAATGTAGAGGATGCTCATGTTTTAATGCAGGTCATAAGAATTTTGTGCATGGTGATAGGTAGGAATGAGTGTAGAAATTAATTACATTAAAAAACTTGCAAAAATTGTCTATGACTGGAGAAAATGTGATTTAGCTGTTACAGAATAGCTGTTAAGAACTGTTAACAAGAACAAGCATATGCGATATCAGAATTCTTACAATAGAAAAGAGACAGAGGTGATAGACAGCTGATATTTTGGTTCATGCTCAAGAGAAGGGGAATGTGATGTTTAAAATACAATTTGTTTGCCTATTCAGGACAAGAATATTCAGACAGAAACAGTTACAGTGAAACTCTCTGCCTTGTTTTCAGGGACAATTGTACTTGGTTATAATGTTGTGAAGGGACTGAATTTTGTGTCATCATATATGAGTGTTGTTCTGACCGAGGAGTATAATATTATGGTTAACACAAGGAATTAATTGGTACCATGGAATATCTGATACAGTGGACTAGGTGTCACATAGACCAGTGTTATTATTACCAGGTTTGACTGCAATTTATTTCAGACATGTGATATGCGTTACATATATATTTCACAAATGTTAAATCTAATTGTCTTTTTGGTAAGGTGGACACAATGAAGTGTCCCTTTTGCCAGGTCACTCCTCACAGGGAAGTATTTTTACAATTAAAAAAAAGGGCTAATATCAGTCCCAGGAACAATATTAAACAGTCGGAGTGCACAAGTGTAAGAGAGCTTTGATATTGCTTACAGTGGCTTATTTTGATATGTTGGCTGTTGTGCCTTGTGATATGCTTTTGTATTAATTACTTTCATAATCTGGATAAAATTTCTGTAAACAGTGAAATTTTTATTTAGTGTTTAACATACAGTACTTTCATATCTGGAATGGAGAAACACTATCCAACATGACAGTGCAAGTTTAAAACTGACATGACAAAAAAGGAATTTCTGAATTCATGTTGGTAACAAAAGACATAAAGGTACATATATGTTCCTTAACTTATGGGTTATAATTTCTTGTTACAGAATGTTTAATACTGAAAAATAAAATTTAAGATTATTTGTAATAAAGAAGTTGCAGAAGAAGAAATTTGTGTCATTTGAATTTGGAAGTTTTCAGCTGCTGTTTCTCGCAGGCTAATAATGTCTTATAATAAGGCCAATGAACACTGTACACGTATTAAGCACATAATCTTTTGCTAACAGTCCATGTACATTCATATGCAGGTAAGTAGCGTTTAGATGTCTTTATAGTCAATGACAATTCAGAGCATGCATCTTTAGGTGTTAACTTCTTTGTTATTTCAAATAGACTTAAAAAACCTCTGTGCTTTCAGAAAAACTAATACTGTAATTTGAAAATGAGTTCTGTCTGGAACTTTTCTGTATCACTTAATTGTTGTAAATTCTTTGAATTTTACTATGCATCTGCTTTTACTGGAGATGAAAGGGATAATCATAGTAGCCAGGCTACACATGTTATTTTTTTTGTTCTTAAAGTACATGAGTTTGCCAGATGCATTCTTGGTGTCCACCTGCTAGCGACATAGTCTAATGTTATAGTGTTAGAAACAGAGCAAGAATAGCATAAAATAGTACAATAATTTATTTACACAGCTCATAAACAAAATATACACCTGACTGAGATATGTGTTTGTTCTTCAGATTGATTAGGTATTGCACTGCTATTTGTTTTAAATAACAGTTGTGAGCTTTTCGTAATATTATTCAGTCACATACCAATTTCTGAAATTCTAATTTATTCACTTACTTTTGCAATGTGATTTCTTTTCTTTGTTCATAACTTCTTTCATCAATCAATCTTTTTATTGTTTGTCCCGCTCTGTCTATGTTTCTCTTTCTTGCTTTCTTTTCTTTATTTTTCTCTTCCTTTATGTCGTTTCTTTCTCTCCCCTTTGTGTTCTTGAGCACAAATTTATTTTTTGCTTCGTTGAAGGGCTGCATGTGGCTTCCTTCCTTCTTTGTAGTCAAATTTCTTTCCCAAGAATATATACTCTAACCAAATATGTGTGGTCCACTTATACTTGTATATGTGTTGTGTTTTCACCTTCTAAGGGGCACTGACTTTGCAATAGATCCATCTCTCCCTCTTAACAGACAACATAAATAACCGGCCAAACATAAAATGCAAGTAATGTGGAAGAAAGGCTTGAGCTTCTGTGTTGTATGATAGTAGAAAACCAAAATGAAATGGTCATGCTATGAAAGGTAGCAACTCTCAAGCAGCATGATATTTTAGTAGTGCATTGTATATAAGCCTTTTCAAATAACCATGCAGTGTGAATGCTGAAGACAAGTTGCACTTAAGCACTGTGGACACACGCACGCACACACATGACATCACATCGCCTTCCTCCATTTTACTCAGCTCGCCTCCCTCACAAGCCATTTACAGCCCTTTTCAGGGCCGCTGTGTAGACTTTTGTAAGTGCTGAGATGGGCCTTGAAAAGGGCTGTAAATGGCTTGTGAGGGAGGCGAGCTGTGAGTAAAATGGAGAAAAGCGATGTGACATCATGTGTGTGTGTGTGCATGTGTGTGTCCGCCCCCACAGCACCAACACCATTGGCTGAGGCTACAAGGTCCTCTGAACTGCTTCTACCAAACTACAAGGCAAAACACTGTAGAAGACAGCAGTCCTCCATAATCAATGGACAGGGCTTTCTTCATGGTGTTAGTTAGAACATAATGTAACACCGCATTTTAGAAAATGCAGGAATAGTAGTTAATTTTGTATTTTTGAAAATTCCTTCAAAATATGTTGGACTGTAGAAGGACAAGCCTGTTGTTAGAAATTAATTTCAATTCAGGTTGCATAGGAAATGAAGTTAATAATAACAATTTTAAATTGACATTGTATTAGCATTAATCAGGTTATGTCTCAAGCTAAGTGGGAAATTCATTTCTCAAACAGCCTATGTGAAATATATGTGAAATTAATGTGTATCATTTTCACAGGGCCACCTTGCACACGGTCACACTAGCTAATTCTGTATTTACATAACTTCATGTAAAGTGGACCAAGTTAAATTTATTGGACAAACATCAGTAGGGACTCACAAACACGAAGTCAATGTAACAACACTAAAAGTCAATGTAACGGCTGTAAGTCAATCTCGGTGGCAGCACAGTCTAAGTCGTGGGTCTGCAACCACTCACTTAGTGGGATTACAGGTAAAAATTCTGCCAGGAGTATGGATGTTTGTCTCTTGTGAGTGTTGTGTGTTGTCAGGTAGAGGTCTCTGCATAAGGCTGATCACTCCACAGGAGTCCCACTGAGTGTGTGTGTGTGTGTGTACGCACGCGCACGTGCACAGAATCTCAAGTAATCCCTTTAACCCTACACAACTTCACTTATCTAGTAAAGTGTGAATAAACTATACACATGCAGTGTACATTACTAACCTCCTTTTCAAAAATTTTTGAAAAACTTATATACACAAGGTTGAATAAGCATGTAATACTTTATAAAATCATAGCAAAAGAACAGTTTGGATTTAGAAGCAATACATCTACAG
>Ga0123357_10004270_pt1 | contig 16704 bp, 9 predicted proteins | sample TergutEmb28metaG_FD_89873 | JGI IMG/M metagenome (GOLD analysis project Ga0123357, IMG submission 89873) | Embiratermes neotenicus P4 segment gut microbial communities from Petit-Saut dam, French Guiana - Emb289 P4 | ecosystem: Host-associated > Arthropoda: Insects > Digestive system > Gut ... | reverse complement strand
TCGATTTTCGCACATGCATGATTCTTTTCCTCCAACACTGAACTGTGTCAATTGAGTAACTATGTTGCTATCATGCAACTTTTTTGGCAAAAAGCGATTCGATGTGACCGGGAACAGCTCTATTTTCGTGAAGGGTGGCAGACGCGGGACTCCCGGATTACACGGAGGAGCCCCCTCCTGATTCAGGGATCACGCGTCATTATCGATCAGGATCTTTTCACAGAGGACGAGCTTCAGCGCGATCCGTTCCTCAATGAGTTCTATTACCGCCATGGACTGCATTCATCGGCGGCCGTTGCCTTCAATTCGGGCTCCGCACTCTGGACCCTCTGCCTCCATCGCACCCCTGACCAGGGGCCGTTCGACGCCCGGGATGCCGATATTCTCTCCGAATTATCCGCCCGATTGACCGAAGTCGCGACACTTTCCGCCACCGTTGGACGGGTCGCTCTGACGAACACAATCAATGCGCTCGCTCTCGTCCATCGCCCCGCCATCGCGATTGATCGGTTTGGCGCTGTCCTCGAAGCCAATGACAGCATGAATCTGATTTTCGATGACGACCTCAGCATTCGAAAAAGCCGCCTGACGACGACCGATCGGAAGGCCTCCATCGCGCTACAGAGCCTGATCGATCGTTTCCTCGACACAAATGAGGATGCGCCGTTCGCGATGCGGCCCATTGTCGTGCGCAGGACCGAAAGGCCGCCGATTGTCATCCGGACCGTGTCTATTCCTCCCGCCGCCCGAGACCCATTCCTCGGCGCTCGGGCATTGCTGACCTTTACCGTGGTCGGGCAGCGGACACTGCTTGAACACAGCCTGCTCCAGGAAGTCTTTTCGCTCACACCCTCGGAAGCAAGGCTCGCCGCGCTTATCACCGATGGGCTCTCGACCGAGGCCGCGGCGGCCCGGCTTTCCATCAAGCGCGAAACCGTCCGCAATCAGCTCAAGCCGATCTTTGCCAAGACCGGGACTCGTCGCCAGCCGGAACTCGTGGCCCTCTTATCGACACTCCACATGCCCCTATGCAACGACTGAGTGCATGCCTGGCGCCCGGGGAACGCCCTCACCACAAGTGACCCGTCCAGCGTGTGGCAATCACCGCCGTCGCGCACCCTGCCACAATCCGCAACGCCTCCTTCACCGTGGATGAATTGACCTGAGCCCACGGGATTTCGCACCCGTGGCTGACCTCACGCCCAATTGGCCTGGATTGCGAAGAGGCGCAATCCGAAGCCCTGTACCCGGACATTTGCGGACTGCCCGCGACCTGATTGCAAGCGCCCGGCCCTGGCCGCCATCACCGCTTTCGTTGCTGAGGTCCCAACGATGATCCCCCATAAGCGGCCAGGGCCGAACGCAGCCTGTTGTGGCGCGGAGCGCTCGCCCGGCAGCCTCAAACAAGGGTGTCGGTCACAAACGCGTATGACCCGCGCCGTCTCCGCATCCCGACGCACAATAGCAACAGTCCGGCCCTCCTCCCTGGCCCTGCCAAAAAAACACGCTCCAGTCACCCCCGCAATTTCCACGGCCCGGCTGGCGCGCGCATCCGGCAATCTTCCGGATCGACCTGGAGCGGATCACGAACGCAGAACGACACGAGCGCCGTCCGTCAATTCAAAATGTCGAGTGCAATTCCCGCTCCTGATTGCATCCCGCTCCCGATCATAACCTCCCTGGATCCATCGCTCCGGACAAATTCCCGTGACTGGCACTCATCTCGCAGAGGATCCCCCATCCCGGGGGCGCAGTATTAGCACGGAAACATCAAAACGACGCTTCACCCAATTGGGCTAATCCGCGGAGCAATCTCTCTCTGTGCTAAATGTGCAACATGAACTCTATCCCTTCGGCACATGTTCCCGGGCTACATCACTAAGTCCAGTCGGTGCATGAGGAATTCCTCTTTGACCGGCCCTCCACCTGCGGACGCTGACAGCGCTGTTGACAATAGGCACGCTCCGACTGCGCAAGCGCAGATCCATGACACCCACTTTTGCGATCCGCCACAATCTGAACCACCGGGTGCTGCACTGCGGCACTGATCAGCAGCGCCAGCGTTTATAAACCCCTTCGATCACACCGCGCCCATCACGAGCCGCGTCGAGGCAGCCAGCAACCCAGCAACCGCTGGCCGGCGAGCAATGCATCTCTGCCACCTTTTTATCGCTAACGACCGTCAGGCCTTGCGATCCGCTGGCGCCCAAACCGGCAGGTCCTCAATCGCAGCGCGTGTTCCTGAGTATTCAAGACCTGCCCGGATGCCCCGGACTTCCCCCCAGCCGCCCCTCGATCACGCTTCTCTTTAGCGCCTTCGACCTGCGATCGCCGAACTGCTGGCGGCGATTGGGTCAACGATCCCCGCAGGGTCCCCCCCGGAAGGAGCCTTTCAACCAGCTTCCCTTGCCGGACTTCATTGTTTCTCTACGGCGACTTCGCATTCAGGAATGGCACCGCCCCGCCTGGCACTATGGTCTGAGGCACAGACGCCGTTCCAGCGCTCGGCCTGAGTCAAGGAAATCAACATTGGAGTTGTCGCTGAGCGCCTTGCCACGCGCGGCGACGTTTTGCACGTCCGCCTCGCCCCTGAGCTGATCGCGTCCGCCCGGGTCTGAACTTCAGCGCGCACCGCGTTGGCCGTCGCTGTCGCCCGGACAACGATCATCTCAAGCCTGGACCTCCTGACGCGGCACAGCTCTGCTGCAGCTCGGGAATGTCGCGCACGGAATGATGAAAGATCAACATTTCAGGTGGTTGCCCGCGCGCCCTCCCTTCAGATATCGCAGATTCGGCATCTCGCGCCGCCGGCAATCCCAAGTGCGATCAATCTCGACCTCCCTCAGCTGGACAGAAGCATTTCCGTGGACAGCGGCGCGCCGCCCTCCTCCTTCACCCGCCTCTGGTCCATTTCCTCATGCATGGCGCATCGGAGAGCCAACATCCGGGTTTGGGGTTTGCTTCAGGATTTCTTCAAGATCGCCGCGCAACGCCGGCCATGGCAGAGGCAGCTCCATGTTCTGCCGCTCCTCCTCACAGCTCTTCGACATCCGGGCGAGCTGGTCACGATCCATCAACGCGCAAAGCAGCGCCTCAATGACGTGATGACGCAGCTCATAGCGGCTCTTTGCGGGTGCGTTCATTCCCGCACCAGAACTGCCGACGGCATCGTTCTGCGGCGAAAGGAGGTCCTTGAGCCCCCATTTCTCCCCGATCATCCGGGCCAGCCGTCGCGGCACAGCGAGGATGCTGTCGGGTTCTGTCACATCGCCAAGATAGCGCCTTGCCGCGCTGTCGAGGAAACTGATTTCTTTCAGTTTCCGCCCCGGCCCTCCTCCGGTGCAGGCAAAGCGCTCCCGCGCGTCAGGTGCGAAACGCCTGCGTTTCGATTCCGGCAGGCGTGCCGCCAGATGCAGGATCCCTTCCCAGTCATAGCCCGCACGGTCATGGAAGGCCTCATATGGCGTCTGAGCGCCCTTGTCATCATTGGCCCTGCGCATGCACACCGTCTTGTTGGCCACACCCTTTTCCAGGCAACTTGAGACGGGAATGATATGGTCGATATTGATGTCGTCCGACAACAGCGCCTCGAGGCTGATGGCCTCGCCGGTATACGGGCAGCGGCGATCAAATTCGTCGTCCGGATTGAGTTCCTCCCATAACCGCATCCTGAGCAGATTGCGCTCGTTCACCGGCAGCCCAAGTTGGCGAAGCTGGTCGGCTCGCCCTTTCACCTTCTTCTCATTTTCCATCCGCTCCCGCTTGCCCTCAGAGAGCTCTTGCGCCGGCGGTTTGAAGTCGCGAGTCATGGCGATGGCGAAGCAGTCAGGTCGCCCGAATTCCCGGATCAGGGCGTTGACCAGCCCCCGCAGCTGCGCAATTCCAGCCTGCACAGCAGGAAACCCGGCCCAGCGTTTCGCCTGGCTGTCACGCGGCGGAGGGATTTCGCCGTTCGGAAGCGGGCGATCATAGCCCGCTTCATGAAGGGCTTGCGCATAATCCATGCCCCCTTCCAGGAAGGGCAGCATGTTTCTGATCGCACGCAACCCAAGGCGACAATGGCCCCTGGCAAGTTTGACCGATGCGACCTTTTTACCTGCTGCGACAGGGAGACCGGTTTTCGCCTCCTCCAGCATCCTGACGATCTCGGCCTGCATCTCGACCGAAAAGCCACGCCAGGCGTCGCCGAATCGTGATTTCTGGCCAAGCTTCGCCGCGGTCGCATCGCCCTTGAGGTATTTGCGCCTCCTGGTTTCAAGATTGAACTTCGCCTCAGGACCGAGCATGAGAAGTCCGCGCAAGCGGTCGAAAGACAGTGTAGGCTCTTCGCAGAGGGCCAGAACAACCCTGTCGGAGTCTTCCTGACCGATTTCGCGCACCGCGTCGCCGTCGCGAATGCGCAGGCTGCGCACCTTCCTTGAGGATGCGAAACCGTTGTGCCAGCGGGTGCGCCTCAGAGCAGCAAAAGCCCTCCCGATCGTCGTCGTGGAGAGCCGGATCGAGCGCACATTTTGCTGGCCGAGGCCTTGGCATGCGCTGGGCCTTTGACGTGGCCCTGGACCTCGGGCCACCTCCATCAGGATAGGAACACAGGCCTCCAGGCCCGAGGCCGCGCCCCTGCCCTTCGTCGTTCAGCCACTCCGAGCCGATAACGCCTTGAAGTGGCGCGATTATTCATATCTTGCCGCTCCTCACGCCGCCACCCCGCCTTGACACTCGCCAAGGAAGCTTGAAAAACAGCGAATGGGGCGAGCCGCGGCCTCGTGCTTTGTGCTTACCGTAACGCGCGTCGCCCACGAAAGTTCAACCCGACATGACAACGATCGACGAAATCACCGGGAATTTCGAAATTCTCGACGACTGGGATGACCGCTACCGCTACGTCATCGAACTCGGGCGCACCCTGGAACCAATGCCCGACGGGGAGCGCTGCGATGACAACAAGGTACAGGGCTGCGTCAGCCAGGTCTGGCTTTCCAGACACCTCACCGTCGGAACCGACGGCCCGATCCTGAAATATTTCGGCGACAGCGATGCCCATATCGCGCGCGGGCTGGTCGCAATTCTGCTGGCGCTCTATTCCGAGCGCAGACCGGCCGAAATTCTCGCAACCGACGCCCTCGAAGTGTTCGACCGCTTCGGCTTTCGTGAGCATCTGACACCCCAGCGCTCGAACGGCTTGCGCTCGATGGTGGAGCGGATCCGGCGCGATGCCATCGAGGCGCAAAGCAAGCCCTGATCCACCAGACGGCGGGCAACGTCTTTGCCAGGCCAGCCAGCTGCCAGGGACGCAGGTCTGCCGCCCAGCCTATACCGGATCACTGCGACGTGAGGCCGCAGCCTCATGGTCAAGACCAGGAATCACGGCTCCAAGAAAGATCACGGCCACAACGATCACGGCCACAGGGCCGGGAGATGGGCGCAGACGGACAGAAATCGACGCAGGTCCTGGTCCTGGAACCCATCCCGTATCTCCTGCGCAGGATGATCGGCTGGGCCCGCTGGCGACCATGCCAGCGATGGATAGGGCAGCCTGGGGAGGCGTCAGCGCCCTCTGGTCGAACCGTCAGGAACGCCTGTTGAGGTGACTGCGCAATTCCTCAAGCGAGGAAAAGCGCAACATGCCTTCGGGCATCTGCGCCTCGATCGATCCGTCGGAGTAAAGCGAATACTTCATGCCATCGACCACGCCCGATTTCATCAGGGTGATATTCTGGTCCTCGGCGAGCGCTGCCGACACCGCCCGCTCCGCGGCCGCCGCCGAGAGCACCGAGGAACGATCTCGCGATCGCCCCCGATCCGGTTCAAAAATCGACGACATGGGCTCCAGTGTGTCGGGCACCGGGCGCAGGTCCGGGGTCCTCCTGCCACCGCGATCGCGGCGCGGATCGTTGCGCGAGCGCCTGGGCTCGTCGCCCCAGGTGGTGGGGACCGGAGTTGCAGACATGGGGACGAAGTCGCCGTCATAGCTCTCAAGCTGCCCGCTCGCAGAAGAGTCCGCGGACATTGACGCCGAAGGCCGCCCCGACGCCACCCCTGGCGATTCCAGGAGTTCTGCGATCCTCTTCAATTCGCTGACAACGGCGCTCATCCCCATCAGCATCACGCCGGCGGCACCGCTCATCGACGCCACCAGAATCAGCATATTGCCGAAGTTCTCTTCGACATTGAGCTTGGAGTAAACACCCAAGCCGACGCTGGCGACCAACACCAGAAACCCACCGACCAATAGCGCCATGGACGAAATCCCTTTCAACCGGGAAACTACAGGATGACCAGAACGATCAACACGGATCCGTCATGTTATCCCGCGCATCGATATCCCTGACGGTCAACGATATCCCGATATCCCCTCGCGTGCCAGCAGCCAACCTCCGCAAAGCCGGCCACATCAGCCAGTTGTTCACATTCCCGTCAGATTCAACCCCGGCACAAGGCCGAAAGACTTCACAATTGCGCCAGGATCGTGACCGCAAGCCTCGCGGAAATGGCCACATCGTGTGAAATCACCCGGTTGCGGGCGATTCGCACAGAGCCTGCGACGATTCGCCTCAATCCTCATGAGCCGACCGCCCGTGGAGCGGATGTCGGGGCTTCTGGCTTAAGAGCGGGAACTGAAACGCCGCCCGTCGGGCCCTGAAACTCACGGCCACCACGCTCCAGCGGCGTTTCTTTCACGTCTTCTGAATCACTTCATCTCCGCCAGCGCCGCCAGGATCCGCACCCAGGAACGGATTCCCTTGTGAAAACAGCGCAAATCGTATTTCTCATCCGGCGCGTGAATATTGTCATCATCAAGGCCGAAACCGACCAGAAGCGAGTCGAGGCCAAGCCTGTCCTTGAAGTCGGCGACGATGGGGATGGAGGCACCGGAACCGATCAGCACCGCCTCCCTGCCCCATTCCTCGCTCAGCGCCTGTTTCGCCGCCGCCAGGGGCTTCATGTCCCAGGCAAGCGCAATCGCCGGCGCCGCCGAATGATCCTCAAATTCGACCCTGCAGTCACCAGGGACACGGGCCTCGACGAAGCTGCGGAAGGCGGCACGGATCTTCGCCGGATCCTGGCCCTCGACCAGACGGAACGAAATCTTGGCAGAGGCCATCGAGGGAATGATGGTCTTCGAGCCCTCGCCGATATAGCCACCGACAATGCCGTTGATGTCGCAGGTCGGTCGCGACGAGATCTGTTCGATCAGCAGGCGATCCTTCTCACCGGCAGGAATCGCCAGCCCGACCGGCTTGAGGAAGTCCTCCGGTGTCAGGTTGAGCGTCTTCCACTGCCGGAACACGTCCACTGGAAGGTTCTTCACTCCGTCATAGAAGCCGGGGATGGTGATGCGGTTGGTGTCATCAAAAAGCCGCCCAAGTATGTCCGTCAACACCCGGATCGGGTTGCGCGCCCCGCCCCCATAGACCCCGGAATGCAGGTCGCGGCTGGGGCCGGTGATCTTCACTTCCTCAAACAGCAGGCCGCGCAGCGAGGTGGTGATCGCCGGAGTGTCGGCGTTCCACATGCTGGTGTCGCAGACCAGGGCATAGTCGGCCCTGAGTTCATCCCTGTTGGCGTCAAGGAAGGGTACGAAATTCTTCGAACCGATCTCCTCCTCGCCCTCGATCAGGAAGGTGACATCGAGCGGCAGCGAACCGGTTACGCTTTTCCAGGCCCGGCAGGCTTCGATAAAGGTCATCACCTGGCCTTTGTCGTCCTCGGCACCGCGTGCCACGAGGATCTCGCGACCATCCTCATGAAGGCAGCGTTGCGGTTCGAAGGGCGGACGGTGCCACAGCTCGAGCGGGTCCACCGGCTGGACGTCATAGTGACCGTAGAACAGGACATGGGGGCGCGCAGCTGCGCTCCCGGTCTTTGCCATCACCACAGGATGGCCGGCGGTTTCGCGCAGCTCGGCGCTGACGCCGAGGCTTGCGATGTCGTCGGCAACATGACGCGCCGCCTGTCTGCAGTCCGCGGCAAAGGCCGGGTCAGCCGAGATCGAGGGGATCCGCAGCCACGCAAACAGCCGCTCCAGACTGTTCTCCAGATCGGCGTCGACGTGATCCAGCACGGACTGCAGTTTGGTATTCGCCATCCTCCGCCCCTTCTAGCGCCGCAGCAGGCTGCCCAGCGCCCCGCGCACCAGAGCACGGCCGACCGAACCGCCGAGACTGCCACCAACGGACTTGCCCATATTGGCAGCAACGCCACCCACCACCCGGTTGGTGATGGTGCGGGTGACATCGCGGGCGATGCGCTGGCCGGGCGTAAGCGCCCCGCGCCTCGTCGTGGTGCCGAAAAGGACACCGATGAAAGCCAGAATTTTACCCAGCACACCCCCGCCGCCGCCCTCGGCGGCGTTCGCGCCTGCAGCGGTGCCGGCGACCCGCGCCTGGAGGATCTCGTAGGCCGATTCGGCGTCGAAGGCGGTGTCGTATTTGCCCTTGACCGGGCTCGCATTCATGATTGCCGTGCGCTCCTCGGCGGTGATCGGCCCGATCCGCGCCGTCGGTGGCCGCACCAGGATGCGCTCCACCATGGACGGCGTTCCGTTGCCTTCGAGGAAGGACACCAGCGCTTCGCCCTTGCCGAGTTCGGTGATCACCTGCGCCGTGTCGAGGCTGGGATTGGCCCGGAAGGTCTGCGCCGCCGCAGCCACTGCCTTCTGGTCACGGGGCGTGAAGGCGCGAAGCGCGTGCTGGACGCGATTGCCCAGCTGCCCGAGCACACGGTCGGGCACATCGATCGGATTCTGGGTGACGAAATAGACCCCGACCGCCTTGGAGCGGATCAGCCGCACCACCTGCTCGATCTTGTCCATCAGCGATTTCGGCGCGTCGTTGAACAGAAGATGGGCCTCGTCAAAAAAGAACACCAGCTTGGGCTCCGGCAGATCACCGACCTCAGGCAGCACTTCAAACAGTTCCGACAGCATCCACAGCAGGAATGTGGCGTAGAGGCGCGGGCTCTGCAGCAGCTTGTCGGCGACCAGAATATTGATCATGCCGCGACCATCGCGGTCCTTGCGCATGAAGTCTTTCAGATCCAGCGCGGGCTCACCGAAGAATTTGGTGCCGCCCTGATTTTCCAGCACCAGGAGCTGACGCTGGATGGTGCCGACCGTCGCCTTGGTGACATTGCCGAAGCCCTGGGCCGCCTTCCGCAGGTCGGCCAGCGGATCCGGTTCGTCCTTCTTCTTGCCGGCCTCGGGCACGATGGCGTCCAATATCGAGCGCAGATCCTTCATGTCGATCAGCGCCAGACCATTGTCATCAGCGACACGGAAGGCGACGTTGAGAACCCCCTCCTGGACGTCATTGAGATCGAGCATGCGCGACAGCAGAAGCGGCCCCATCTCGGTCACGGTCGCCCGCACCGGATGGCCCTGCTCCCCGAACACATCCCAGAACACGGTCGAGAACTGGTCGGGCTGAAATTTCAGCCCCATCGAACCGGCACGCTCGGAAATGAATTTCGAAGCCTGCCCCACTTCCGAGATTCCGGACAGGTCGCCCTTGATGTCGGAGGCAAAAACCGGAACGCCGGCACGGGCAAAACCCTCGGCCATGACCTGCAGCGAAACCGTCTTGCCGGTGCCGGTGGCGCCGGTGACAAGGCCATGGCGATTGCCAAGTGCAAGCGTCAGCCAGGCCGGCTGCTCGCCCTTGCCGATGAAAATCCTGTCAGCCGTATCGCCAGAACTGGTGTTCGGACTGCTGCTGTTCGATGGTGCCATTGTCGTCCCCCTTCTGTGCCCGGACGGTCTTAGCGTATGCCGGTGCCAAATTGAAGGTCGGCTGAACGATCCCACCATCCCTCAGGCGACACCGCAGTGTCCGGTTTTTCCGGCCCAGCGCAGCCCCTGCAAGCCGCCGCTGGACGACCCGGGAGCCTCGGGGGAGCGATGCGCGGGCCGCACGCGTTGGCGCCAGGGCAGAAAAATCAGGGCAGGAAGGCCAAATCAGGCGGAGCAGGATCACAGCACGGCAACACTGCAGCCAGACGCCGCCGGCAGACCTGCTACAGGTGCCTCCAAAGCGCGGCAGGGGGCAGCCATGGCCCAAAATGAAGCATCCAGGGGAAGCGTTGCGGGGAAGGCGCTCAATCCACCGTGATCGCCGTTGCGCGGCCCTTGCCGGCGCGATATGTGCGTAAATGCGGCAGCTACGCCCTTGAAAACGTTGGATGCAGCCGACCACGAGGTGTCGTGAAATGTTTCTGGCATTTGTCGGTGCCCTGCTGGGCGCGCTTATTGCTCTGGTCTTCGTCCGGACCGCCCAGGCCCCGCTCGAACGGCGTATCTGGCAGCTTGAACAGAGTGTCGTCACGCTCCGAAGCGAACTCCATCGCCTGCTCAACCGGGCCGACGCCGCGACACAGGCCGCCACCCAGGCAACCATGGCGGCTCAGGCGACCATGGCCGCCCAGGCAACACTTGCCGAAAAGGTGACACTTGCCGAAAAGGCCCACCACCACCCGCCTGTGCCCCAATCTCTGCCGCCGATTCGCCCCGCCGCGCCACCACCAATTCCAGCGAGGGCGGATGCTCCACCGAAGGCCACCGACCACCCCGCACCGCCTTTGCGCGCAGCCGCTCCCGCTGCCCCCAGGCAACCGCCGCAACCACGCCCGCCGGGCGCGTTCCAGATCCTGTTGCAGCGCCTGTTCATGGCGGCCCGCGACTGGCTCACCGGCGGCAATATCTGGGTCCGCATCGGCATCGTGGTCATGTTCTTCGGTGTCGCCTTCCTGCTGAAATATGCCTCCGACAACGCCCTGCTGCCGATCGAGATCCGGCTCTCCGCTGTCGCCCTCGCCGCCACTGCGCTCGTGATCACCGGCTGGCGCATCGGCAACAGGCGCGGCGCCTATGGCCTGGTGCTGCAGGGCGGCGGCATCGGCCTGCTCTATATGACGGTATTCACAGCAGCCCGGATCTACGGCCTGTTGCCGCAGGCCACGGCACTGCCGCTGATGGTGGTGATCTGCGCGCTCAGCGCCTTTCTCGCCGTGCGGCAGAACGCGATGGTGCTCGCCTTCATGGGCAGCGCCGGCGGTTTTCTGGCGCCGATCCTGCTCTCCCAGGGCGGCGGCAGCCATGTGGCGCTGTTTTCCTATTACGCGGTACTCAATGCCGGCATTCTTGCCATCGCCTGGTTCAAGGCCTGGCGGCCCCTGAACCTCCTGGGTTTCCTCTTTACCTTCACCATCTCTCTGATCTGGGGCATCGGGGCCTATCGCCCTGAAATGCGTGCTAGCGTCGAGCCCTTCCTGATCCTGTTCTTCCTGATGTATGTCGGCATCGCGCTGCTCTACGCGCTGCGACGCCAGATCTCGCTTGGGCATTATGTCGATGGCACGCTGGTTTTCGGCACCCCGATCGTGACAATCGGCCTGCAGACCGCGATGATGAAGGACATCCCGTTCGCGCTGGCCTGGAGCGCGGTGGCGCTGGCGGCGTTCTATTTCGCAGTGGCCGCTGCGCTGCTCAGAAGTCGCAACCGCATCGGACTGATGTATGACGCCATGCTGGCGCTGGGCGTGATCTTTGCCACCCTGGCCATTCCGCTGGCTTTCTCCGGCTTGAGCACCAGCGCGGCCTGGGCCGTCGAGGGTGCCGCCATATTGTGGATGGCGGTGCGTCAACGCTCTGCGCTGCAGTTCAGCTTCAGCCTCCTGATGCAGATCGCGGCCGCCGCGGCCTTCGCCATCGGCGTCACGCCGGACCTCGCCGGCCTGCCGCTCCTCAACACCACCTCGATCGCCATCCTGATGATCGCGCTTGCGGCGCTGTTCACGGGCTGGTGCCTGCAGAGCCGCGCCGCCCGCGACTGGCAGCCGGTGTTCCTGCCCAGGATCGGCGCCGCGATGGCGGTCTGGGGCCTGTTGTGGTGGCTGGGAGGCGGCACCCGAGAGATCCTCAAGTTCAGCCACAACTCCATCACGGGCCACCAGCCCGGTTTCATACTCTCCGCGTTCGTACTGTTTGCGCTTCTGACCGCAGCACTCGCGCATCTCGCCGAGCGCCGCCTCGCCTGGCCGCTGGCCCAATGGCCGGTCCGCGCGCTTCCCTTTGTCCTGGCGCTGTTTGCTGTCACCGCCCTGCTGCCAGAGGCTGCTCCCCTGAGCGGTCTCGGCATGGTGGCCTGGCCGGCGGCCGCAATCCTCGGTTTTGTGCTGTTGTGGTGCCAGCAGCGCGACCTCAGCTTCAGGCGGCTGGTGCCGTCGCATGCACTGATGTTCTGGACCATCAGCGCCATCCTGGCGCTCGAAGGATACTGGCTCGGGCTCAGTTTTGAGGAAGGAGCCTGGAGCTGGAGCAACTCCGCCCATGGGGTCGGAATTCTGATCCTCGCGCTGGCCGGACCCGCGGCGCGGCTCGCCTCACCGATCTCCCGCTTTCCGCACGCCGCTCCGGTCTGGGGCACCACAGCGCTGGCGGCCCTGTTGTGGGGCTGGAGCATTGCCGGCCTCCGCGGCACTGGGGAACTGGCGTGGCTGACGCTCTTCAATCCCGTCGAAGCTGCCGCGATGCTGTGGCTGGCAGTGCGTGGGCGCGCCGGGCGGCAGCTCACCCTTGCTCTTCTGATACAGGTCGTGGCCGCGATCGGCCTCAAGACCGGCATCCTTGCTGGCCTGATCGAGATCGACGACCTGCCGATCCTCAATCCCACCACCATCGCCACCCTGATGGTGGCGCTGTCGGCACTGTTCTCAGGCTGGTGGCTGCAATGCCGCACCCCGCCGAAACGGCTGCCAGGGCAGATGTCGGTGATCGGCACCGCGATGGCGGTATGGGGACTGTTGTGGTGGCTCGGCAGCGGTACCCGCGAGATCCTCAGCTACAGTGTAAACTTTGTGACCGACAACCAGCCCGGCTTCGTGCTCTCCGCATTCGTGCTGTTTGCCCTTCTAACCGCGGCACTCGCCCACCTCGCCCATCGCCGCCTCGCCTGGCCGCTGGCCCGATGGCCGGTCCGGGCGCTGCCCTTCGTCCTGGCGCTGTTTGCTGTCGCCGCACTTCAGCCGCACGCCGCTCCGCTGAGCGGTCTCGGCATGGTGGCATGGCCCGCAGCCGCCATCCTGAGTTATCTGCTGCTGTGGCTCCAGGAGCGCCAGGGCGCGCACAAGGAGCGGGGCCCGGAGCCGGGGCTGGGGCTGGCGCTGTCGCATACAATGATGTTCTGGACCATCAGCGCCATCCTGGCGCTCGAAGGATACTGGCGGCTGCACCTCCTGATCCCGGAAGCTCCTGCCTGGAGCTGGAGCGCCTGGGCCTATGGACTGGGACTTCTGCTTCTGGCCCTCGCCGGCCCCGGCGCGCGGCTTTCCTGGCCGATCGCCCGCTTTCCCCGTGCCTATTTCGCCTGGGGTGCCGCGCCGCTGGTCGCCGTGCTGTGGGCCTGGAGCATTGCCAGCCTCACCAGTGACGGCAATGCGGCGCCCCTGACGACGCTGCCACTGCTCAACCCGCTCGATATCGCACAACTCCTGGTCTTCCTGGCCATCGCGGTCTGGCTCAGGCGGCTTACCCGTCTCAAGATCAACTGGCACACGGGGAGCTTCGACTATCTGGCGCTGGCCACCGTCTTTCTCTGGTTCAACGCCGGCATCCTGCGCACGCTCTACCATCACTTCAGCTTCGACTACAGTCTGACCGAAGTGTTCGATTCCATCCAGGTGCAGGAAGTGCTCCTCGTCGGCTGGAGCCTGTTTATCGCCCTCGCCATGGTGCTGACGCGCAACATGGCTCTCGGGCGACGCTGCATCCTCGCCGCGTTCCCCCTGATCCTGATCATGCTGGGCTGGACCCTTCTCAGCAACCTCACAGATCGCGGCGGCACCTGGACGCTGCTGCCGCTCGCAAATCCGCTCGATCTGGCCCAGCTTGTCATCTTCGTGATCGCAGGACTGTGGCTGACGCGCGTAAAGACCTCTACTCCCGCGCCTGATCTGGCGGGCTGGCGCCGCCCCGTCATCATCCTCATGGCCGCGACCGTGTTCGTGTGGCTCAACGCCATGCTGTTGCGTGCGCTCCACCACGGAACCGGGGTGCCCTATACATTCCACGACCTGTCGCATTCGATGGTGGTGCAGGCCTCGATTTCGGTGTTCTGGACCAGCTGCGCCTTCGCCATCATGATCTGGGCCACACATCGCGCCATCCGCATCTACTGGCTCATCGGCACCGGCCTGCTGGCGGTCACGGTGGTGAAACTGTTCCTGTTTGATCTCTCCCACGTCACCGGCATCGCGCGCATCGCCTCCTTCATCAGCATCGCCGCCCTGCTGATGCTGATCGGCTATTTCTCGCACATACCACCGAAGTCCCCGGAGGTCGCGAAGGAAGCTCCCGTGGATGCGGAGCAGAAGCGCGGTGAGGCAGCCAAACCAGGACACCCGCAATGACACGTGCTGTGCCGCTCGTGACCCTGGCGTTGGTGACCCTGCTCACGCTCATCACCCCGGCGCTCAGCACGGACGCGACAGGCGAACCGCAGCTCACCCACCAGTTCGCCCTCGAGGTTGCGCGTCCCGCTGCCTACTACACCCTTGCCGTGCCCGCAGAGGTCTATGCCGCAAGCCAGCGCGATGACCTCGGGGATATCCGCGTCCTCAACGGGGCCGGAGAGCGCGTGCCCTATTCGCTCGAGGCCCCGCGCGAGAGCGAGCGGCCGGCGGATCAGAGGACTGTGAAGTGGTTTCCGGTCAACACCCGCGCTATCCCGGACGCCCCGCTCGACCTCACCCTTGCGCCCGACGGCTCGCTGCGCCCGAGCGCCGGTCGGACGCCGCCAGGCGCCAGGGGCCATGACACCGATATCGTCGATACCGGCGCTTCCCCTGCAGCGCTTGCCGCTCTCGTGGTTCACCTCGACGGCATCTTCCAGGGCCATGTCCGGGTCGATGCCAGCGATGACCTGCGCAACTGGCGTTTCGTCACCAATGCATCCCTGCTCAATCTCATCCTCGCCGGAGAAACCCTCAGCCAGGAGCGCATCCCGCTTGGCCAGCTCCATGCCCGCTATCTGCGCCTGACCTGGCGCGATGGCGTACCCGCGATTGCATCAATGGTGGCCGAGGAAGCGACCGCCCTTCCCTTCAGCACACAGCCGCCACGGCAATGGCGCGATATCGAGACGAGGGCGGGCAAGGCACCAGGAGAATATTTCTTCACCACGGATGCCGCCTATCCGATTGATCTCCTCCGCCTTGAGCTGCCGCAGCCCAACACCGTGGCGCGGCTCATGGTGTCGTCCCGCCACGACGCGCAGGAGCCCTGGCTCAGGCGCGCTCAGACGGTGGTCTACCGCCTTCAGAGCAAAGCGATCGCAGACAGGGAGGCCGAGCAGATCAGCCCGCCGCTCCCGATCGAGCGCTCGACTGATCGCGAGTGGCGCATCGACGTCGATATGCGTGGCGGCGGGCTTGGCGCGGGAGCGCTGAAAGCTACGGCCGGATGGTACCCCAAAATGCTGACTTTTGTCGCCCGCGGCACGGCGCCCTTCACCCTCGCGGTCGGCAACTCCAGCATCGGCTCAAACGCGGTGAGCCGCTCTGAGCTGATGATTGACGCCGACTCCAACCTGGCCGAGGCCCGTGTTGGAGCGCTCCTCCGGGCTGCAGCCCCACAGAGCCTGACCGAGCCGCCCCCTGACAGCGACAGCCGTCGCCGCAGTATTCTCTGGGTGGCGCTGACACTCGCGGTCGGCGTGCTTGGGCTGATGGCCTGGATTCTCGCCCGCCAGCCCAGCCAAACAGGTGAGGCCTGATGCCGCAACTGCGCTTTGATCCCGTGGAACTCCGAAGCCGCGCTGTTCCTCTCGTTATGGGAATCCTCAACGTCACCCCGGACTCGTTTTCGGACGGCGGTTCTTTCGCCTCTCCCGAAGCAGCTCTGGCCCAGGCACAGCGCATGATCGCGGAAGGTGCCGGGATCATCGACATCGGTGCCGAATCGACCCGTCCGGGCACATCAGACCCGGTCAGCGCCGAAGCGGAACTGGGGCGCCTCACCCCCGTCCTTCACCATCTGATCGCGCTCGGCGCCCCGGTGTCGATCGACAGCATGAAGGCGGAAGTGGTCGATTGGGCGCTCGCACAGGGTGCTGGAATCGTCAATGATGTCTGGGGGCTGCAGGGCGATGGCGAGATGGCTGCGGTAATCGCCGCCCACAGGGCAGCCGTCATCGTCATGCATAATCGCGCCACAATTGACGCCCAAATCGACATCATGCGGGATATCCTCGATTTCTTTCAGCGCTCGCTTGACATCGCCAACCGGGCGGGCATTCCACAGGAAGCGATCCTGCTTGACCCCGGCATCGGTTTCGGCAAAACCGCCATCCAGAGCATCACGGCGCTGGCCCGGCTCAATGACCTTTCCGTGTTCGATCTGCCGGTTGTGGTCGGCGCTTCACGCAAAAGTTTCATTGCCTCGCTTGATGCCAGCCCGACCGGGCAGCGGCTCGGCGGATCGATCGCCGCCCATGTCCTTGCCGCAACCGCAGGGGCGCGGATCATTCGAACCCATGACGTCGCCGAGACCGTGCAGGCGTTGAAGGTCGGCGCCGCAATTGAGAAACAGAGATGACCGACACGATTTTCATTACCGGCCTTGCCATTCACGCCCGTCATGGGGTGATGGAGCATGAAACCGAGATTGGCCAGCGCTTCGTCATCGATCTTGAGCTTTACACCGACCTGTCGGAT
>Ga0123357_10004269_pt1 | contig 16707 bp, 10 predicted proteins | sample TergutEmb28metaG_FD_89873 | JGI IMG/M metagenome (GOLD analysis project Ga0123357, IMG submission 89873) | Embiratermes neotenicus P4 segment gut microbial communities from Petit-Saut dam, French Guiana - Emb289 P4 | ecosystem: Host-associated > Arthropoda: Insects > Digestive system > Gut ... | reverse complement strand
TTTATTTTTTTTCTTGTTTTAAGAATTGAAAATAGAATGATAAACGATTTTAACACTTAAAGTGACACGCCCCCCCCCCCCCCCATCTGCACATAAGAAATAATTACATGTTCCTTCCATCTCTTCCCCACTGACTTGATGATTCCAACAACAGCTGGTGATTGGTACAAATCATGAAGCTCATCATTACACAACCCTATCCATTTTCCTACCAGTTTCTCTCCCTCTTGGATCACAATATCAGCAAATGGTCTCAGATACCTTCTGTACGTGACAGATCCGAGATTCTTACAGAGGTGCTGCTGAAAATTCAAGTGTTCTGGGTTGGTACAAGATATCGAAATTTTGAAGTGTCGTATTGCGTTCATTCTCAGGGTCAGGAAGTGAAAGAAAAGTGCTGCTTGACCATGAAAATGAAGGCACAATGATCCTTCGAAATGTCTGCATATTTTTACTAATCGACATGGTTTAACTTTTCGGAAAACTTGAATCTTCGCCCCCAGATTCTGATATTAGCTTAGGTGCCATTTCAAAATTTTCACCCACAAAAAGCTACAGATAAAACATAAGAGTTTCATACCTTATCTCCAGCGTGTTGGGAAGGAAAGGGAAAATAAAGAAGTTAGATTCTGATAGGAATTGTAGCCAGCATATGTCGAACCCAATTCAGTCAAATATTTTCGCATTCATTACACATAAAAATGTAATCATACAAACCTTTAAGACTTACTCATAACGCGTAAGAAATTCCTTATTTGAGGATCACGCTTGTCCGCTCATCTGTCTGTCTCTCTGTGATAAAGTACTAAATTATAAAGAACAAATGTCGGGTGAACTTTTCTTTTACATTTGACATTGGAGCCTTAGAGAATGTGGCGGCCAATTTTGATTTCATCCATTCTGACGGATGATGACGATTATATTACTTAAGGCAATAACTTAACTTTTTCAAGGATATCGTAAATCGTTAATCGAATGCTACACAGCCTGCATGTAAGATTAATACTTTACAAAGAAATGGAAATTGCGTGCAACAAATCCCTGCGTACGCCCTTTCAAAGAACGTTACTTAACACTGGCATTTTCACCTCAATATCCATAAGAATGGAAGTTTCGTGAGGTGTGCACGGCTAAAGTTCATAATACGTAATTAAAATATCACTGTCCTCTATAACTCCTTAAAATCTGTTAAAATTAAATAACCACATACGGTTCTTACCAGCACATTTTGTTTTTTTCATTCTTTTTTAGTTTGTTCTTTACCTCATTCTTTCTTAGGTTCACAAGGCATTTCGCGATGCTAAAGACACTTCACAAGACGAGGGGGTTTTCCATTAGCGCAATAGGTATCTACTGAATTACTTCCTCTTTTCAACTGTGTTGTCGTCGTCATAATCATCATCATCATTATCATCATCAACATTACAGCTAAAAACGGATGAAATCTGAGATTATCACGACAGTGAAAAACAACATTTTGTTCTTCTGAGTGACGAAACTGTGTGAATACTGCGAAACTACATGATATGCAACTGTGTGTGGACACTGCAAAACTACATGATATGCAACTGTGTGTGGACACTGAAAAACTACATGATATGCAACTGTGTGTGGACACTGAAAAACTACATGATATGCAACTGTGTGTGGACACTGCAAAACTAGATGATATGCAAATGTGTGTGGACACTGCGAAACTACATGATATGCAACTGTGTGTGGACACTGCAAAACTACATGATATGCAACTGTGTGTGGACACTGCGAAACTACATGTCATATAACTGTGTGGTTACTGCAGAACTACATGATGATGAACCTTGTGGTTACTGCAAAACTACATGATATGTAACCTTGTGGTTACTGCAAAACTACATGATATGTAACCAGGGGTTACTGCAAAACTACAAGATATGTAACCTGTGGTTACTGCAAAACTACATGATATGTAACCTGTGGTTACTGCAAAACTACATGATATGTAATCTTGTGGTTACTGCAAAACTATATGATATGCAACCTGTGGTTACTGCAAAACTACATGATATGCAACCGTGTGGTTACTGCAAAACTACTTGATATGCAACCTTGTGGTTACTGCAAAACTACATGATAAGCAACCTTGTGGTTACTGCAAAACTACATGATAAGAAACCTTGTGGTTACTGCAAAACTACATGATATGCAACCTGTGGTTACTGCAAAACTACACGATATGCAATTTTGTGGATACTGCAAAACTACATGATATGCAACTTTGTGGTTACTGCAAAACTACATGTTATGCAACCTGTGGTTACTGAAAAATTACGTTATATGTGACCTTGTGGTTACTGCAAATCTACATGATATGCAACCTTGTGGTTACTGCAAAACTACATGTTATGCAGTTTTGTGGTTACTGCAAAACTACATGTTATGAAACCTTGTGGTTACTACAAAACTACGTGTTATGTAACCTTGTGGTTACTGCAAAACTACATGATATGCAACTGTGTGGTTACTGCAAAACTACATGTTATGCAACCTGTGGTTACTGCAAAACTACATTTTATGTGACCTTGTGGTTACTGCAAAACTACATGTTATGCAACCGTATGGATATTGCAAAACTACATGATATGCAACCGTGTAGTTACTGCAGAACTACATGATATGCAACCGTATGGATAGTGCAAAACTGCATGATATGCAACTGTGTGGTTACTGCGAAACTACACGTCATATAACCGTGTGGTTACTGCAGAACTACATGATATGCAGCTGTGTGGATAATGCAAAACACATGATATGCAACCGTATGGATACTGCACAACTACGTGATATGCAACTTTGTGGACACTGTTAAACTACATGTTATGAAACCTTGTGGATAGTGAAAAACTAGTCATTAAAGACCCATTTTGATAATACGAAAATACACATTGCGAATACTTGTGGATGCTACAAAACTATAATTTATGTAACTATGTGGATGCTGCAAAACTATGTGTTATGAGACCATGTGGTTAGAACATTTTCGGTCGCAACCTTTAGCCACGCATATTTGGACGTTTTGATACCAAGTGTAAATAAAGTTGTGGAGACCGTAATTAAGTACGTCTGAGTACTTTTTTTTGTTGTCTGTCGACTTTTTCAGAAATTCACGTCGGATATTAAAAAATGTACCTCTTAATTTAATCAAACTGGCACACTACTCTTGAACTGAAAAGTAGAGTAAGGATTTTCATGGAGTTTGTCGGTACGTTTTGGTCGTGCTGAGGATCTGAAGAATCTGACATCAGAAGCTTTACATGGACGCACAGTCTGTATCGCTCACATAACAAGTACGATTTGTTAAATTTTATTGAAGCGTTGAATATTTCGTAGAAGAATTTAGGAAATACATCTGCAGAGAAGATGTAAACTGTCCTCTAGATACTAAGTTTTTTCTGGATAATTATGTGAATGAAATTTTTATGCCTGGTAATATAAGTTAAATTATTCAGTCTACATCTTATGTTTTCAGCTGTTTGTAAGAGCCTCTCCATCTGAATATTTAAAACCACAAAGGGACCGCGAAACCATTATGTTATGCTAGGCGAATAATTCCTAATTTGTTTAAAAAGAGCACAAAATTTTCTTGTTCCTATTCGACACTCGCATCAACCTGAAGAAATCTGGCGGTAAAAGGATACTATTATGAGCCTTATTGCAGATGTTTAATTGTTAATGCAAGAAGCAAAGTGTACTATGGTAGTGTGTTGATATTTCATTTACTACATATGGATGATACTTCCTATTTTTAACTCCAGTATGCCTCCATGTGGTTTCACTAGGCCAGGTAACAGAATATATACACTACAGTGACAGACTGTTCAGCAGGACACCTACAACACACCGTCTTCAATAAGCTCAGTTTTAGATCCTACACACACAGGATCCTCATCTCTCAACTTGTGACGTTCTTTCTATTTCATTCAGGATCCATGTCTGTTTAGTTTGAGAGTTTCTTTGTACCGTACATATTTAAGTGCTATATCTGGATTTTTTCTACAGGCTTTTTCCAGTTTCCTATTAATCACATGGGTTATATCGTCCGCTTGCATATTTTCCATTATATCTGTCTTCCATTCCTTGACAAAATCTGGAAATTCTAATAGTGGTCGGAGAAACGTCAGCTGTGCTGCTTCCGATTGTTGGTTGTTGTTTATGTTTTGTCAGCTATTTAACGACGCTTTTAGTGACCCGAACTCTACAGCGCCGGGTGATGGGTTGATATTTGAAACATAAATTGAATGAGATAAGGAACGAAGTGGTCATGGCCTGATAGCAATACTCTCAATAATTTGTTTGGAATGATAGAGAAAAATGATGCAAACCGCAGACATGATAGCTGGTTCTAGAACGATGTTGGAAGGAGGCTTCTCTGAATACGATTCTATAAAATTATCTCTAAGTCAGTATCCTTGGTAGACGTCTCATTCAAAATTCAGATCGTATTTTATTCTGGAATACTGATTTGGATATTATGATCTCTCTTACATAATGTTGACATGATATTGTTTAATTACTATTTACTATAAAATTTATTCTGTTATAAGTAACTGGTGTGTATTGCGTGTCATTGAAAAATATTTAAGTTATAAGAATTTTATAATAGGATAATCAATAACGGTGGGAAAGGCACATGAATTTTATGTGACTAATTAAAGTAGATAAAAAAGAAAAATAAGCATTATGCCATGGAGGTATAAAGGGGAATGGAAGTATAATACCACGCTTTATTAATCTTGCAATTAAATGGAAGTGAACGATCAGCTTAATTGCCAGCCCCCCCCCGTCCTCCCCAACTACGTGCACCCAGTGAAAAGGAAGATGTATAGCGCCTCAGTCAGTCTAGACCTCTGGAGATGACAAACATCCTTACTCCTGCCGGCAATCGAGTCAGAGTCCATCTGTAATCCAGCACGTTATTTAGTCAAATTTAAAATATGTGAACCTCCTTACGCAGGTAGTTGTGGTGGTTGCTTAGCCTGACAGCCTGTGGTAGCAGTTCTAAACCACCCTCGCCGCTCCTGCTGCCCTCTACGAAAGTTCGTAATTGCCCATGATACTCGTATTCCACAAAAGTGCAACAGGAAATTCACACACTTGTAACTTGCCTTGTGGCGATCGGTCTCAAATGTGTCCTGTCATGTTTATAAGACAACTTCACGTGTAACGGCCCAAAAAGTGAGCAGTTTGCTTTGTACTGTAGCGACATTCGGTTCTTTGTCCCTGGGACAGCCTGGTCTAATAGCCCCAGTTGACTAGGTTCCTCCTCATCCTTTTTGTTGGGAATGGAAACACATTTACATTCGAAATGCTGTTTTTGTACTTTTTTTTTTTAATTTTTGGAATAATAAAGGATGGACTGAGTCCAAGGTCTTACATGTAGTATACCATACTCAGAACACCAAATAAGTGAAGTAACAGAAAACTGCAAGGTACTGAACACAATGAGAGGTTTCGTTAAATTGATTTCTCCACAAGTATTGCTAGAGTGATTAAAACAAGAGGCGTTATGTGGACTGGCCAAGCAGCACGCGTGAGACAGAATATAAATGCACAGGATTTTGGTGGGAAATCCTGAAAGCACGAGACTGCGTGGGAGACCCAGGAGCATAAGGGAAATAACATTAAAATGGGTAGTGAAGAAACAGGACTGGATGGTGGTGTGGGTCCGTTCGGTTCAGGACAGCGTTGGGGGACTGCCTTCCTGTGATCGCAATGCCAAAACTTTCCTCTTTCATAAAATGTGGGAAACTGCTTGAATATGGGCGAAAATATTACCCTCCGAAGAAGGGCAAAGTTTCATGGCATTTGTTTGGCTGGCAGACCATTCATGTTCGTTTATCATGTTACCATGTTCTGCCTTCCGACTGTCCAGCATTCCTATTTTAAATAACAGAATAAGCTTATACCTTTTTAAATCGAATATTGGTTGTCGAATCCATTCACGGGCAGAGCCTTCTGGTCGGTGACATCCATTTCGGCCCGGAATAATTTAAAGCCTAGGTGTCAAAATTACTTGTGTTCCAAACAATCTGCATTCATTAAAACTTTAGTGCGAAAAAATGTAAATATTACTGCGTTAATTAAAGACATGCCAGTCACAGGATAGATATGACTACCAGAAGTTGTGGTGTTGAACGTTAATAAATTTACTGGACCACAGAGCGTCTAAATGCAGTAAGTTACCAAAAAATATAACGATGAAAGGTTCTTATGATTACCAGACTACGTAACGTAGTGTGGTTTCACTTCCAGACCTTAAGGTTGGTAATAGTAAATACGATTACCAGGCTACACCCGAAAGTGGGAGGAAGGGTTCATAGTCTAATCAGAAGTTATAACTTAACAATGAGTCAAAGCTGCTAAATAAAGCCAAGAGAAACCTTATTGTCAGTAAGAATATAATATTATGTTCGAAATTTTATTTCAAGGCTTCTCTATAAACACAGGTTATCACCTGCTGCACCCGAACAATTAAAACTCATTTATTTCACAGAAGATTTGTGCTGTTCAGAAATATTATTTCGCTTAGTAAAAAACTGGGTTTAAGAAAGGCAAATTGGCAGGGAAGTAGGATTCATCTGGCAGGACGTACTGGTAGGATGGGAAATTTACTTTAAGTAGGTCATACTTCATTTGTATCTACGCTTTACCAAATATTAGAGTCAGAAAATCGTAGGGAGATAGGAGTACCTTATGGAGGAGATGACACATAAAAATAACTATTAGTTGGGAAGGTAAAGAGACTAAACCCATTGGAATATATAGGTGAAAAAAAGGATGATATTAAAAGGGATCTTAAAAAGGTTGGAAGAGATTCAACTGGCTCAGGATATAGATCAGTTTTTGGCTCCTAACATACTTTAATAAACCTTTCTTTTGCATAAAAGAAGTGGAGATTTACTGACTATGAAGAGCTTTTTCAGCCTATGTAAAATTAATGTTCCATTCTATCATATTGAAATTTAAATGTTATACTCTATGTAATATATTTCGGAGGTCGGATATAAATAAGCTGGAACACAAGGCGAAGCTTTATGTCCCATGCTCAAAAAGATATTAACATATAACTGATATCATAAGATTATATTTTGCTTCATAAATTAGAGATAGAATTCCTTATAGTGCGTCTTCACAGGACTGTTAGGGTTTTTGAATTTCCTATTTTGTAATGAACATTTGTACTATGTAGATCTAAAGAAGTGCTGAGAATTTAGATAAACAGCATTCTTTGTGAGCCTGACTATCTACACTGCAGGAGATGGCAACACATTCTTTCAATATAGGTTGCGTGTATCAGAAAAGTGTCCTATTATGAATTTTCTGTAGGCAAGAGGAATTCGTTGATCTGAACGCCAACAGTTAAAACGACTTCCTCATATGCTGTGGTGACACGTTAAATTTTAGACATACACGTACTATGGTACCATGTCAGTGGTAATGTCAGGGATGATTGATTGGTTGTTACGTCATAATTATGAATGCGTGGGGATGACAGAGGCATGGTAAATGCTGAACGTTCGGTGTTGTGCGTCCACTTACCATATCATTATTTTAATAGCGTTTGTTCTGTGTCTGGAGAGCTGTTCAGTACCACCACTTTCGTAAGCTAATGTACATTTTGCATAGCAGTTTCCAAAAAGCACAACATCGACACCTGCTATTCGCTAGAAGAGAAGACAAATGTGATTTGCTAACACTAGCACTACAATTTATTTTCCTTACTAGGCAACTACGCGGTATAAGGCGTGGGAATACGGCCGCTCGCATCCTGGAATCGTGGGTTCGAATACCGCTGACTGCATGGATATTTTTCTACTTGGTGTGTTGTGTTTTGTGAGGTAGATTCTGTGCTTCGGCCTGATCACTCGTCCAGAGAAGTCCTCCCGAAAATGGTATGTTCTATGAGTGTGGTGCGAAACCCTGTAAGTGGAGTCAATGAACATAAATCGGGTTGAATCGCCAAAGAAAAAAGAATAAGACAACTAACAAAGACTTACAGCAATTCAGTATGAATAACTCTTTACTCAAAATTTATTTAAAAAGGCAACTTCTACGGGAAATAAAACAAATAAGCTTCTTTAATATGTTCCATGTTCCGTGAATTAAACAGACCCATTGCAGTTTTTAAAAGGGCCAACAAACGCAATCGGATTTATGAATGTAAATTTATTCCAAAATAATCATGGACAGGTTTCGGCCACAAATGTGGCCATCTTAAGGATGACGAGAACAAGAATACAATTAAAATAATATTTCGATATCACTCCGCAGTTAAAAATCATACAGATTTGGTTAAAACTGATAGTTTAAATAGTAAAATATCGATGGGTATAAAACATTGGAAGTTAAAAATTTGTTGTATGAAGTATAGTGCTGTGGAATGGTGTATTGTATAGTGCTGTGGAATGGTGTATTGTATAGTGCTGTGGAATGGTGTATTGTACAGTGCTGTGGAATGGTTTATAATACAGTGCTGTGGAATGGTGTATAGTACAGTGCTGTGGAATGGTGTATTGTATAATATTGTGGAATTGTGTAAAATATAGTGCTGTGGAATGGTGTATTGTTTAGTGCTGTGGAATGTTTTATAGTAAAGTGCTGTGGAATGGTGTATAGTATAGTGCTGTGGAATGGTATATAGTAGAGTGCTGTGGAATCGTGTATAGTATAGTGCTGTGGAATGGTGAATAGTATGGTGCTGTGGAAAGGTTTATAGTACAGTGTTGTGGAATGGTGTAAAGTACCGTGCTGTGGAAAGATGTATAGTAAAGTGCTGTGGAATGGTGTATAGTATAGTGCTGTGGAATGATTTATAGTACCGTGCTGTGGAATGGTGTAAAGTATAGTGCTGTGGAATAGTGTATTGTATAGTGCTGTGGAATAGTGTATTGTATAGTGCTGTGAAAAGGTGTATAGTATAGCGCTGTGGGTTGGTTTAGAGTAAAGTGCTGTGGAAAGGTGTATACTATAGTGTTGTACAATGGTGTATAGTAGAGTGTTGTGGAATGGAGTATAGTACCGTGCTGTGGAATGGTGTATAGTATATTGCTGTGGAATGGTGTACAGTATAGTGCCGTGGAATGGTGTATAGTATAGTGCTGTGGAATAGTGTATTGTATAGTGCTGTGGAATGGTGTATAGTAACGTGCTGTGGAACGGTGTATAGTAGAGTGGTGTGGAATGGTTTAAAGTATAGTGCTGTGGAATGGTCTACAGTAGGGGTTGTGGAATGGTGTATAGTATAGTGTTGTGGAATGATGTATAGTGCTGTGGAATGGTTTAAATTATAGTGCTGTGGAATGGTGAATAGTATAGTGCTGTGGAATGGTTTGTAGTATAGTGCTGTGGAATGGTGTATAGTATAGTGCTGTGGAATGATTTATAGTATAGTGCTGTGGAATGGTATAAAGTATAGTGTTGTGGAATGGTGTAAAGTATAGTGCTGAGGAATGGCGTATAGTAGAGTGCTGTGGAATAGTGTATAGTAGAGTGATGTGGAATGGTGTATAACTAGTAGTATCGTGCTGTGGAATGGTCTATAGTATAGTGCTGTGGAATGGTTTATAATATAGTGTTGTGGATTGGTTTATAATATAGTGCTGTGGAAAGGTGTATTTTATAGTGCTGTGAAATGGTGTACAGTATAGTGCTGTGGAACAGTTTATTGTAGAGTGCTGTGGAATGGTGAATAGCATAGTGTTGTGGAATGGTGTATAGTAGAGTGCTGTGGAATGGTGAAGAGTACAGTGCTCAGGAATGGTGTATAGTAGAGTGCTGTGGAATAGTGTATTGTGTAGCGCTGTGGATAGGTGTATAGTATAGTGTTGTGGAATGGTTTATTGTATAGTGCTGTGGAAAGGTGTATAGTTTAGTGTTCAGAATGGTGTATAATATAGTGTGGTGGAATGGTGTATAGTACCGTGCTGTGGAATGGTGTATAGTGTAGTGCTGTGAATTGGTGTATAGTATAGTGCTGTGGAATGGTGTATAGTATAGTGCTGTGGAATGGTGTATAGTATAGTGCTGTGGAATAGTGTATTGTAAAGTGCTGTGGAATGGTATATAGTACCCTACCGTGGAATGGTGTATAGTAGAGTGCTGTGGAATAGTGTATTGTATAGTATTCTGGAATAGGGTATTGTATAGTGTTGTGGAATGGTGTATAGTATAGTGTTGTGGAATGGTTTATAGTACCGTGCTGTGGAATATTGAATTGTATAGTGCTGTGGAATGGTGTATTGCATAGTGCTGTGGAATGGTTTATAGTAGAGTGCTGTGGAATGGTGTATAGTATATTGCTGTGGAATAGTGTATTGTATAGTGCTGTGGAATGGTATATAGTTTAGTGCTGTGGAATGGTTTATTGTATAGCGCTGTGGAATGGTGTATAGTACCGTGCTGTGGAATGGTGTATATTATAGTGTTTTGGAATAGTGTATAGTGAAGTGCTGTAGAATGGTTTATAGTAGAGTGCTGTGGAATGGTGTAAAGTATAGTGTTGTGGAATGATGTATAGTATAGTGTTGTGGAATTGTGTATAGTACCGTGCTGTTGAATGGTGTATAATATAGTGCTGTGGAATCATATATATTATAGTGTTGTGGAATGGTTTATAGTACAGTGCTGTGGAATGGTGTATAGAATAGTGCTGTGGAATGGTGTATACTAGAGTGTTGTGAAATGTTTTATTGTAGAGTGCTGTGGAATGGTTTATAGAATAGTGCTGTGGAATGGTGTGTTGTATAGTGCTGTGGATTGGTGTATAACACCGTGCTGTGGAATGATGTATTGTATAGTGCTGTGGAATGATGTGTTTTATAGTGCTGTGGAATGGCGTATAGTAGAGTGCTGTGGAATGGTTTATAGTATAGTGCTGTGGAATATTTCATATTATAGTGTTGTGGAATAGTGCATAGTATAATGCTGTGGAATGGTGTATAGTACCGTGCTGTGGAATGGTGTATAGTATAGTGCTGTGGAATGGTGAATTGTTTAGTCCTGGGGAATAGTGTATTGCATAGTGCTGTGGAATGGTATATTGTATAGTGCTGTGGAATGGTGTATATTAAAGTGGTGTGGAATGGTGTATAGTATAGTACAGTGGAATGATTTTAGTGTAAAGCTGTGGAATGGTGTATAGTATAGTGTTGCAGAATGGTATATAATATAGTGTTGTGGGATAGTTTATAATATCGTGCTGTGGAATGGTGTATAGTATAGTGCTGTGGAATAGTTTATTGTATAGTGCTGTGGAATAGTGTATTGTACAGTGCTGAGGAATGGTGTATTGTGTAGTGCTGTGGAATGGTGTATATTAGAGTGCTGTGGAATGGTGTGTGGTAGAGTGCAGTGGAATTGTATACAGTATAATGCTTTGGAATGGTTTATAGTATAGTGTTGTGAAATGGTGTATTATAGTGCTGTGGAATGGTGTATAGTATATTGCTGTAGAACGGTTTATAGTATAGTGCTGTGGAATGGTCTAAAATATAGTGCAGGGGAATGGTTTATAGTATAGCTTGCGGAATGGTTTATAGTATAATGCTGTGGAAGGGTGAATCATAAAGTGTTATGGAATGGATTAGAGTATAGTGCATTGGAATGATGTATAATATAGTTCTGTAGAATGGTGTAACGTATAGTGTTGTGGAATGATGTATTTTAAAATTCTGAGTAATGGTTTATAGAATAGTGCTGTGGAATAGTGAATAGGATAGTGCTTTGAAATGGTTCGTAGTAAAGTGCTGTGAAATGGTGTATAATATAGTGCTGTGGATTGATTTAAATTATAGTGCTGTGGAATGGTGTACAGTATGATGTTGTGGAATGGTGTAAAATATAGTGCTGTGGAATGGTTTATAGTATAGTGCTGTGGAATGGTTTATATTATAGTGTTGTGGAATGATGCATAACATAGTGTTGTGGAATGGTGTATATTACCGTGCTGTGCAATGGTGTATAGTAAAGTGCTGTGGAATGGTATATCTTATAGTGCTGGGGAATAGTGTATTGCGTAGTGCTGTGGAATAATTTATTGTCTAGTGCTGTGGAATGGTATATATTATAGTGCTGTGGAATGGTGTATTGCATAGTGCAGTGGAATGGTGTATAGTATAGTGCAGTGGAATGGTAAATAGTATAATGCTGTGGAATGGTGTATAGTATAGTTGTGTGGAATTGGTTATAGTGAAGTGCTGTGGAATATTGAATTTTATAGTGCTGTGGAAAGGTGTTTTATAGTGGTGTGGAATGGTTTATTGTACCGTGCTGTGGAATGGTGTATAGTATAGTGCTGTGGAATGGTTTATGGTATAGTGCTGTGGAATAGTTTATTGTATAGAGCTGTGTAATAGTTTATTGTATAGTGCTCTGGAATGGTGTATAGTATAGTGCTGTGGAATGGTGTATATTATAGTGCTGTGGACCGGTGTGTGGTATAGTGCAGTGGAATGGTGTACAGTAAAAACCTGTGGAATGATTTATAGTATAGTGTTGTGTAATGGTTTATAATATAGTGCTGTGTAATGGTTTATATTATAGTTCTGTGGAACGTTCAATAGTGTAGTTCTGTGGATTGGTCTATATTATAGTGCAGTGGAATGGTTAATATTATAGTGTTGCGGAATGGTTTATAGTATAATGCTGTGTAAGGGTGAATAGTAAATTTTTATGAAATGGTTTATAGTATAGTGCAGTGGAATGGTGTATTGTATAGTGTTGTGGAATGGTGTATAATATTGTGTTGTGAAATGATGTATTTTATAGTTCTGTAGAATGGTTTATAGTATAGTGTTGTTGAATGGTAAGTAGTATAGTGCTGTGAGATGGTTTGTGGTATAGTGATTTGGAATGGTGTATAGTATAGTGCTTTGGAATGGTTTATATTATAATGCAGTGGAATGGTGTATAGTATAATATTGTGGAATTGTGTAAAGTATAGTGCAGTGGAATGGTGTTTAGTATAGTGGTGTGGAATAGTTCTTGGTATAGTGCTGTGATATTTTGTATAGTACCGTGCTGTGGAATGGTGCATGTTATAGTGCTGTGGAATAGTGTATTGTAAAGTGCTGTGAAATAGTCGAAAATATAGTGCTGTGGAATGGTATATAATATAGTGCTGTGGAATGGTGTATATTATAGTGCTGTTGAATTGTTTATATTATATTGCTGTGGAAAGGTGTATAGTATAGTGCTGTGAAATGGTGTACAGAACAGTGCTGTGGAATAGTTTATTTTATAGTGCTGTGGAATGGCTTTATAGTGTAGTGCTGTGGAATGGTATATAGTAGAGTGCTGTGGAATGATGAAAAATACCGTTCTGTGGAATGGTGTGTATTATAGTGATGTGGAATAGTGTATTGTACAGCGCTGTGGAATGGGGTATAGGATAGTGTTGTTGAATGGTTTATAGTATAGTGCTCTGGAAAGGTGAATATTATAGTGTTGTGGAATGGTGTTTATTATAGTGTTGTGGAATGGTATATAGTACCGTGCTGTGAAATGGTATATAGTATAGTGCTGTGAAATTGTGTATAGTATAGTGCTGTGGAATGGTTTATAGTATAGAGCCGTGGAATGGTGTAGAGTATATCTGTGGAATAGTGTATTGTACTGTGCTGTGGAATGGTGTATAGTACCGTTCTGTGGAATGGTGTATAGTATAGTGCTGTGGAATAGTGTATTGTATATTGCTGTGGAATAGCGTAATGTATAGTGTTGTGGAATGGTTTATAGTAGAGGGTTGTAGAATGGTGTATATTACCGTGTTCTGGAATGGTGTATTTTATAGTGCTATTGAATGGTGTATAGTATAGTGCTGTGGAATGGTTTATAGTAAATTGCTGGGGAATAGATTCTGTATAATGCTGTGGAATGGTTTATTGTATAGAGGAGTTCAATGGTGTATATTATAGTGCAGTGGAATGATATATACTATAGTGCTGTGGAATGGTTTATAGTATAGTGCTGTGGAATGGTGTATTGTATAGTGCTGTGAAATGGTTTATAATACCGTGCTGTGGAATGGTGTATGCTATAGTGCTGTGGAATATTATATTGTATAGTGCTGTGTTATGGTGTATAGTAAAGTGCTATGGAATGGTTTATAGTCGAGTGATGTGGAATTGTGTAAAGTATAGTTTTGTGGAATGTTTTATAGTATAGTGTTTTGGAATGGTGTATAGTACCGTGCTGTTGAATGGCGTATATTATAGTTTTGTGGAATGGTGTGTAGTATAGTGCTGTTGAATCGTTTATAGTATAGTGCTGTTGAATGTTTTATAGTACAGTGCTGTGGAATGGTTTATACTATAGTGCTGTGAAATGGTGTATAGTAGAGTGTTGTGGAATGTTGTATTGTAGAGTGCTGTGGAATGGTTTATAGAATAGTGTTGTCGAATGTTGTATTGTATCGTTCTGTGGAATGGTTTATAGCACCGTGCTGTGGAATGGTGTATTTTACAGTGCTGTGGAAAGGATTATTGTATAGTGCTGTGGAATTGTGTATAGTAGAGTGCTGTGGAATGGTTTATAGTATAGTGCTGTGGAATGGTTTATAGTATAGTGTTGTGAAATGGTGCATTGTGTAGTGTTGTGAAATGGTTTATAGTACAGTGCTGTGGAATGTTTTATAAAATAGTGCTGTGGAATGGTTTATAATATAGTGCTGTGGAATAGTCTATTGCATAGTGCTGTGGAATAGTATATTGTATAATGCTGTGGAATGGTTTATATTATGGTGCTGTGGAATGGTGTATAATATAGTGTTGCAGAATGGCATATACTACAGTGCTGTGGAATGGCGTATAATATAGTAAAGTGGAATGGTGTATAGTATAGTGGAGTGGAATGTTGCATAGTATAGTGCAGTGGAATGGTATATAGTGTAATGCTGTGAAATGGTGTTTAGTATAGCGTTGCAAAATGGCATATAATATAGTGTTGTGGAATGGTTTATAGTAGCGTGGTGTGGAATGGATTATATTATAGTGCTGTGGAATGGTTTATAGTATAGTGCTGTGGAATAATTTATTTTATAGTGCTGTGGAATAGAATATTGTATAGTGCTGTGGAATGGTATATGATTTACTGCAGTGGAATGGTCCATATTATAGTGCTGTGGAATTGTATATAGTATATTGCTGTGGAATGGCTTATTTTAATATTGCCGTGGAATGGTTTATAGTATAGTGCTGTGGAATGGTTTATAGTATAGTGCTGTGGAGTAGTGTATTGTATAATGCTGTTGAATAGTTTATTGTATAGTGCTCTGGAATGTTATATATTATAGTGCTGTGGAATGGTGTATATTATAGTGGTGTGGAGTGGTTTGTGGTATAGTGCAGTGGAATGGTATATAGTGTAATGCTGTGGAATGGTTTATAATATAGTATTGTGAAATGGTTTTTAATATAGTGCTGTGGAATGGTGTATAGTATAGTGCTGTGGAACGGTGTATAATATAGTGCTGTGGAATGGTCTGTAATATTGTTCAGTGGAATGGTTTATAGTATAGTGTTGCGGAATGTTTTATCGTATAATGCCGTGGAAGGGTGAATATTTTATTTTTATGGAATGGTGTATAGTATAGTGCCGTGGAATGGTATATACTATAGTTCTGTGGAATGGTGTTTATTATAGTGTTGTGGAATGGTTTATAGTATAGTGCTGTGGAATGATGTATAGTATACTGTTGTGGAATGGTGTATATTATAGTGTTGTGGAATTGTGTATAATATAGTGGTGTGGAATGTTGTATAGTATAGTGTTGTGGAATGGTGTATAGAAGAATGCTGTGGAATATTTTGTAGTATAGTGCTGTGGAATGTTGTATAGTGTAGTGTTGAGAAATGTTGTATAGAATAGTGCTGTGGAATGGATTATATTATAATGTTGTGGAATGGTTTGTAGTATATTGTTGTGGAATGGTGTATAATATAGTTTTGTGGAATGGTGTATAGTATAGTGCTGTGGAATGTTGTATATTATAGTGCTGTGTAATAGTTTTTTATAAAGTGCTGTTAATTTGTGTATATTTTAGTGCTGTGGAATATTTCTTATTATAGTTGTGTGGATTGGTTGATATTTTAGTGCTGTGGAATGTTGTATATTGGAGATACATGTGTTGACCTGTGATCCAGAGTGGTGAGTGATTGTGCAATCTGTGCAGTGAACCGGTGTGCAGACTGTAAAATTGTTATTGAGTAATTAAACAAACGGCCATCAAGCACTGTTCCTAATAGTGCACCAAACTAGATAGTTATTTAATTCAGTTTTTATAACTATTTAAGAGAATGTAGTTGAGGTTTAAATCTGTATCATGAGTGTAGGGACCTTAGAACGGCATAAATATATATATTTACATTTATTTATTTTTTATACACTAAATGCGCGTGTATATATATTTAATTTCTTCAGTCTGTGTTCTTAAAAGAATATCCTGTCCATCTTCACTAACATACATACATACATACATACATAATACACACATACATACATACATACATAATACATATGTACATACATACACACATACATGCATAATACATACATATATAATACATACATACATAATGCATACATACATACACACTCACATACATAATAAATACACACGTACATACGTAATTCATACATACATACACACATACATACATACATACACACATA
>Ga0123357_10004268_pt1 | contig 16708 bp, 14 predicted proteins | sample TergutEmb28metaG_FD_89873 | JGI IMG/M metagenome (GOLD analysis project Ga0123357, IMG submission 89873) | Embiratermes neotenicus P4 segment gut microbial communities from Petit-Saut dam, French Guiana - Emb289 P4 | ecosystem: Host-associated > Arthropoda: Insects > Digestive system > Gut ... | reverse complement strand
CTAAATCAGCGTGTTTCATAATGAATTGGTATTTAGAATTTCGGCAATATGCTTGACTTGAATCGTTTTCTTCTGCCTGCGGATGATTCCTTCCAGATGCATCAGGCACGACATATCGGCGGCAGTAATGATTTCAACGCCATTTCGTTCGTGGTCGCTGAGCCTGTCTTTTCCCATCTTCACGGAAACATCAGGCTCGAAAATGGAAAATGTTCCGCCGAAACCGCAACATTCGTCGTTCCGGTCTAATTCAACAATCTCAATTCCTTCCGCCTTTTCCAGCAAACAGCGCAGCTTGGAATAACGCTGTTCGATGAGTTCCGAAGCGGAAGCCAGCTTCAATCCCCTGAGTCCGTGGCAACTGTTGTGAATGCCTACTTTGTGCGGGAAACGGATTTTAAGGTCGTCAACCTGCAAAACATCCGTCAGAAACTCGCACAATTCATAAGTCGTTTCCCTGACTTTTTTCACAGCCTCCGTCTGCTCAATAATATCATAGTGGCGGCGTACATGATAAGCGCAACTGCCGGAAGGCGTTACAATATAATCGAAGCCTTGAAAATTCCGGACAAAATTGTGGTAAGTCACTATTGCGTCTTTTTCCGATCCGCTGTTAGCCAACGGCTGTCCGCAACAGGTTTGTTTTTCGGGATAGACAACTTCCTGCCCCAGTTTTTCAAGCAACTCTAAAGTAGCGATTCCTACCTGAGGGTAAAATATATCAATGTAACACGGTATAAATAAACCAATCCTGTGTTTTTCCATGTCACTCGTCCTTATCTTCAGACGAACGATTCCGAATCCCAGCCCAGCTTGATCAAATCAATTTTGGCGGGATCGGCGTTTCCCAGATGATAACGGGTATCAGCCAGCTCGATATGTTTTGCCGGAGGATTCAAAGGTTTGTCTTCGCCAAAGAAAGCATTCCGTTTGGCTTGAATGATGCGAAGTCCAACCGAATCAACCGCTACCGGATCGAAACCGGCAATTAATCCGCTGTATTTCCATTGGTATTCCGGCGAAATGTCCTGTGCCGTCCGGTGGTGGAAAGTGGGATTAAACAAAACCAAAACATGCAATCGCGTTTTTCCTTTTACCAACGGCAAACTATGCAAAGCAGCCAGGCTTGCACAAGAATCATCGTGATAAGAGGGACGGTCGTTCGAAAACATAATATAATTTTTGATACAGGTACCTACCCCTGCCCACGCATGGGTACGCATAGGTCGTACATTAATCAAAGCGGTCGAGTTCTGAAAGACCGGATCGTCGAGCAATCCTCTGTCTTTGACACTTACATTTTCCGCTTTGACTCCTGCTTGAATAACGCGTTCTTTCAACGTGTTGTTTACTATTTCCGGAGTAGGAAATTTATCCCATCCGTTGGTCTTAATTCCAACAATATCCGTTGGTTTTACAATGGATGCCCACGCTTCTTTTGCATTCGGTTTTCCAGTAAGCTTGCAAAGCGCTTCGTCTAACATCTGAGCTGCGATTGCCGGATCCGGTTGGTCGCCGTTGGCAAACAATTTTTCATTTCGAATCAATACGACTTTACTTTTAGCTGTAGCTTGAGTTCCATACGCCCATGATTTCAGCGGAGTATTTAAAAGAATGCTGCCGCCGATAGCCAATGCCGCCGATTTCTTTAATAAATCACGACGAGTAATCAATGTTTCCATAACCATTTTGTTTTACATGTTATTAATAGTGGATTTATATAATTCTTCCGTTTTTTCTTGAGAAACGCCGTTAAAAATAGCGCCCAACTTATTCCCTTTTGTCCAAACGGTAAACCAGGTCTTGTCTTCCAATTGAACAAACGGATTTGCCGGAGTAGATTCCGGTGCATAATTCTCTCTCAATTGCTTGTATGCTTCGGTCGCTTTATCTTCGTTGGGATATTCTACCATCAAAAGATAGCTGCGAGCATCCGCATCGCCATATTTTGCTAAAATAGCGTTGGTTTGATCATCGAGGTTGATGATATTGTGATCGGCAATGAAAAAATAAGCATTCAACCAGATGTAGTGATGAAAATAAAGAAATCCGGCAGGAGCCAGCCCTTCCTTTGGCAATAAGTTGACAATAGCCGGTTTATCTCCCGTTTCCGAAATGGATTCATCCACTAATCGGGCTAAGTAGCGAATCGCTTTCTGACTTTCCGGAACCACTTCCTGCGTGTTAACAATGACAAAATACCGGCCTTTCCAGAACAGAATAAAATCAGGAAAACTTTGCGATCCTTGCCCGTAATCCAGTTCCTCCTTATCCCTGCTTTGCGTGTAAACTCCAAACGCATTTTTCGAATCGGTCATTTCATAAATTTCTACGGTTACCTGAGGCAGACTGTCGCCATTGTATTTGCATCCGGTCATACGGACTAAACCGTAGGATAAATACAATTCAGCGCCTCCGTCGATATAATCGTATAGGGTTTTTCCTGTGAAATTTAGTCTGTCGGTTACATGATAAGACATGAATTGCTCCGGCAATTGAATTGCCGAAAATTTATCCTGAGTGGAAGCCGATAAATTCATACCAAACAAAAATAATACTAATGATAAATAGACTGTACGCATACAATTAAAATCCGAAATTTAAATCTTTATGATCTTCATCCACCTTTTCTTCCGGCGGTTTTTGCGCCTTTTGATGCACTTCGTTCGCTACAACAATAATTGCTTTGATGGGACGGGCAGGACAGATTGATTCGCACCCTCCGCAACCAATACACAATTCATCGTGGACATGCGGTATGGTCAGGGTACCCATATAGTCTTCCATTCTTACCGCTTGTGTAGGACAATGTTCCGAACAGGCTCCGCAGGATGTCTGTTCGGTTGCTACAATGCAACGGTCTTTATTAAAATGAGCAATACCAACCTGCGTTACTTTCTTTTCTTCTTTCGCCAACTTGTGAATCGCGCCGGTAGGGCAGATTTCGGTACAAATCGTACATTCATAATTACAATAGGCCATTTCGTAAAATACCATGTGCGGTTTGAATGCATAATCGATTCCGTAATTAAATCCTGCCGGTGTAAGAATTTGTTGAGGGCAGTGCGTGACACACAAATGGCAAGCCGTGCAATGGGTTTTGAAATGCGATAAACTTTGGGAGCCCGGAGGCGTAACCGGCAGCAGTTTAGTGGCGTCGATTTCTTTATCGGGTTTCGCCCAAGCCGGAATGATGGGGAGGGTAGCGGCAATGGCGGTTGAAGTAATGAGAAACGAACGGCGTGTCATTCCGATTTCATGGGTACGATGGGTTATGACCGGCGCGCTTGGTGATTTTGATAGCACCGGTTGCGGCGAGCGGTTAAAAGCAAACCTGTAAACTACACCGTCTGATTTACACCGGTCTAAGCAATTGAAGCAGGCTACACAGCGTGAATGATCGACCTGTTTCTCTTTGCTATTGATGCATTGAGATTTACAGGCATTTGAACATAAACCGCAACTATTGCATTTCGAATCATCCAATTCAATTCTGAAAAGAGAAAACCGAGAGAACAGACCCAATAAAGTACCGACAGGACAAATCGTATTACAAAACAAACGCCCGCGCAAAAACGCCATAATCCCGACTACGAATAATACTACCACGGAAATAGCCAACGACCACAGGGTGACGGTATGGATCGTAATATAATAAAAATGATAAATATGAAGTTTTAACGCAATCCAGTTAAGAAGGTTATTCCCTTCCATAAATACAGGACGGAATAGATTGACTGTTATGCGGCCAAAGTTGCTGTAAGGATCTAAGAGCAGTAGAGGAGTGGTTATTCCAAAAATCAAGAACAGTACACAGATACCCAAGAGGGAGTAACGTAAGATAGTCAACGGCTTAGCATATTTAAACCACCGCCGTTTTCTGTTCTTTTTCTTTCCTCTTTTTGTAAACCAGGAAATAATATCTTGAAAAACGCCTAAAGGGCAAATAACCGAACAATAGATTCGTCCAAACAGGATAGTAAGCAGGAATAAGCCAACCAGAATAGCCATGCTTCCCGTCAGAATAGCAGGTACTATCTGAATGTGCAGAATACCATGTAATTGCAATGGCAACAAGTTTGCAAAATCACAAAAAAATAAGAAGATAGGAGTGAAAACCAAAATTGCCAGAATGACGCGAATCCATTTAAGAGTATTTATTTTCATCAGACGGTATCTATCTTTTTATATCTTTATTCTCTTAATATTCAACTTACTCAAATCTTGCGTACCCAATTTTAATTTTTCTCCGTTTGCTATATGACCCACACTCTTGATATCCATTGTTTCGACTTGATTGAACAGGCCAACGGCTGCCGTATCCACCGCTACAATATCTTTGGCGACAATCAATGTTTTCAAAACGCTGGCATCGGAGATTGAACGACCCTGGGGACCATTCTTGCGAACACAACGGTAGGCGTCGACAATATTCAGCGCCGGTCGTTTTTCCCAGGTGCAAATATCGGCGATGCATTGTTGCAAGTCGTTGGAATGAAAATATTCCCGATCCCAAACTATTCCCATGTAATTTTTCATGGCTATCGTCATTCTTGCACCTCCATGATTTTTCAATACAGGAACATTGAACCACACATCAGCATCCAACAACGCCTGATGTATTTTAGCCGATTTCAATTTCACGCCTTGGGGAATGGCAACTTCTTTGTAGTAGGTTTCATCGTTTCCGGGAAGAACGGTTGCTCCGGCAGCTTTTGCCGTTTGTTCAATACCGGAACTGCTATAACATTTTTGCCAGTTGTCGCAGGTATGGTCAAAGACAGTTACCTTTTTAGCGCCGGCTTTGAAACATTGTTTTATCAATGCGTCGACCAATTCGGGATTGGTATTAGCGCCGAAATCCGGCTTTTTGTCCCAACCGATGTTAGGCTTGATCACTACGCTCTGACCCTTTTTTACGTATTTTTCGATACCGCCCATTTCCTGCAAAGCTCTTTCCAGTAACTGGGTGGGTTCACCTCCCATGACTGCTACCATATCCGGAGCCGTTTCAACCATGAGTTGATTTTTGGTTATGGCTGCCTGCAATTTATCGAATGTTAATGCTGCTACACCAACTGCAGCAGATGCTTTAATAAAATCACGCCGTTTCATATTAAAATAATTATGAATTGTAAATTATAAATTATGATTCTTATTTAGACAAAAAATCAATAAAAAAGTTTAAATCTTTTGAATACAGATGACGCTGATATTACGGATAAACACGGATTCTTTGTCTGCGAGAATCCGTGTCATCCGCGTTATCTGCGTTCTTATGAAATACTCATTCCCTCAGCAACAGTTCCAAAATCATCACTGCCGCATTGGTTATCGGCGTGCCGGGACCAAAAATAGCTGCAACACCCGCTTGATATAAGAAATCGTAATCCTGCGGAGGAATTACTCCGCCAACGATAACCAGAATATCTTCCCGTCCCAGTTTCTTCAGCTCTGCCATCACCTGAGGAACCAACGTTTTGTGTCCTGCCGCCAGCGAGGAAATGCCCAATACGTGCACGTCGTTTTCGACAGCTTGGCGGGCTGCTTCTTCCGGTGTCTGGAACAAAGGTCCCATATCGACGTCGAAACCGCAGTCGGCATAACCGGTGGCGACGACTTTGGCTCCGCGGTCGTGGCCGTCCTGTCCCATTTTTGCCACCATAATGCGCGGTTGGCGACCTTCTTTCTTTGCAAATTTTTCGGCGAGCGCGCATGCTTTATCGAATGTATCATCGCCTTTGGTTTCTGTTGAATACACGCCTGAAATTGTTCTAATGATTGCTTTATATCTACCACAAATTTCTTCGCAAGCATCGGAAATTTCACCCAATGTTGCGCGAACTTTAGCTGCTTGTACCGCTAAATCCAACAAGTTGCCTTCGCCGGTTTTTGCACAATGCGTAATAGCTTCCAGCGCTTTTTTGACGGCGGCGTTATCGCGTTTGGCTTTCAATTCGTCTAAACGTTCAATCTGCTGTTTGCGAACGGCCGTATTATCCACTTCAAGGATATCGATAGGTTCTTCTTTTTCCAAGCGATATTTATTGAGTCCGATAATAGTTTGATTGTGAGAGTCAATACGCGCTTGTGTCCGGGCAGAAGCTTCTTCGATACGCATCTTTGGGATTCCGGTCTCGATTGCTTTTGCCATTCCTCCGAGTTCCTGCACTTCCTGAATCAAAGCCCATGCTTTTTCAGCAAGTTCCTTCGTCAACGTTTCCACATAGTATGAACCAGCCCAGGGATCGACTTCTTTACATATTTGCGTTTCTTCCTGAATGTAAATTTGGGTATTGCGGGCAATGCGAGCCGAGAAATCGGTCGGCAAAGCAATGGCTTCATCCAAAGCATTGGTATGCAACGATTGGGTATGTCCCAGAGCGGCAGCCATCGCTTCGATGCAAGTACGCCCAACGTTGTTGAACGGATCTTGTTCGGTGAGCGACCAACCGGAAGTTTGGCAGTGCGTGCGTAAAGCCAAAGATTTAGGATTCTTAGCTCCGAAACTTTTCAGTATTTTCGCCCATAGCAAACGGCCGGCGCGCATCTTGGCGATTTCCATGAAATGGTTCATCCCGATTCCCCAAAAGAACGACAGGCGAGGGGCAAATGTGTCGATATCAATTCCGGCTTCAACTCCGGCTTTCAAATATTCCATTCCGTCGGCCAGTGTGTAAGCCAATTCAATATCGGCGGTCGCTCCGGCTTCTTGAATATGATAACCCGAGATGGATATCGAATTGAATTTCGGCATTTTTTGGGAAGTATATTCGAAAATATCGGCGATGATTCGCATCGAAAATTCCGGCGGATAAATATAGGTGTTACGCACCATAAATTCTTTCAGGATATCGTTTTGAATCGTTCCGTTGAGCTCTTCCAACCTGGCGCCCTGTTCCAGTCCGGCATTGATATAGAAAGCGAGGATCGGTAGTACCGCTCCGTTCATGGTCATGGAAACGGACATATCTTTCAGAGGGATACCGTCGAATAAGACTTTCATGTCTTCGAGCGAGCAGATAGAAACGCCCGCTTTGCCTACATCGCCTACAACACGCGGATGATCGGCATCGTAACCACGGTGAGTGGCTAAGTCGAAAGCGACGGAAAGTCCTTTTTGTCCGGCTGCCAAATTCCGGCGATAAAAAGCGTTGGATTCTTCGGCGGTGGAAAATCCGGCATATTGGCGAATTGTCCAGGGGCGCATAATAAACATGTTGGAGTAGGGACCTCTCAGAAAAGGAGGGATTCCGGCGGCATATTCCAAGTGTTCCATACCTTCCAAATCTTCTTTGGTATAAACCGGTTTTACCGCGATTTGTTCGGGGGTATTCCAATCGGCTTTTATGTCGTTGGCTTGCATCCACTCGGCTGCATTGGCGCCGGTAAAGCCTTCTGTATTGATGTTGATGTTTTTGAAATTCGGTTTCATTTTAATAATTTTTTGTTTAATTCTTGCAACGTTTCCAACACATTACTCTTTACATTGATAAAATTCGTAATTCCTTGAGCTTTCAATTCGTCCATACAATCGGGGGCTCCTGCCACAATCAGTATTTCCTTATTGCCAATCCGTTGGTACGCTTCCGGAGCGTAAGTCATATATTCGTCGTCGCTTGAGCAGAGCACAATAATATCTGCACCTGCTTTTCGTGCAGCTTCCACGCCTTGCGCTACCGTTTCAAATCCAAGATTGTCGATGATTTTATATCCGGCGCAAGCCAGGAAATTGGAAGAGAATTGCGAACGAGCCAATCGCATCGCCAAATTACCGATAGTCAGCATGAAAGCTTTTACTTCTTTTCCTGAACGCTCGGTTGTCAAGCGTAAGGATTCAAAATCTTCAGCCAAGCGTTTCATATTTAAGGTAACGGCACGCACATTGCATGCGTCGGGGCGTTTTTCGTTTACCGTGTGCTGCTCGCCGTGTACCGATTCCCAACTTTTTTCCGTGAAATTCGGATATTGATTGGTTCCCAAAAGTATTTCACGGCGTTGCGCTACGGCTTTGAAGCGTTTTTCTGCGCTTGCATTGACAGCGGCTTGAACTTCGCCTGCTTTCACCGATTCGTAAAAGCCTCTTTCTTCTGCTGCAAGGAAAATCTTCCATGCTTCCTGAGCAATCGATAGAGTAAGTGATTCGATATAATAGGAACCGCCGGAAGCATCCACGATTTTATCAAAGTGACTTTCTTCTTTCAGCAGCAATTGCTGGCTTCGGGCAACGCGTTCCGAGAATTCATCCGGTGTTTTGAACGATTCGTCGAATGGTGTAACTAATAATGAGTCAACACCTGCAATACCGGCCGACATGGCTTCTGTCTGTGTACGCAGCAGGTTGACGTAAGGATCGAAAACCGTTTGATTGAATGAAGAGGTTTGTGCAAAAATATTCATTTTCCCGGCACAGCGACATTCATTATTGGGTCCTTGATTCGAGCAATCATGATTGCAAGTCGGTTGGTAAGCTTTTACGATTTCGGCCCACAACCAGCGGGCAGCCCGGAATTTAGCAATTTCAAGGAAATAATTCGATCCGATGCCCAAATTAAACTTGATTTTTTTTGCAGCAAAGGCAGGGTCAATACCCGCTTCAATCAGGCGGCTCAATAATTCGTTTCCCCAAGCCAGAGCGTATCCCAATTCTTGCGTGATGAACGAACCGGCATTGTTAAACAAATAGGCGTTGACAACGGTCGCTTTGAAAAGGCGCAGCTCGGCAGCGGCTTTGACTGCTTCGACCGTTTGTTCAATCCATTCTTCCCGTACCACTCCCTTTCTAAATATTCGTCCTATAAAATCCAGATTAACTGACCCGCGGATGATGGTCAAATCATAATTTTTTTCCTTGAAATAATCGACTAAAATACGCATTAACCTGGCGGAATGCATACTGCAAGTAGTGAAATTCAATTCAACCGCTTCCGGATTTATTCCGCTCAAAAGAAGAGCGATATTCTCCTTGCTCACATCTTCTCTCGCAATTTCAAATCCCAGCGATGTTACTCCTTTGTTTAATAGAGACAACGCTTTAGCATTCGCTTCTGCGATAGAATCCACTTCAATGTCCTGGCGAACCAACCAGTCATTGTCTTTTTTTGTCCCCCTGACATAAGGAAATTCTCCGGGCAGAGATTCGGTTGTTTTTAAATCTTTGATATCTTCCTTACGATAGAATGGCCTGACATCGAATCCTTCGTTTGTCTTCCAAACTAATTTTTTTTCGAAATCAGCCCCTTTAATATCTTTCATAATCTGATTCATCCACTGTTCTGTAGAAACAGGCGGAAATTCCGAAAATAGCTTTTCTTTTGAGTTATTCATAATTATTATGTTAAAATTAATTCGTTTTTATTAAAAGTCAACGGCAAACCTGTTAAGGATTTTGCCATGCAAAAGTACAATAAAAAGTTTAAATTCAAAAAATTTTACGAAATGCCCAGCACTTGTACGGCAGGATTGATTTTTTTTATTAATCCCTGTAAGACGTTGCCTGGGCCAACCTCCGTAAAATCAGTTGCTCCGGCAGCAATCATGTTTTGTATTGATTGCGTCCATTTGACAGGCGCAGTCAACTGGGCAATAAGATTCTCTTTGATTCTGTCGGGGTCGGTTTCCCTTTGTGTACTGACGTTTTGATATACAGGAAAATCCGGAACCTGAAATGAAACGGAATCGATAGCCTTTTTTAATTCTTCTCTTGCAGGCTTCATCAAAGGCGAATGGAAAGCGCCGCCTACTTTCAATTTCACAACTCGTTTAGCTCCTGCGGCAAGCAGTTGTTCACAAGCAATATCAATGCCTTCCAACGAACCGGAAATAACTATTTGTCCGGGGCAATTGAAGTTAGCCGGAACTACAATTTCGTCGATGCCGGCGCAAATTTCCTCTACGGTTTCATCCGGTAAATCAAGGATGGCAGCCATTGTCCCCCGGTGGATTTCTCCTGCTTTTTGCATGGCCAGCGCCCTGTGATATACTAATTGCAACCCGTCTTCAAAAGAAAGGACATGTGCGGTTACCAAAGCTGAAAATTCACCTAATGAATGCCCTGCAACCATATCCGGTTGAAATTGTTCTCCTAAAGTCTTGGCTAAAATAATCGAATGAAGGAAAATAGCAGGTTGAGTTACTTTTGTTTGTAGAAGATCTTCGTCGCTTCCTTCAAACATACTGTCTGTAATACGAAATCCCAATATATCATTGGCTTTTTTGAACAATTTGCGTGCAAGCGAGGAATTCTCATACAGCTCTTTTCCCATACCTGCGAATTGCGCTCCTTGTCCAGGAAATACGAATGCGTTCATACGTTCATCATTTTTGTTTAAAAACGGTAACAAAGGTATGAAGTTCCCGAAAATCTGCAAAAGAAATACAAAAATTTTTGTTTTAGCTTTTTTTCTCAAGAATATTGATTACTTTTGTCGTCCGAATACCGAAAAGACGGTAAGAAATTTTTTGTTACACGTATAAATATAATTAATATGCAAAGTTTATTGTCTATATTGTTATTGTCTATGCCCGGAGGGTCAGAATGGATAATCATTTTAGTTGTGGTTCTTTTGCTTTTTGGTGGGAAAAAAATTCCCGAATTGATGAAGGGTATCGGTAAAGGAGTGAAAGGATTTAAAGACGGATTAAAAGATATTGAAGATGAAATTAATGATAACACTTCATCTTCTAAATAAATCAACCCTTCTCTGAGATAGTAAATGAGCGCTCAGGAAATGTCTTTTTGGGATCACTTGGAAGAACTTCGTTGGATGTTGTTCCGGATCATTATTGCATTAGTTATTTTTGCAGTAGGTGCGTTTTTGATTATGCCATGGTTCTTTGACCACATTATCATGGCTCCAGCTAAATCCGATTTTGTTCTTTACACTTGGATGTGTAAGTTAAGTTCTCAATTCTCATTTCTTCCGGATTTCTGCGATAATAATTTCAAAGTGGATATGATCAATATTGAATTGACAGCTCCTTTTCTCAGGCATTTGAGTACCTCTGGCTGGGTTGCGCTGGTTTTGATTTGTCCGTATATTTTGTTTGAAATTTGGCGATTTATCAGCCCGGCGCTGTACGATCACGAGAAGAAAAATGTGCGTGTAGTGTTTATGTTAGGTTCCGTCATGTTCTTTATCGGTTGCCTTTTTAGCTATATCATCATTTTTCCCATGGCATTGCGTTTTCTTTATACCTATACATTAAGCGATACTATCCATAATGAAGTTTCCTTGGATTCTTATTTAGATAACTTTATATCCTTGATTTTAGTCATGGGGTTTGTTTTTGAAATGCCGCTGATCTCATGGCTATTATCGCAAATAGGTATTTTGAAGCGTTCTTTCTTTAGAAAATACCGCCGTCATGCTGTGGTTCTTTTGGTTATTGCAGCTGCCGTTATTACTCCGACCGGCGACCCGTTCAACCTGTCGATTGTATTTTTCCCTTTGTATGCTTTGTATGAACTAAGCATCTTCTTTGTGAAAGAAGACGAGGACGACGAGGACGACGAATCCGTAGTGAAGAAAAAGCGAAGATGGAGACGTTAAAGCCTTATATTCAGTTTGAATGATACAACCGGATAAATGGAAAACTTTTCCAATGTCGCAGTCAGACCGGATAATTCGTTATCAATGATTTTTTGCATATTTTCATTGTCGCTTTTGAGCGCAGGAGCTCCCTGATAAAAAGCGCCGATTTCAAAATTTACAGACAGACGGCTTTTAGGTATAGCCTGGCCAAAACCCAATCCCAAATAGGGTTTTACCGCACTAATTTGAACATCTCCTGTAATGTTTTTTATGTCATTGACGGTAAGTTGATACCCTTTTTCATTATCTACTATATACGGAAAAGCAGAAAAACCCGGAGGGGTATCATTCATATCGCTTAACACATTGAGTACGTCTGTCGCTTGATTCATTCTTCCTTTTACTTTGATTAGCTGGCTAGAACCAAAGTATATTCCGCAGGTAATATGGAATATATATTTTGCCGAAGGATAATAATCCAAAAGAATTTTTCCATTAACAAGGTTCAAAGAAGCGGTAGCATTAACGTCGTTACTGATTTCCGATGCTTTCGTGGGCAACCCTTTTTGAGCAAGGGCATCTACTACATCCGGTCTATGGATCAACGCTAAGTCAATTGCATCTAACGCACTTTGATTAACCGTCACTCCGAAAGCGGCGCTATAACTGTAAGGTAACATCGAAAAGCCTCCCCGCAAATCGAAGTTTGCGCTTAAAGGCGTTGCTAATTCCAAACCAAAACCGGTGGTACTAATTAACTCCAAACCTAAAGAGACATCGCTAAATGCCGATACGGATTTTTGTGCCGAAATTCCCGACCCTACGGTCATACAACATAAAAGGACTGTAAAAAATTTGTTTTTCATTTGCGTAAATGTGTTGTTCAAAATTGAGTTGTGTTTAATTTTTGTGTACAAAAGTAAAGAAAAAATTCAGGATAAAAAAAAATTATCCCGGAACTTTTTTCTCCACTTTATAAATGTTGGTTAATGTATTCCAGCAATTCTTTATATACCGGATTTTTCACTAACAGTTTCTCATTTCCGATTACATGCAGCTGTTTTCTTGCCCGTGTCAGAGCCACATTGAGTTTCCTGTCAATCCATTTGCCGTTTTCTTCCATCCAGTTAGGCAAAAACGCCAATTGTTCTTCCGTTTTGATACAGAACGAATAGATGATAATGTCGCGTTGGCTTCCTTGAAACCGCTCGACCGTATCGACCGTGATTTTGGTTAATTCCATGATTCCCGTTTCTTGCAGCAGTTTACGGATCAAAGCGATTTGATTCCGGAAAGGCGTAATTACCCCGATCGTTTGCGAATCCAACGACTCGCCTTTCTTCCGGCTTTCTGCGTACAGTTTTTTACAGATTTCCGCAACTGTTTCCGCTTCATTCCGGTTGGTTTTATTTGAGAATTCATTCTCCAATGGTTCTACCTGATAAAAAAGCATCCGGCGTCGATCGGTCCATTCTTCCACTTGATGAGGCAATCCGGCCGATTCCAAGCGCCCGTCGTAGAAATGCTCGGAAGGAAAAGCCGACAAGGCGGGATGCATCCGTCCCTGTTTGGAAAGCATGTCCATGGCTGCTGTATTTCCCTCCACGCTATATTTGCGATACAAACGTTCAAAAAGCGACGCGCTCAGATCGGTTATTCCCGCAGCATTCAGAAGCGGATCGCTTACCCGGCTTTCTTCTTTACTTTGAAGCACAACGGCAGGTAATTGCTTATGGTCGCCTATCAAAACAAACCGGTCGACGGCATTTTTTCCCGTTTCATTCCTGACGCAAAAGATACCCAGCAAATGCGGTTCCAGCAATTGGGTCGCTTCGTCGATGATTGCCAAATCAAAGTGTTTCAATTGAAAAAGTTCCGGCTTGTTCCATACGGATGCAACCGTTCCGACAAAAATCCGGCAACGTTGGATGATTTCCGAAACGTCGCTCCGCTTTTGACAGCTTCCCAAATAATTCTCCAGCAAATAACCGCGAAACTCCGGTTGGCAGTTCAACTCGCTGCCGATTCGGATGAAAGGCAAGGATGCACTTATATTGATTAATGCTTTACAGATTTCATCGACGGCTCGATTGGTGTAGGCAAGCAGTAAGACGCCGGCTTTGTTTTTTCCGATTTCTGCCTCTACCATTTGTTTCAAGGCGATAGAGGTTTTTCCCGAACCCGGAGGCCCTAACAATAAAGACACCGCGTTGTCTTCCTTCTTTTGATACACAGAACTTGGAGCGGTCAGCAAACTCTTCCTGTCGGGGTTCGCTTCGATAAAACAGGCTAAAGCCCTGAACATTCCCGCAAAATTCGTATCCATGTAGTCATGCTCAATGGCATAACAGGCTTCGAGATTCCATACTTGTGGATTCTTTTGCCGGTAACGCAGACGAACAATCAACCGGTTTCCTTCCAACAGTTCGATGGCTCCTCTGAAAACCTGGCGGTTATTGACGGTATCGATCGCGGTATTCCGTTCGTACAAAACGATGGCATCACCCGTGCGAAAAGTAGGAAGATACAAATCAGGATATGCAGGGATTTCCAACACGACCGTATGCGATTCCGAAGCTGACTGATTTTCAATGATTTTCAATTCATACAAGATTTCTCCTGCAATCAGTTTGTCTTCGAATGAAGCGCTCCACAAATTCGATGCTTTTTTTATTCCTTCGTATTCGCGTTCACCGGCTTTGGAAAGCCACAGTTCTTTCGCAATAAAAGTATAGACCCTTAAAAAATAAGCTTTTTCATGTTCTTTCAAGCATGAAAACCCAACTGAAAAACGGTCGATGGCCGGCGCTAAATAATTGGCAAAGAAATTTCCTGTCAGCGATTTTGTATTTAGATTTTTAGAATTGATTTTGTTTAACAGGTCGTATGTAGCTGTAGAATTATTTGCTCTTTGAATGGCATATTCCCACGCTACTATTTTATTTCGGAGGGTTAGCGCTTCCTGTAATTGCTTCCTTGAATGCCGTTCCTTGCTCAGAACAGGATATTTGGAATAGAGAAGATACGAGCGAACATTATCGGCAGGCAAGTCAAGGTTAAATTCCAAAATAGCCAGATACAAAATCATTTGAGTGTAATGGTTTTCGGCGGCATGAATGAATTGACCGCCGGTTCGGAAGTCTTCCGTCGCTTTACCCGATTTTAATTCAATGAAAGCAGAATAATCCGATAGCATAATATCTAAACGCCCCTGCAATCCTAAAGCGTTGGAAATGAAAGAAGGTTCCAACACCACCTTTTCCTTGTCGATTCCTGCTTTTGGGAAAAACTCTTTTACGGCATGGTGGATATGATTGAAATGTTTGCGGCAATTTTCAAAAAAGTCCGCTTCCGTTTTCGTCTCTTTCAAATCCTTGCAGACAGTCAACTCGAAAGCGTACATTCGGAACAGTTTTTTCAATGCAGCCGTAAATCCTACGGGATGTTCGTCATCTTCATTAACCAATTCATCAATAAAGAAGTTCGCCGTATTTCCCAGTAAAATGGACGGAGATATCTCCTTTTGTTGCAGGCGTGACAGGGTATAATTCAGATAATGATTACCGTAAGGACGGAAACATTCGGCAAGAGTACTTGTATCAATCAAATAATCAGGTTCAAGTACAAGAAATTCCGTTTCGTACGTGCTGTCGGCCACTTCTGTTGCGTTGAGCAAATTGAAAACAGCGCCGGAAGAAAGGGTAGGGGACAAGCCGCTCATTTCTTGTATTTGAATAGGATTGCAAATCACGGCAATTGTTTGCTTGTTAAGTGTTTCGGCAATCAATTTATCTCCGGACATTTCCAGGAAAATAATTCGTAAGGTCTTAATTTTATTCATTGTTTAATTTTGGTAATGCTTATCAGCCCAAGTAATTATGATATTTGCTTGATCCAAGCTTTCTTGAACCACTTTATAATTTGTAACGCCATCATAACCTAACGATTTATGCAGTAAATCATAAGCATTTAATAATATGCGAGGCATTTTGCTGTCTTGTTGGGCAATAGCGGATTGATAATCATTAAAATCCGGACGTTGTCCTTTTTTCATTTTTGAACGAACGTTCAACACGGCATCTAATGCAATCAATACGCCGTTCCAAGCTGTATTTCCAGCCATTCTTACATATTTGCTGTCATTATAATACGGTCCCTCCTTTTCGGCTTTTTCCGAAAGTATTTGCCTTGCGTTTTGTAAACAGCGCTCAGCTTCACGAATAGGGTGTTTTAATTCTGCCATAAATTACGATTTTATTATCCGGATGTAAAAAAAGAACCATGCAAAGATAATTATTTTTAATAGAAAATGGAAGATATGTTCACAAAGAATGTTCACAAGGGCACAAATATCTGATTATTAATTATTTTCATTTGTGTACTTTGTGTTGCCTTTGTGATCTTAGTGGTTAATAAGAAAGAACTTGCTTATCCCAGGCAAGAAGTTAAGGCATTTTTAGTGATGATTACAGTAGTATTTATTTTTAGATACTGCTGTATTTAAAAATAAATACTGCTGTGTTTAAAAATAGATACTACTGTGTTTAAAAATAGATACTACTGTGTTTAAAAATAGATACTACTGTGTTTAAAAATAAATACTACTGTATTTAAAAATAAATACAGTAGTATTTAAAAATAAATACAGTAGTATTTAAAAATAAATACTACTGTATTTAAAAATAGATACTACTGTATTTAAAAATAAATACTACTGTATTTAAAAATAAATACTGCTGTATTTAAAAATAAATACTGCTGTATTTAAAAATAAAGATGGGAGGGAATAAGGTTGATTATTATGTTAAATGAAATAAGGTATGGATAAGACTTTTTTACATTTAACCGGTTGAACTTTTTTTTTGTGAAAATTTGCGTTTTTTGCAGCAATTCAGGCTCAAAAAATAATTAGTTGAAAAATAAAAGGATATAAAATTTGGAAAAAAATATTTTTCCGGTTAAATTTGTACGAATTTAATAAAATAAGCCCGACTGAACGGGCTAAGTTCAATCTTATTCATTATTAGGTATTTATTAAATTTGTCAGGAGGCAGCCTCTTTTTTTTAGAGGCGTTAGCCTCCTGATTTTTATAGCGTTATTAATTGTTCAAAGATAATGAAATATAATGGTATGACAAAATAAATTAACATTTCAGGAAAAATTATCAACGAAT
>Ga0123357_10004267_pt1 | contig 16709 bp, 8 predicted proteins | sample TergutEmb28metaG_FD_89873 | JGI IMG/M metagenome (GOLD analysis project Ga0123357, IMG submission 89873) | Embiratermes neotenicus P4 segment gut microbial communities from Petit-Saut dam, French Guiana - Emb289 P4 | ecosystem: Host-associated > Arthropoda: Insects > Digestive system > Gut ... | reverse complement strand
TCTGGCCATTATCTCCGTAACCGTTCAACTTTGGATATAGGTGTTTTGGGTTATATCGGTATAGTTTGACCTAAGGAACAGTCTCCCGAAGTCTGGCACATTCCTCCTGGGACACCCTGTATATGTATATATATGAGCAGTGTATGTACGACAATATACGTAAACTAGTCTTTCTCGCGCAAAAACGTGGCTGAAAATTCGTATTGATTAACGCTATTTATGGACGAAATGTCTGATGTCGAATTTCAAAGAAGGTCTGTTCAGCAGTTTGGGTGCTACTGTTGTCATCGGAGTGCGGACAGACATAAATTCCAGACAAGGTGATACCTTCGTTCCGTTTATAAAAAGGGCAGAAAATCACGTAACCGGAAATGGGACGACAGATGTTTGTGGTTCTTGATCTCTGTTCTCAGAGATTGATTGTTAGAGGTTTCGGGTTCGATTAAGGAAAGCGTAGAACTTCAGGGATAAGACGAAAGTTCTTGGTACATTGATTAATTGATTGATTGATTGATTAACAATTGGGTTCGAGCCCTTACGGTCCCGATGCATCTAAGCCTTAAACCGGGCTGTTTGTGCCCCATAATCTGATAACAATTCAGGAGAACCCTGTTCCTTTGCTAAATGTGCAGATGGCCCCCAAACGTAAACTCTATATGTCCTCTGGATTCAAGGAAAGGGTGCTCAGACATACATGCCTGAGAGTGAAGCCAGATCTTCACACTCACAGAGATTGTGGGCCGAGGTTTTATCCTCTTGGTTAGTCCCATTCGTACATATGACAAAGAGGTTTAGCGTTTCTGTCAGTCTGAAATTCCATTTGCAACAATGTAATAAAACACAGACCGTCATTCTCAACTCAGTGTTGTCCTTTATTTGGTATTGACACAACATGGTTCGGTCTGTATGGCGGTCATCAGGTATTACAATTATTACAACAGAATAAACGAGTCGCGATTCCTGTGACAGTGACGTAATATGCAGTGTCGCGCGCCGATTTCGAAGCACCTGCTTTTCGTCTTTTCGTATGTGGATTGCAGATGGAATGGGTTCCATAGCCTTTCTTATGCACTTTCGAAAAATTGCGAAGAGCGACTATTGGCTTCATCATATCTGTCCCTCTGTCCATCTATAGATCCTTTCGAATGGAGTAAATATCCCCCCCACTGCGCGGAATCATGAATTCTCATATTCGAGTGTTTTCTCGAAAATCTGTCTAGAAAATTCAAGATTCATTTAACTCTGACAAGAATAACGGGTACTTTACATGCAGACCTGTGCACATTTATGATATCTCGGTGAATTCTTCTTTGAGTTAGAAACGTTACAGACGAAAATTGTAGGGAAAATCAAAATAAATATTTTATATTCACGAAGGTTTCTCCAAAATTCTTACCATTTACGAGATAATGTGTGAGAAATGCACGTACTGTACAGCGGGACAGGCCACGGATGAAATATTGCGCATGCGCATTGCATGCTGGATAACTGAGGCTACAGACACACACTCAGAATATGTAATACTTACTACTTAATGTCTGATTAATACTGCCTGATCTCGTAAAATGTTGTGCTGCAGTCCTTACAAAAACTGGGAAACTACGCTGCTATTGGCCTGTCACGATCTGTTTAGCCAAACTGTACGAAAAGAGTGAAAATTTGTTGGAATATAATTTATTTCAGAAACCTGTAGTATACTGTGTACATTGTTGTCGGTGACGAAATTTGCCACCAAATCATTGCTGACAACACTCAATATTTGTATATAGTTGACAGTGACATATAACCCAACAAGACCCACACAGAATGCATTGTTGTGTTTCCAATGCAAAATGGTTACACGAAAGCGCCACATTGTTACGTTATGCGTACATTGCCTATCTTATTACAAAATGATAACGGAAACGTTTATTTCTTAGGTCATGCTTGTTTGTGTCCGACTGTGATACAGCACCATTACCTTAGCAACAATGGTTACGCGAACGCGCAAAATAATACGTTATACGTGCATTGCCTACCTTGTTACACACCCAGTTTCTTTCGTAATTTCATGTTCTACCAAGCTATGGGCTGTGAATGAGAGTGGATTATGATTCCCTCGAAAGCGTTTTACTTCCTTAAAGCATTCAATTCTTTAATTTTTCTTACAGTATTTATTTCTTTAATACTTTTCTTGGTTTCCCTGTTTCTAAAAGCAAATGCTGAGATGCTTCCCAAGATTCCAAGTTGCCACTACATGCTTCTCAAGTAGCCCTCCCGACTTAAATTTAGTAGTAACCAATTTCATATTTTGTATACACGTAAAATAACCACTGCCACCGAGTGACAACCGAATTGCAGTTAATAATAATAATAATTATTATTACAACCAATAAAATGCAAAAATACAATAAAATACATACACGTATAAGGGGTCCAGCAATAATAGTGAAGCATTTTAAAATTTATTTACGCGCTTCTCCGCTAGGGTATCATGGCGTACAGGTGTTTTAACTAAACCAGGGATCTTCGAAATTAGTCTACTTGGAGCGTTGGTAGTGTGTATGCTGTGGAACTGTTTATTCGAACGGGGTCCGTTGTAGAGACTCCGTGCGGATTTCGCCATGAAATGTATCGAAATGAAGTCCCATCGCCAAATGAAATCCGTCGATGAGTACGGCAGGGGCGTCAAGAAGGCACCTGGTCGGCCGTCCTCAGTTCGAACATTACTGGAGTTTTGGGGTCTGTCTACCGCAGTCCGAGACGACCTACAAGTAAGCACGCACAAGAGTGAGGCATGTCTGACAGGAGATTTCGGCACATCCTGCATAGTGACTTGAATCTTCACCAATACAAATTTCAAATTGTGCTTTCTTGGAGTGATCGGGACAAAGAGGTACGCTTACAATTTTTTCGCCATTTGCAGGGAATATTGATTGAAAATCCAAACCTGCCGAACAATCTTCTGATGAGCGAAGAGTCACAATTTCATTTGCCTAGCAGTTAACTAACAGAACTTTCGATACTGGTCAGTTGCAAATCCTTACGAACTTCTCCAAATTCCCCTTTATGATTCAAACTTTACTGTTTGGTGTGCTGTTTGGTCCAGAGGAGAAATCGGACCCTACTTATTTGAGGATGAAGACAGACAGGCCATCACAGTCACATCGCAACGTTACAAAGAGATGATCAATGGATTTCTAGCCCCAAAGATTCCACCAAACCATAACTTGTGGTGTCAACAAGATGGTGCTACAACCCACACAGTAGTGATCAGCAAGGCTGCGCTTCTCCTATGTTTCCGTAGCGAGTATATTTCTTGTTTCGGTGATGTGCCATGGCCTCCTCGTTCACCGGACCTAACAGCACCTTACTTTTTTTTCTATGGCGGAATTTCAAACGGAAAGCTTACAGTAGACGTCCTGTAGACTTAAATGCACTCAAACCAGCCATACGACGAGAAATCATCAAAATTTCAGACGAAACACTTTTACGCGAAGCCTGTCAACTCGTGTACCACTGTGCATTCAGGAGGGTGGTGGCCACCTCAAAGACATTGTACACAAAAAGTGAAAAAAACAAATAAAACGAATTTAAGCACAATAGTGAATGTTACGTGATGAAATAAAATGTTATTCAAATTTATAATTAGTTCACTATTTCTGCGGGACCCTGTATTATTAACAACACTCTCCTCGGCGCTTATTTCACCATCCCTGAAGATGGCGCAGTAAACGTCGAAATATGTAGCAGAGTGTTGATAATAATAAACTCGTTTCACTTCAATTGCGTAATGTAAATATTTGCCTACAATTTCCGCAATGGATAGTGCAAAGAATTATTCGTGTGGTCTGCAAATCACTTTCTATCCATTGTAATTTATTTACAGCAGCAAGGAATTCTGGTTAACGTAAGGAATAATTTCTGCAATACGGGCCTCAAACTCTAGCACAAATATTCTTATTCACCCCACTTAATTTCTAGTACAGCTACCACGATAGACTTCCCTCTAAAATACAAGTTTCAAATTATAGTTTGTGTATAGCTGGAAAGGCATAGTTTCCGTATAACTGTCAAGCATTACACCGCAACATGATCTCACCTTCCCTACTAAGACGGAAGTTAAAGTGTGATTTATTTTACGGGTTTTTATGAGGCATTTGCAACAAAAGCTGGCAGGAATTATTTAGCATTGAGCAAACAATGGACGATCACACGCCCCCGTTTTTAGCACAGTATCAAAAAGAAATAATTCATAATGCCGGTCAAGAGTGCTGGAAGTTGCAGTATGTCAATAGTTTATGCTCAGAGTTTGGTTAAGTTAAGATCACTTTTGGATGTTCCACATAACACTCACGAATTGCGCGAACAGGTCGAAATGACATGACAAAATCAGCGGCTGGCCGCTACGCCGTGTTCAATAAATGAAGATCCTGAAGTTGGCCTCTGACTTGACACGCGAATATCAGTAGACTTCCAGTTTATGGAGACGAAGCTTTTCCTTCACGCTTTCCTTCACGCTTCACACAAGATGAGAATGTTTGTGATTCTACGAGTTAAGTTAATGACCATCAGATCTGAAGTGTAACTGCAAATATAGGCAATAAGCAGCCGCCAGCAGATGACAAGGGGTGGTCCTCAGCATTTGGGTTTGATGCGGTCTAAACATCCTTCACGCTTAGGAAAATTTGACACAGGCGAAAAAAAAATTCTAATGAGGTTCTAATTTCACTTAAAACAAGGGAATACAGGTCGGACAACGGATGCCGGAAAACATAACAAAACATTATAACTGCAACTTGTGCCTTGTCGACTGTGTAGGGCTGACAATATCACGTGAGGTGTTGCTGGTGTAGAGGTGACGGTACTACGTGAGATGTTGCTGGTGTAGAGGTGACAGTATCACGTGTGATGTGGCTGATGTAGAGGTGACGGTATCACGTGTGGTGTGGCTGGTGTAGAGGTGAGGGTATCACGTGTGATGTGGCTGATGTAGGGGTGACGGTATCACGTGAGGTATTGCTGGTATAGAGCTGAGAGTATTACGTGAGGTGTTTCGGGTGTAGGAGTGACGATATCAAGTGTGGTGTGGATGATGTAAGACTGACGGTATCACATGTGGTGTGGCAGGTATAGAGGTGACGGTATTACGTGGGGCTTTACTGGCGTAGGGGAGAGAGTATCACTTGTAGTGCGGTTAATGTAGGGGTGACAGTATCACTTGTAGTGGGGCTAATGTAGGGGTGACAGTATCACTTGTATTGTGCCTGTTGTAGAGGTGACAGTATCACTTGTAATGTGGCTTGTGTAGAGGTGACAGTATCACTTGTAAAGTGGCTTCCGTAGCAGTGAAAGATCACTTGTAGTGTGACTGGTGTTAGGGTGAAAATATGACTTGTAGTATGGCTGGTGTTGGGGTGATAGTTTCACTTGTACTGTTGCTCGTGTAGCGGTGACAGTATCACTTATAGTGTGGCTGGTGTAGGGGGAGAGTATCACTTGTAGTGTGGCTGATGTAGGGGTGACGGTATCACTTGTAGTGTGGCTGAGATAGGGGTGACGGTATGACTTGTAGTGTGGCTGATGTAGGGGTGACGGTATCACTTGTAGAGTGGCTGATGTAGGGGTGACGGTATCACTTGTGGTGTGGCTGAGGTAGGGGTGACGGTATCACTTGTAGTGTGGCTGATGTAGGGGTGACGGTATCACTTATAGTGAGGCTGATGTAGGGGTGAAGTTATCACTTGTATTATGGCTGATGTAGGGGTGAAGGTATCACTTGTAGTGTGGCTGGTGTAAGGGTGACAGTATCACTTGTATTGTGGATGGTGTAGGGAGAGAATATCACTTGTAGTGTGGCTGATGTAGCGGTGAGAGTATCACTTGTAGTTTGGCTGCTGAAAGAGTGAAAGTATAACTTGTAGTGTGGCTGGGGTAGGGGTGACGGAATCACTTGTGGAAGGGCTGGTGTAAGGGTGAAATCATCACTTGTAGTGTGGTTGGTGTAGGGTTGACAGTATCACTTGTAGTGTAGCTGGTGTAGGAGTAAGATTATCACTTGTAGTTTGGCTGGTGTATGGGTAAAAGTATCTCTTGCAGTTTGGCTGGTTAAGATTTGACGGTATCACTTGTCGTGAGGCTGGTGGTGTAGGGATAACATTTAAACTTGTAGTTTGGCTGGTGTAGGGGTGTAGGTATCACTTGTATTGTGTCTGATGTAAGGGTGACGGTATCACGAGGGTAGTGGCTGGTGTAAGAGTGACATTAACACTTGTAATGTGGTTGATATACGATTGACAGTATCCCTTGTAGTGTAGTTAGTGTAGGGGTAACATTATCACTTGTAGTTTGGCTGGAGTATGGGTAAAATTATCATCTGTAGATTGGTTGGTGAGGTTTTGACGGTAACACTTATAATTTCGTTGCTGTAGGGGTGACGGTAATACTTGTAGTGTGTCTGATGTAGGGGTGAGGGTATCACTTGTAGTATGGCTGAAGTAGGGGTGACGGTATCACTTGTATTGTGCCTGATATAGGGATGAAGGTATCACTTGTAGTGTGGCTGATGTAGGGGTGACGGTATCACTTGTAGTTTAGCTGGTGTAGGAGTAACAGAATTACTTGTAGTTTAACTGCTGTAGGTGTAACAGTATCACTTGTAGTTGGGCTGGTGTAGGGTTGACGGTATCATTGTAGTGAGGCTCGTATAGGGGTAACACTAAAACTTGTATTTTGGCTGGTGTAAGGGTGACGGTATCACTTGTAGAGCGGCTGATGTAGGGGTAACAGTATCACTTGTAGTGTGGCTGATGTAGGGGTGACGGTATCACTTGTAATGTGGCTGATGTAGGGGTGACGGTATCACTTGTATTATGGCTGATGTAGGGGTGGCGGTATCACTTGTATTTTGATGGTGTAAGGGTGACGGTATCTCTTCTAGTGTGGCTGATATAGGGGTGATGGTATAACTTGTAGTTTGGCTGGTGTAGGGGTGACGGTATCACTTGTATTTTTGCTGATATAGAGGTGACGGTATCACTTGTAGTGTGGCTCATGTAGGGGTGACGGTGTTACTTGTAGTGTGGCTGATGTATGTGTGACTGTTTCGCTTGTAGTGTGGCTGATGTGGGGGTGACGGTATCACTTGTAGTGTGGCTGATGTAGGGGTGACAGTATCACTTGTAGTTTGGTTGATGTAAAAGTGACGGTATCACTTGTAGTGTGGCCCATGTAGATGTTTCGGTATCCCTTGTAGTTTGGCTGATGTAAGGGTGACAGTGTCACTTGTAGTATGGCTGATGTAGGGTTGAAGTTATCACTTGGGTTGTGGCTGGTGTAAGCGTGACGGTATCAATTGTAGTGTGGCTGATGTAGGGGTGACGGTCTCACTTGTAGTGTGGCTCATATAGGGGTGACGGTGTAACTTGTAGTGTGCCTGTTGTAAAGGTGACAGCATCAATTTTAGTGTGGCTGATGTAGGGGTGACGTTATCATTTTTGGCTTGCTGATATAGGGGTGACGGTATCATTTGTAGTTTGGCTGATGTAAGTCTAAGAGTATCACTTGTATTTTGGCTGATGTAGGGTTGACGGTATCACTTGTATTGTGGCTGATGTAAGGCTAGGAGTATCACTTGTATTTTGGCTGATGTAGGGTTGACGGTATCACTTGTATTGTGGCTGAAGTAGGGGATAAATTATCACTTACAGTTTGGCTGGTGTAAGGGGGAGAGTATCACTTGTAGTGTGGCTGATATAGGGGTGACGGTATCACTTGTAGTGTGGCTGATGTAGGGGTGAAGGTATTATTTGTAGTGTGGCTTTTGTAAGGGTGACAGCATCACTTGTATTGTGGCTGATGTACAAGTGACGGTACCACTTGTAATGTGCCTCATATTGGGTTGACGGTAACACTTGTTGTGTGGCTGGTGTAGGAGAGAAGGTATCACTTGCAGTGCTGCTGAAGTAGGGGTGACGGTGTCACTTGAAGTGTGGCTGGTGTAAGTGTGAAAGTATCACCTGTAGTGTGGGTGGTGTAGGGGGAGAATATCATTTTAGTGTGGCTGGTGTACCGATGAGAGTATCAATTGTAGTTTGGCTGTGGTAGGGGTGGCGTTATCACTTGTGGAGTGGCTGGTTTAATGGTGACATCACTTGTAGTGTGGTAGGTATGGGGTTGACAGTATCACTTGTAGTCTAGATGGTGTAGGGGTAACAGTATCACTTACAGTTGGCTGGTGGAAGTTTGACGGTATCACTTGAAGTTAAGCTGGTCTAGGGGTAACATTATCACTTGTAATTTGGCCGGAGTAGGGTTGAAGGTATCACATGTAATGTGGCTGATTTAGGGGTGACGGCATCACTTGTAGTATGGCTGATGTAGGGATGACGGTATCGCTTGTAGTTTGGCTGATGTAGGGGTGAAGGTTTCACTTGCAGTGTGGCTGAAGTAGGGGTGTCGGTATCACTTGTAGTGTGGCTGATGTAGGGGTGACGGTATCACTTGAAGTTGGTTCATGTAGGGGTGACGGTATCACTTGTAGTTGGGCTGATGTAAGGGTGACAGTATCACTTGTAGTGTGGCTGGTGTAGGGGTGACGGTATCACTTGTACTGCCGTTGATGTAGGGGTGACGGTATTACTTGTAGTGTGGCTGATGTAAGGGTGAAGGTATCACTTGAAGTGTGGCTGGTGTAAGGTAGGCGGTATCACTTCTAGTATGGCTGATTTAGGGGTGAGGGTATCAATTGTAGAATGGCTGATTTAGGGCTGACGGTATCAATTGTAGTGTGGCTGGTGTTGGGGTGAAGTTACACTTGTAGTGTGGCTGGTGTAGGTGTGACGTTTTCACTTGTATTGTGGCTGATGTAGGAATGACGGTATCACTAGTGGAGTTGTTGGTGTGAGGGTAACATTAACACTTGTAGTTTGGCTTGTGTACGGGTAAAAGTATCAATTGCAGTTTGGCTGGTGTAGGGTTGACAGTAGACTTGTAATTTCGCTGCTGTAGGGGTGATGGTATCACTTGTGGTGTGGCTGATGTAGGGGTTAGGGTATCACTTGTAGTTTGGGTGAAGTAGTGGTGACGGTATCAATTGTTTTGTGGCTGATTTAGGGTTGACGGTATCACTTGTAGTGTGGCTGATGTAGGGGTGACGTTATCACTTGCAGTTTGGCTGATGTAAGGGTGACATTATCACTTGTAGTATGGCTGATGTAGGGGTGATGGTATCACTTGTAATGTGACTGTTGTAGGGATGACAGTATCATATGTAGTGTGGCAGATGTAGGGGTGACGGTATCACTTGTAGTATGGCTGGTGTATGGGTGACGGTTTCACTTGTAGTTTGGCTGATATAGTGGTGACTGTATCACTTTAATTGAGGCTTGTGTAAGGGTGACGGTATCACTTGTACTTTGGCTGATGTAGGCGTGACGGTATCACTTGTAGTGTGGCTGATGTAGGGGTGACGGTTTCACTTGTAGTGAGGCTGGTGTAGGGGTGACGGTAACACATATAATTTAGCTCCTGTAAGGGTGAATGTATCACTTGTAGTGTGGCTGATATAACGGTGGCGGAATCACATATATTTTGGCTGATTTTATCACTTGAAATGTGGCTGGTATAGGGGTGATGGTATGACTTGTATTGTAGCTGATGTAGGGGTGACAGCGTGACTTGTAATATGGCTGATGAAGGGGTGACGGTACCACATGTGTTGTGGCAAATGGGGACGGTATCACTTGTAGTTTGGCTGATTTAGGGTTAGCGGCATCACTTGTAGTGTGGCTGATGTAGGGGTGAGACTACCACTTGTAGTGTGATTGATGTAGGGGTGACAATATCACTTGAAGTGTGGCTGATGTAGGGGTGACGGTAACACTTGTAGTGTGGTTGATATAGGGGTGACAGTATCACTTGTGTTGTGGCTGATGCAGCGGTAACGTTGTCACTTTTATTGTGGCTGGTGTAAGGGTGTGGCTGATGAATGGGTGACGGTATCAATTGTAGTGTGGCTAGTGTAAGGGTGAAGATGTCTCTTGTAGTGTGGCTGATGTAGGCGTGACTGTATCACACATAGTTTGGCTGGTGTTTGTGTGACAGTTTCACTTGAAATTTGGCTGATGTCGTGGTGGCGGTATAACTTAAATTGTGGCTGATTTAGGGGTGATGGTATCACTTGTAATTTAGTTGGTGTAGCGGTGAAGGTATGACTTGTAGTGTAGCTGATGTAGGGATGATAACATCACTTGTATTATGGCTGATGTAGGAGTGACGTTACCACTTGAATAGTGGCTGATGTAGGGGTGACGGTATCACTTGCATTGTGGCTTATTGGGGGTGACGTTATCACTTGTAGTGTGGCTGGTGTAGGGCTGACAGGATCACTTGTACTGTGGCGGACGTAGGGGTGACGGAACCACTTGTTCTGTGGCTTACATAAGGGTGCCGGTATCACTTGTAGTATGGCTGTGTAGGTGTGATGGTATCACCTCTAGTTTGGCCGATGTAGGGGTGACGATATCACTTGTAGTTTGGCTGGTGTAGCGGTGACGATATCACTTGTACTTTGGCTGATATGGTGGTGTCGGTATCACTTATAGTGTGGCTGATGTAGGGTTGACGGTGTCACTTGTATTGTGACTGATGTCGGGGTGACGGTATCACTTGGAGTTTGGCTGTTGTAGGAGTAACGGTATCACTTGAATTGCGGCTGATATAGGGGTGAAGGTATTACTTGTAGTATGGCTGATGTAGGGGTGAAGGTTTCACTTGTAATGTGGCTGATGTAGGGTTAAAATTATCACTTGTAATTTGGCTGGTGTAGGGGTGACAGTGTCGTTTGTAGTGTGGCTGATGTAGGGGTGACAGTATCACTTGTAGATTGGCTAATGTAGGGCTGATGTTATCACTTGTACTGTGGCTGATGTAGGGGTGAAATTATCACATGTGTGGCTGGTGAAGGGACAAGGGTATCACTTGTAGTGTGGCTGATATAGGGGTGACGGTGTCACTTGTATTTTAGCTGATGTAAAGGTGACCTTATCACATGAAGTCTGGCTGGTGTAGGGGTGACAATATCACTTGTAGTGTGGTTGATGTTGGGGTGAAGGTATCTCTTGTATTGTGGCTGCTGTAGGGGTGACAATATCACTTGTATTTTGGCTGATGTACGGGTGAATCTATCACGTATATTGTGGCTGATATGGGGATGGCGGTATCACTTGAAGTTTGGCTGATGTAAGGGTGACACCACTTGTAGTGTGGATGATGGAGGGGTGACGGTATAACTTGTAGTGTGGCTGACCGTAGGGGTGACGGTATCTCTTGTGTTTTGGCTGATGTAGGGTGACGGTATCACTTGTAGTTTGGCTGATGTAGGGGTGACGTTATCACTTGTACTGTGGCTGATGTATGGGTGACGGTATCACTTGTAGTGTGGCTGATGTACGGGTGACAGTACCACTTGTACTGTGGCTTATATAGGGTTGCCGGTATCAAATGTAGTGTGGCTGATGTAGGGGTGACGGTATCACTTGTAGTGTGGCTGACGTAGCGGTGACGGTATCTCTTGTGTTGGGGCTGATGTAGGGGTGACGTTATCACTTGTACTGTGGCTGATATATGGGTGACGGTATCACTTGTAGTGTGACTGTTGTAGGGGAGACAGTATCACTTGTAATGTGTCTTTTGTACGGGTGACGGTATCACTTGTAGTGTGGCTGATGTAGGGGTGACAGTAACACTTGTATTGTAGCTGGTGTAGAGGTGACGTTATCAGTTGTAGTTTGGCTTATGTAGCGGTGACAGTATCACTTGTAGTGTGGCTGGTGTAAGGGTGACAGTATCACTTCTATTGTGGCCGATGTAGGGGTGACGGTATCACTTGTAGTGTGGCTGATGTAGGAATGACAGAATCACTTGTAGTTTGGCTGGTGTAGGGGTGACGGTTTCACTTGTAATACGGCTGATGTAGCGCTGACGGTATCATTTGTAGTTTTGGTGGTGAAGGTGTGACGTTATCACTTGTAGTGTGGCTAATGTATGGGTGACGGTATCACTTGTAGTGTGGCTGATGTAGCGGTGACGGTATCACTTGTAGTGTGGCTGATGTAGGGTTGACGGTATCACTTGTGGATTGGCTGGTGTGAGAATGACATTATCAATTGTAGTGTGGTTGATATAGGGTTGACAGTATCACTTTTAGTGTAGCTAGTATAGGTGTAAATTTATCACTTTTTTCGGCTGGTGTAGGGTAACATTATCACTTGACGTTTGGCTGCTCTAGTGGTGACAGTATCAGTTGTAATTGGCTAATGTTGCGGTGACGGTATCACTTGCAGTTTGTCTGATGTAGGGGTGACCGTATCACTTGTATTGTGGCTGATGTAGGGGTGACGGTATCACTTGTATTGTGGCTGATGTAGGGGTGACTGTATGACATATAGTTTGGCTCGTGTAAGGGTGACAGTATCACTTGTAGTGTGGCTGATGTATGATCAGCGTTATCACTTAAAGTTTGCCTGATATAGGGTTTATGGTGTCACTTGTAATGTGGCTGATTTACGTGTGACGATATGACTTTTAGTGTAGCTGATGTACGGGTGACAGCATCACTTGTATTCTGGCTAATGTAGGGGTGACGTTATCACATGTATTATGGCTGATGTTTGGGTGACGTTATCACTTGTAGTTTGACTGATGTAGGGAATTCGGTAACACTAGTAGTGTGGCTGATGTAGGGTGACAGTATTTCTTGTAGTGTGGTTGAGTTAGGGGTGACAGTATCACTTGTAATTTGGCTGATGTAGCGGTGACGGTATCACTTGTAGTGTGGCTGGTGTAGGGGTGACAGTATCACTTGTAGTGTCGCTGATGTAGGGGTGACGGTATCACTTGTAATGAGTCTGGTTTAAGGGTGACGGTGTCACTTGTAATGTGGCTGGTGTAGGGGTGACGGTATCTCATATAATTTGGCTGTTGTAAGGGTGAAAGTATCACTTGTAGTTTGGCTGATGTAGGGGTGGCGGTATCACTTATATTATGGCTGATGTAGGGGTAATGGTGTCACTTGTAATTTGGCTGGTTTAGGGCTGACGGTATGATTTGGAGTGTAGCTGATGTGGGGGTGAGAGCGTCACTTGTAGTATGGCTGATGTAGGGGTGACGATATCACTTGTATTGTGGCTGATGTAGGGTTTACGGTATCCCTTGTAGTGTGTCTGATGTAGGGGCGACGGTATCACTTGTAGTGTGGCTTATTAGGGGTGACGGTATCACTCTTAATGTGGCTGGTGTAGGTGTGACAGAATCACGTGTAGTTTGGCGGATGTAAAGGTGACGGTACCTCTTGTACTTTGGCTTATATAAGGGTGCCCGTATGACTTGTAGTGTGGCTGATGTAGGGGTGACGGTATCACTTGTAGTGTGGCTGATTTAGGGGTGACGTTATCACTTGTATTGTGGCTGGTGTAGGGTTTATGGTTTCACTTGTACTGTGGCTGATATGGGGTTGACGGTATCACTTGTATTTTGGCTGATGTAGTGTTGACGGTATCACTTGTAATGTGCCTGATGTATGGGTGACGGTATCACTTGTAGTTTGGCTGATGTAGGGGTAATTGTATCACTTGTAGTGTGGCTGATATAAGGGTGACGGTAATACTTGTAGTTTGTCTGATGTAGCGGTGACAGTATCACTTGTAGATTGGCTGATGTAGGGGTGACGTTATCACTTTATTTTGGCTGAGGTAGGGGTGACTCTATCACTTGTAGTTTGGCTGATGTAGGGGTAACTGTTTCACTTGTAATGTGGCTGATGTAGGGGTGACAGTACCGCTTGTAGTTTGGCTGATGTAGGGGTGACAGTATTACTCGTAGATTGGCTGTTGTAGGGGTGACGTTATCATTTTATTTTGGCTGGAGTAGGGGTGACTTTATCACTTGTATTGTGGCTGATGTAGTGGTGACATTATCACATGTGTGGCTGATGTAGAGATTGCGGTATCACCTGTTTTGTGACTGATGTACGTGTAACGTTATCACTTTTATTGTAGCTGATGTAAGGGTGACGTTATCACTTGTATTGTGGCTGGTGTAGGGGTGACAATATCACTTATAGTGTGGTTGATGTATGTGTGACAGTATCTCTTGTAATGTGGCTGGTGTAGGAGTGACAATATCACTTGTATTGTGGCTGATATATGGGTGGCTCTATCACCTGTTTTGTGGCTGATGTTGTGGTGACATTATCACTTGTATTGTTCCTGATGTAGGGGTGACGGTATCACATGTGTGGCTGATGTAGAGATGACGGTATCACTTTTATTGTGGCTGATGTATGGGTGACATTATCACATGTGTGGCTGATGTAGAGATGGCGGTATCACTTGTAGTTTGGGTGATGTAAGGGTAACGGTTTCACTTGTATTGTAGCTGATGTTAGTGTGACTTTTTCACTTGTATTGTGGCTGGTGAAGGGGTGACAATATAACTTGTAGTGTGGTTGATGTAGGGGTGACAGTATCTCTTGTAATGTGGCTGGTGTTGTGGTGACAATATCACTTGTGTTGTGGCTGATGTACGGGTGACTCTATCGCCTGTATTGTGGCTGATATGGTTGTGACGGTATCACTTGAATTGTTCCTGATGTAGGGGTGACGATATCACACGTGTGGATTATGCAGTGATGACGGTATCACTTGTAGTGTGGCTGATGTATGGGTGACAGTATCACATGTGTGTGTGATGTAGAGATGACGGTAAAGCTTGTAGTGTGGCTGATGTAGAAGTCACGGTATCACTTGTATTGTAGCTGATGTAAGGGTGACCTTATCACTTGTAGTTTGGCTGATGTAGGGGTGAAAATATCACTTGTAATTTGGTTGATGTAGGGGTGACGATATCTCTTGTAATGTGGCGTTTGTGGGGTTGACATTATCACTTGTATTGTGGCTGATGTCGGGGTGACTCTATCACTTGTATTTTGGCTGATATGGGAGCGACGGTATCACTTGTATTGTGAGTGATATAGGGGTGACGTTATCTCTTGTTTGGCTGAAGTAGCGGTGACGGTATTATTTGTGGTGTGGCTGATGTAGTTGTGACGTTATCACTTGTATTGTAGCTGATGTAAGGGTGACGTTGTCACTTGTAGTATGGCTGGTGAAGGAGTGACAATATCACTTGTAGTGTGGTTAATGTAGGGGTGACAGTATCACTTGTAGTGTGGCGATGGAGGGGTGACAGTTTCACGTATGTTGTACCTAGAGTAACTACTCGGTACGTGATAAAGAGCAAGTTCCGGCGCTCAGCCTGTGTTTTTGTTTGTTTATTTATTTATTTGTCCTTGCTGTGTATGTTTGACGGCAGCATGTACTTTATTCCAACATATTCGCAGCACTTGATCCTTAATGGTGGATACCCAACATTATTTGTTGTATGCAGACAGGAAATTGCCATAACGATAGAATAAGCATACTATTTTAGCCATACTGTAAGATTTTAATAACTTTACATCAACCCTAAATACAGTATGATTTACATATTACACATTTATAATTAATGCATTTTCTCATACGTTGTTGATATAACAGCCACCCATCATTTTGAATTTTGCTACTGAATGCTACTTGCATAGAATATTACGAATGTAATCGATTATATTTTAGCGTGTTTCAATTCTGTTGCATGAACTCCCTGGGGATGGCACAGACGTGCCCAAACATGTTGTAGCAGTGAAAAATTATACCGATATGTCTGTCGTGTGTGCATTTGCTTGGTGTTATATGAGAAAATTTAAATAAAAGGCACGGTATAAATAATTTATAAGTAATGAGACAGTACTAATGTAGTGAAGCGTACCGCACATTTTGAATCGGAGCTGCTAACTTGGCATCGGTTCCTAAATATAATGTACTTCCTACGCACTTTCTAAGTAGCAGTGTCGGGTTATGTTCTTATGTTAAGTGCTTTGAATTCAGCATAAAGCTGTAAAATTTTACTGTAATTTACAACAATGAATGCTCACAACTGTACTAGAATTACACCATCATTATAAAGGCTGTTCAAGTTTTTGGGCTGTTGGTTATTTTCACATTTTTGAATGCAAGAGGAAGAATTACACGTGACAGAATGTGTCGCCTTTTATTTTGAGTATCCATATATATATATATATAGATATATATATATATACACACACACATATATATATATACGTTGCACAAAACATTGCCCCTACCATACTTAAGCTATACTTGTCCACCAAAGCCGGCCACTTTAGGCATGCTAACTTGAGGAGTACTGACAAAACAGTCATGGTATTTATGACATTCAATCACTAGTATTCAGCCTTGAAGGCCGGGCTGGCAAGAACCAGAGCCCAGTCATTTGACCGGTATGGCTCTGGCACACTGCATCCTGGACAAGTTCTTGGGGGTAGTTTGCCATTGCTTTCCCCCGCCTTTAGACTTTCCCACTTTAGCCGCCAGGTGCCTCTGACGCGAGAGATCCTAGCAGCGAAAGGTGGAATTGTGGGCGAGAAAGATGCCCAGTAGTAATTTTGCCTAAATTCCGACTTCCACATAAGTTTAGGGAACTTTTACATTCCGCAAATCTACGACATGGGACCGACGGCTTTACTTCCCCTCCGAAGGAAGGCGTGCTGAGGATTTTTTCGCCCTAAAAATCCGACGGCTTCGGCCGGGTTTGAACCCGCAAACTTGGGTACT
>Ga0123357_10004266_pt1 | contig 16711 bp, 16 predicted proteins | sample TergutEmb28metaG_FD_89873 | JGI IMG/M metagenome (GOLD analysis project Ga0123357, IMG submission 89873) | Embiratermes neotenicus P4 segment gut microbial communities from Petit-Saut dam, French Guiana - Emb289 P4 | ecosystem: Host-associated > Arthropoda: Insects > Digestive system > Gut ... | reverse complement strand
TAGGTTAGTAGAAATTAGGTTTAAGGGCCCTCCTGGCACTACATCCTCCTATATCACCACTCACATCATCGGGACAATGTAACCGCGCCTCATGGGCGTCCCAACCTGAGAAGTCGGTTACACGTATGCCATGCCCAGGAGGGAAGACCACGAAGTCAGTAAAGGACATATGGGGCATTGGAATAAAAAAAAATAATAATTTTTACGTAATATTGAGGTGTGCTACCAGTGTTGCAAGCACATCATATTTGATACAGTCAGTAGTGGGATCTGGGACAGCTTGGTATAGTGACTAGGCTACAGGCTGGATGATCCAGAGTTCAAATCCTGGCAAGAGCAAAAGCTTAATCTCCAAAACATCTCTACCTGCTCTGAGCGGACTACTGACCTTCATCTAGTGCCGAGGTTAAGAAGGAGTGGTGTTACATCACCATTCTGTCTATATGCCTTTATAGCACAACCACAGAGCAGCATTGCAGTTTGTTACATGAACCCAGTAGGTGGGTATTTGTACCATAGAAACAAAATTGATTACATCTTTGGGGATTCCACAACTGAAACTTGCTGCACATGAGCCACCCTATTTTCCCCACCATTTTTGTCTGTATACAAATTCAGTGGTGGGCAAAAAAGTGGCATATGGAAAAGGAATGGTATCACCTGAAGCATTAGGAGATAAAATTCCGTCTGACTTGTATTTGACATGTGCCACACTTTGTTAACACAACACATGCTGAAGCAAGCTGTATGCAACCATAATGGTGGCATTGAAATGAAAAAGGAAGAGAGAACAAATTCTGCAATTCCATGTCACGACAGTCACACCAGAGACATGACCTGTGGTGTGTACTGCACTGACATATTTATGTGAAAATTTTGTATGTGAAAGGTGGAGTTATGCCTGTGCATGCCAAGAAGGCATGTAGGAGAGTAGATGTGTAGTTCTCCTTATTCTGAACATGGGCACAAAATGGAGATGAGTGGGCAGCTTTGTGACTGTGCTGCTTTACCCACATGGAAAGAGCCATTGAATGGGAGGTTTGGTGGGCCCCAGAACCAAGTATATGTTTGCCAGTTGGCAGACCACAATTTCTCAGGCATCCATCCTGTAACCAAGTCACTACCATTCACACTATATTTGCCCGTGTTATCTGCGTCCAGTATTTACTACTGCTGATGCTGCTGCTACTACTACTACTACTACTACTACTACTACTACTACTACCACCACCACCACCACCACCACCACCACCACCACCACCACCACCAAAAACAACTTGATGTGTAATCATTTCATTTGTTGGATAAGAACCCCACTGGTGAGTTAGAAATATGCCTGTCCATTCCTCCCTCCGTTCATGTACAGCTTTACTGTAGATCTACACTTCTTGGCATACTTTTATTTCCTTAACAATGAGGGTAAGCATACAGCATTACCATATTGATGTGATCTATACACACCATTTGAATCAGCCAGCCAGTTTTCACAGAACTTCCTGTGGATGGTGGGCTGTTGGTGAATGTACCATCTTTTTTTTTTTATATATATATATATATCCTGTTATTGGTAATAGCAGTATCACACTTATATGAATTTGTGAGGTAGGTGTGTTACTAATACCAAACAGTGTGGGTTCCTGAAGTGATTTGTGGTAGTAGATATTGGCATGGATATGCATTTTATATGCAGGGAGGTCAAATGTAAAAGAACATGACAGACACATGAAAAATTTTGTACGCTTCCAGCTGTATAGTGTTACCTAAGATCTGCTTGATCTAGGGACATGAAATTGGTATTGACATGGGCCAGTACCGTACCTAGACATTACAGTGGCTAACAAAATAAACATTGTTTTGTCACAAGTGTCGGAATAGATGAAATCAGAATTATTATTTCTGAGAAATCTAATGTATTCTTAGATTTCGTCTATCACATAAGGTTTTCAAGTGATGTGCAGTTATGTTTTAATAAAAAGTGTGTATTTCTGTATTAAAACATTGCCTTTGTAATTACCCAAAAGGTGACTTCGTTTGATTTTCTACTGAATTTTGCCGGTGGAGCATCCCTCTTGAGGGGCCAACAGTAGTCAGCCAGCATACTTGCACACCACTTCCCCCTGTGCAGCTTTTCCATATTGGAAATTTCTTGATGAAAGTGTTCCCCATGTTCATCACTGTCAGTGTCTAGGTTTTCTGGGATGAACTCCAAGTGCAAGTCTAAGAAATGTATTTCTAGGTACATATCCCATAGCTTTGTAGCCCTTCAAAAAGATCTCTCACTACTTCACATTATTTTTTGCCTTACAGTTTTCCATAACATTTCTGCGGACAGTTTTGAATGTTTGCCACACAGCTCATTCAACTGAAAATTATATTGCTCATCATCATTTATCATCCCCTTTATCTGAGGATCTACAAATCTCCCTTTATTGATTTTAGTGTCACCATCGGGAATTTCCTCATTATCTCCAGAAGTCCCATGCCATTTTCATCCATCGCATTGAAAAATGTTTTATAGGCCTTTGATCAGCATCATCTTCCTCGATGGTCACAATATATGGTGGTTTTGGTACAGGCAGCTCTTTGTTGTGGAACAGGTATCATTGCTGATGATAAATTTGGTAATATCACCATATGTTTCGAAGGAAAAGTAATTCCTGGTATGTCTGTTAAACAGAAATAACAGTCTGATGAATGGCCTTTTCATTCAGTGCAAACTTACAGGCACAGTGATGGGCATGTGGTGCTAACCATTTTTCCAGTCATTTAGAAACTTAATACATGTTACCCAGCAAGTAGGAGGGAGCCAGGACCTACAGTGGTCACCTACCTTGCACCCAAAATACAATTGAACAGGGCATGGTATCAGGCTTCTGCCACAATGTAAAAGAGATCTGCCCTTGTCTGAGATTTTACGCAGTGTAGAATCCCAGAAGAGCGGAGGCTTCAGAGCTCAACATCTTTTAATCAGTGGAGTGAAGTTTCCCCTCTGAGATGTGAAGATCACCTCACCACACAAGTGGCACAAACTATCTAGTTGATTTATAAACACTTTCTTGGCATGATGATTGCTGCTACAGAACTGTGATAGGATGTGATACACTTCAGAGAAGTAACACTTGTGGTACTCAGGCCTAGCACACAAGTGACAAATAGTGCATCTCAGATGGAGACTAGATGTGTGCCTGAACATGGAGGTACATGTATCATTCTGCTTTGCCCCACAATCTGTACCCAAGGTAAAGTGAACTGTTTTGTAAATGACCTGCTAAGCACCCCATTTAACTTCCTATCTCGAAAACTAGCATGTCAGTGTTACAAATAAGGAGACTTTTCTAAAAAGTATGTATTGCTGGGGTGCTGATAAGTCCATAGCCCGACCAGGAAGGAAACAAGCTCGGAGGCATGTCAGCAATGAGCGCGATTTCAAACAATATCGAGATGCGAGTTGTCATCAAATTTTTTTCCCTGCAAGGCAAGGCACCAAAGGAAATTCACACCATTCTGACAGAAACAGTAGCTTGTTTCCTTCCTGGTTGGGCTAAGGACTTATCAGGCACATAAAACACCATATTTGTTACACAAAACTAAGGGTGATAGAAATATTCTAGTTGCATTATTGAATTCAGCTTCAGAAAATGCACAGGAAGCATGAAAAAGCTTATATGTTACAGACATTGTGTTTACTAGTAACATTACAGTATTTACAGTAACATAGCAGTTACAAATGTGGTGATGATGGAAAGGAACTATCTGATGTATGTAAGATACAAAAAAAATTAATATAACTATGGAAGTATGGAGGACCCAAAATCTTTTTTGTGGAAAGCTGGTTGTATGAGTTATGCTTTGGCATAGAAGTCAGTTTCCAGAACTGATATGGTAACTGTGTGTGTGTCGGTATGGTTCGCTCGCGGACTAAAGCCACGGAGTTTAGTTTAGTTTAGTGTGTGTGAGTGCGTGAGAAAGAGAGAGAGAGAGATCGCGCATGCATGTGTGGTACAAGGCTTTCATTACTTTTTAAAGTTTTTGAATATCCAGCAAGGTTTAACCTTCATCCTTTGGAGGTGGGCATTTAAATTAGAACTTGCTGTAATGAAGACATGAATATTATTTGAACAGAAAAAAAATTGTTAGGAAGTAAATGGCATTTGATGGAAAATAAAATACATGGGGCAGCATTTCTTAAAAATGCAGTATATTGTTGCTAGACATATAAAATTAATTTCTAGGGTATGTGAATGTGAGTCATAAATAGCATATGCACATTTGATAAAGGTTAATTTTTTGGTAACTTCCTATGCACACTGGTAGTGACTAGTGACTTGGAAGTGTTGCAGAACTGTTCAAAGTTTGTGTGTCTAATACAGTGTATAGTGTATTCTTATTACGGTGCTAGGCAACATGTTTCAATTTTTGAAGTAAGTTTACATCTTGGTATTTTGGTGTAACACAAGAGTAATGAATCGTGATTGAACCATCATTAATTTACTGGTTTGTATACTGCCAATATAATAGAACCTTTGGTTAGGTGTTTAAAATGTATATAGTTCTTCTGAAATAATATGATTCTTTACAACTACAATTAATGTTACATTCTGTTAATTTGTGGTTAAGGAAGATGGACATTTTTATCTTTTCCTCCAGTCCTCCATAATGTGTTGTATGTATTTAAAATACATGATGATTGATGGAGAAATACTGATCATGTTTTTGCTGCACATGGCACGAATGGTTTCTAGAGCAGGTGGAGTGACTTGGTTATCAAGAATACAACATTTCTCGCCCCCATTAACTTTGAAGCAACACTGCTGTTGTTGCCTGTAGGATCTTACCATGTAAATATGGGTATTTTATTGATAGATTTTTTTAAATTATTCTGAAGCACTTTTTAAAATTGTGCTTCCTTTGCCACATAAAAAAATGGTTGAAACTCCATCATTGAATGGGCATTATGTAAAAGTAGTGAGTTCTGTTAAAAGAGTGTTTCTACCATGAATTCATGTAATTGAAGAACATGAGGTATCGGCGATTTACGTGTATTAATGATGTATGAGTCGTTGAAAAAGGGAAACACGTTTGCATCCCTTGTATGTGACATAGGCAAGGAGTGACTGTTGTGTTTCCCCTGAGACTGAGGAACATGACATTGAGAGTGTATGAAAACAGAGTGTCATGGAGAATATTTGTACCTAGTCGAGAGAAAAAAAACAGGAGTGTGGTGTAACAAGGCACCTTATAACTTACTCCTGTCGGTACTATGGAGTGGTCAGATGAGGGAATGTAAGGTGCACAATGTGTGGGCACATACGGAAATATTGTATGTGTACCACATAGGAAATAGGCAGAGATAAGATATGGTTAGAATGCAACTTAAAGGAATGGGGTGCAAGTACGTGGACTGGATTAAACTGCCTCTGGGTAGGGTTCAGTGACATGTGGTACTTGCAGGTACAGCTTTCTGGTGCCATAAAAGGTGGGAAATGCCACTTGACAGAGAGATTGTCTTTGTGTTGGGAAACAGCTTGTTTTTGTTACATTTGATTTCATACATGCCCACACACAGAGAGTCAGTCTCTTGTATAGCGCCATTGTGTGTGCACTGTGAATTGTGGCAGTATATCAGGGATGACTTTCAATCAACATATTGTGTGATGGGAATCTTTGTTCGCAGAATTTAATGGATATTTGTCAGGGTGTGACTGTATATATCAACATGGTAATAGCATGACTCCTTAACGGTGTTTTGAGCATCCAGCCAATTTTTGTTGCACTGCGCTGTATATATGTATGAATCTACACAAAGTTATTTAAGTGTTCATTTTTGTTCTTTTTTTTTTTTAATTTGTTCAAATTTATTAATGTTGAGGGGAAATACAAAGTAAGTAGAAACTAGAGGAGAGCAAGCTAGTGCTGTCATTTTATGGTTCCCTGTGTTATTGCGTGTCAACCAATATATTTTTTACTTCAGAGAGGACAAAAAGAACTTATAAAGTCCAGGATCAACCAGATGTAAAAACGTATGCTCACAATCACGAAAGGAAACTGTCTTCTTAGAGTGTGCATGCGCTGAAAATATTACTGGGGGACTGTAGTCCATTTTGTCATGACTCTTTTGAGGCTTGGTGCTGTTGTGTGTGCCCCATTTAATGCTTGTTAATCCTGATGTACCATGCGTATGGGATTGTAGCACTGTTCTTTCCATGTCTCATTTTAGTTCACATGGATTGTCAGCAGTTGTTGGCTGACCGTTATTGTTTGTATGGGAGATCTGTTGAATACACACAGGTACTCTCTTAGTTGTCCATGTGGGTTACCTTTTGGTGTGAAGTTTATGCAAAGAGGCTTCTGCCTCCTCTCTCCCCGCTCCCCTCTCCCCACACAGCATACACAAACACACACATACACTGACACTCGCACTGTAACATTTTCAGTTTTGTTTTTATTTTATCAAGATTTAATAACATTGTCCACTTCAGTAGAACCATGACCTGATGAAAACTGCATGATTGAAACTTGACAGTGTTGTGTCTGCAGAAAGGGTGATAACTTGAAAATATTGTGTATATTGTACTTGGTCGTAAAAGTGTGAAAGTGTGTAAGTAAATCATGTTTCTTTGTTTCTTTGCAGCCTAATGACCAAGTTTTCAAAGAAGCTTGTTAGCAAGTGTATCTATATACAGATCTTGAAAACAACGAAGACAGATCTCCTGGGCATGTAAGTTCTTTTAACAGATCATTACCATTAGAGGATAGAGGAAATGTATTTGATAATTCCCTTAATTTATACTCATCTGTCAGCACTTTTGTTTGTATGTGTTTGCCTGTAATTATGTTGTCATGAATTATTTTTTCTTAGTTCCGTAGATTTGCCCTGAAGAGAATTACAAGAATTTTGTTGATGTAGGAATATTTTGACATTTCAGGTTCATGGCTGCTGGAGGCTGGAACCTGATACACATGTGGTTGTCAGATGCCATAGTAGCCAAAAACTGGCCTCTTATACAGGAATTGTTGGAGTTATTGTTGATGTGCCCAGTTGATGTGGAGAGGTTAAAGACAAACAATTGCCCAAAATTAATAAAAGGATTGTCGAAGGACAGTAGCAATGAAAGTAAGCATCATACTTCTTTGTTACAGAACATTTGTGTGCTTTAATTTGTAACATGTAGGTAAATGGGAGGCTTGAGGACATTGAAGTTCAGAACTAGGTCTTAAGCTGAATGTTACCAATTTGTAATGTGCATATTTTTATGTTTTCAGGCGTTAAATTACTCGCAAGTAAATTGGTGGAACAGTGGCTGAGAATAGTAAAGGGAGAAACGGAGGCAATAAGAGCACATCATGCAGCCAGCATGGAAGTACATGCTGCAGAGTGTGTGGCTGTTGTAGAAGAGGGAAAGAAAACAGATGTGTGTAGTGATAAGGTGCAGGCTAAAAGTGGTGGTGATGAGTGTAAAGTAGATGTGACTTCACTACCAGGCAAACAGGAAAATATAGTACAAGTAAAAACAGAAATCTCAGAGAATAAAGTGGTAGAGGTGCACAAACTTTTGGTGAAGACTGAAGACGGTTCAGAAGGATCACCTGAAGAGGTTGCCTGGGATGGCCCGCTTGGACAGTTGCCAGTGTATAAAATCACAATTCGAGATGGGAAGCAAGTATTAGCAAAAGTGTTCTCGGGGGAGAAGTCGAATAGGAGATTGAGTACGGATAGTGCAAGTGTGGTGTCAGTTGCTGAAGTTGGAAAGCCTGTTGTAAAGGTCAGTGCTACTGTAGCAACGGTAAGTGATACGGTTATAGTTAAAAAGGAAGACATTAAGAAAGAAGTGGAAGAATCAGCTGTGAAAAGTACCGTAGATACACAGAAAGGTTCTGTAGTGAAGTCGAGGGTTAAATCTGAAAAACTCGAAAATAATGTCGAAGGGTTAAAGTTGAGTAAGGATGTTCAGAAGAAAACAAAAGATGCTCAGTTGAGTACTAAGATACCTGATAAACAGAAAAAGACAAAAGTTGAATCCATTAATGAAAAGAGCAGAGAGAGGGAAGCTTCAAAAGAAAAGAGTAAAGACAAATCAAAAGATAAGGAAAGCAATCGGGAAAGGGAAGCCAAAGAGAGGGAAAGTAACAAAATTAGGGACAAGAAACTGAATAGTGAGAAAGTTAGTGCTCAGTCTGAAAAGGATAAAGCAGCTTTGGCAAAGCTGATTCCACCAGCAATAAACAAGTTGGGGAAAATACCAAAAAAGCCGAGGCACGAGGAACCTCAGGGTCCTGTTGCTGATGTTAAAAAACAATCATCTGGTGATGTGAAAAAGCCTCCAGTTTATGAAACAGCCAGCAGAAAGCCTTCAATTTCAATTGAATCAAGAAAGTCTGACTCGGTTCGCCCAAAGACCGTGAAGACCTTCAACTCAAAGTTCCGTTCAACAGGACTTGAAGAGGAAGCAAAGCCTCCGCCGTCACGGCCAGTCAGGAAGGTCATTGCGCCTGTGAATAAGAAATCTGTTAAACTTCCATCTTTAAAGCGTCCATCCCCTCCGAAAGAGTTGTCTGCTCCTCCGGAAAAGAAGCTGAAAACCTCAGTTGCTGAAGTGGGTGCTGATGATACAAAGAAGGCTGACAAGAGCGGGAGCATAAAACTGATTCCTCCCAGACCAAAACGTAAGTATGGTTAGCATTGGTGGAGGGAAGTACACAGGGGTGGGATATTAATAGAACATAGGCTGTTGTTACAAAATAAACTTTCAGTCTACTAAAAAGAACAGTTTCACATATGTAGTACTTAGATTTATGTGATGAATACATTTTAAATCTTAAACATCTCAGGGGGACGAGGAGGGGTTGCAGTGAGATTGCATACAGTAGTTGATTGTAGGCCTGTGTGATACATATACTATATTTAAAATGTACATATATAAGAAAAACTGTGTGCTTTTAAGGTTACTGTGTTGTGAGCAAATCATAATCCATTGTTCGTGATAGAACATTTTCTTACCATATTGATAATGAAGGGTGTATTTACATAATAAATTGCATACTGTTAGATCAGCAGACTTTAAGGAAAATTTTCTCATTTGAATGCTGTGTTTAACAACGTCATGGATAATGGAAGTGTATATGCTCATTAACTTGGTAATATTTGAATTAGATTTATGGATTGTGAATTGCCCTAATGTTTTATATTACAAGTTCACATTCATTGGATATTTGTTAAATTGTCTAAATTTCAGTTTTCAGACCAGTGGGAGATCCTGCAAGTTACGCTGAATTTACTGACAGACGAGCAACTCAGCTTCTTCTGTATTATTTTTTGTTATTATTTTGTATAAACTGTGCCCCTTCACTAACATTCTTTCCCAGTCAGCAGTACAAATCCATAGTGGAATCAGTTACTCCTTTGAAGAACTTGTACTCTCTTGACCAGGAACCACTGTGGCATATGTGTGCCTTAGTTGTTTCTGTTTTGGAAGTGGTACACGTTATTTCAGTAATTGATTTAGAAGAAAAGTATGCTTGATTGAAGCAAGATGCAGAACTCAGCTTGTGACGCCATACACAGGTATTGTATATCGTGATACTTATTTTAGGCCTGTGAATAGATTTTGTCAGTTTTAATTTCACTTTCTTAGGAATGGTGTTTTGTAATCAGTTCTTCAAATTATGGAACGAGATAAAGGATGACAGCATCACTAGCAGAATGAATGCAGTGAAATGCATTTCCTTATACTCTTGTTCTCTCATTCTCTACCTGCAGCTCAAAAGTTAAATTTTTGTGTGGCTGTATAATTTTAAATTGTGTTATCATTATAATATAACATTATTATTATTATTATTATTATTATTATTATTGCTGCTGCTGCTGCTTCTGCTGCTACTGCTGTTGTTGAAAGAACAATTACAGGTACATAGTAATCCTGCTGACTTCTCACGACACACCTGTGTGTAGATAAGTTTTCAGTCACCAGAGTGCATGTTATAATTATCCATGCCAACATCAAAGTAATGGTAGCCAGAGCCACATATTCAAATGTAACACAGTACAGTTCTACAGGTTTATGAATTTACAGTACCAGATACCACTTGATGTTGAGCACTGTAGGGAACATTTGTGTGCTGTTACCTGGCACTGTTTCTGCAGGTTTGCTTTTATTGTCTGCATGTGTGTACATTGGGATTATGACTGGTGGTAGTACAGTTTTTTATTATTTATCTGTTTATTTGTGTAGCACACCCATACCAGACTTAAATACAGTAATCATAATATTTAAAATATTTTACAGATGTCAGTTCAGAAAATTGTGAACCACAAAAGTTAACAGCCTGAACTGTTAAAGAGATTTCATGTTTGTAATGGCAGAGGAATTACAGCCTTACAATTGGAACTGCTTGCCAAAGTGTGGCTTTCCTGTTTGCAGCATGTTGAATGCAACTGTCACATGTTCCACAATTTTGCTAACATATGGTGTAAATGTTAGGCATACTTATGAACGAGATACGGTTTGCAGGTTAGAGACTGTAGTTTAGGTACCATTGTGTTTTCTGTTGAAATAAGTGAGAGTAGGTTACTTACAGTTATATTCTCTGAATGAGTGGTTCTAAGTTAGGTATACCACAATGTTCTCCAAGAACATGAATAAGTTACCGTCATACATGAAGCAGTCATTGCAAGGACACTTTCAAAATTATACTGCAGTGATGCAATAGGTGAACATAATTCAAACTAGGTGCATTGGAAACTGCTGACTCCAGAATGATTTCTGTGGGATATATTATCTGAGAAGCTTAGTTATCCTAAAGTGGGGTTCCTGTGTGAATGTTTGGCAGGGATAAAATACTATCCAGGATGCACAAAGAGATATCATCACCAGAGACTGACAACCAGCAGATATGTTTCAACAGTCAGTCATATTGTGAGAAAATTGGTGTATGAAGTTTTCAAGAACTGAGGCCTGTTGGTTGTACTGTAGATTCACAAGGATGTCTTCAGACAAAGAATGAGCAGGAGTGGTGGGAATTTAAATTGGCAGTCTGCTACCCCACAATCACTACCTGTGTTGCATGCCACCACATCGGCACTTCAAGCAAACCGAGAGTGCATAGAAAAGAATACAAATCAACTGTAGGAATTGGAGGAAGTGACAGCAATGGGAGATAGCCACTAAGCAAACTAGGGAGGCAAAATCTGTGTTTATTCTTTCACTGACCAGAGTGTAAATGCATTTATGATGTTTTAAGTGTCATATGGAAGTATTGGTCCTTTAGCTTAAGTTGTGGTTTATCAACCATAACTTTCCCATCTGAAGAGAGACATTGAATGGACAAGTGGATGGTGAGCTGCAGGAAGTGCGGGCTAATAGCGAGGTTGCCTGTTGCTTCAGGGACTAATGTTTAGCCATTCCAGCCACTACAGAGGTAAGAGAGGATTCCTGTACAAGATTCCATGTATCAGCGGTTATCATGAATAAATGCTTGGGTATCACTGAATTACCATGACATTCTCCTTCAAGAAGTATATAAAAGTGCAAATATAGGCAAGCCTTCCATATTTCCATTATCCTTGCCTTCTTGTATGTGAAACAGTGGCACATACACATGTTCACATTGTCCAGGACAAATTGCAGAGCCAGGCACAGTGCACACTGTAAGAAGTGTGTGAAAAGCACCCAAGCTAGTATGCTGGCACTTAACTGGTGTGTTTCTATTGCTTACATAGTATGTGATGTGTACTGCGTGGTCATAGTTTTTTTCTCGATCCTAATATTGGCACTTATGAAAATGACTCATTAATAGCTTTTCAGATCTTTTTGTCTTCACACTTGCTATAAAGTGAATGACAGGCAAGTGCGATTATGGACTGCCATACAATTTCCATTATTATTTGTGATAAGTCTTAAAGTATATTTTTGGAATATGCATGCATGTTGAAGACAGAGTGCACTGATGTAGGAAGGAAGTTCCAGAGAAATGTATTGCATTTAAATTGAGACGTTTTGGGTCTGGTTTCAGTGGAAGGAAGGTGAGAGATGAGTTTTCATTAGAAACATGTATTTTGTGGCTTGAAACTGAAAACAAAACGCACTATTTCTTGTATCACGGAATACATTTCTCTGTTCATGTCCAGTGAGGAGTATTCATTTAACCAAGGTGTCTTAAGCTGTATGGATTTCAGTGGCATTACGTCAATTCCGAAATTCCTTGTGTGGGTTTGGTACATAATTCGCATGATGTGGGCAAGTTGCACACATGTAGCCCAAGTATGTAAGTCAAAAATTCGGGTCCGTGTGCTGTATTTTGTAATGCCTCGTACTTTTGCGAATGCTTCAAGCTGTACGTAGCGTTCTATCAGTTGCTGGTGCTCTATGTCTTCGTCAAGTAGGAATCAGGACTCTTGGGTTGCAAAAGTTCCATGGAAAATGTTGGCTAAACTTGTCTCACAAACCCCAACCCTCCCGTCGGAATGCATGATTTTGTTGCCCCAGAGTTGCTTCAGAAATTTTCGAATTTAGCATTTAGGAGTGGTGGACGAACTGAAGGGAACCGGGTTGTACTTCCAGCCACCTGTTCAGTGAAGTGTATGGAGTAGACATACAACCAATACCTGTGTTCGAAATCAAGAAGCGGACACTAGCCACGAGCAGGTGCACAACTCTTACGAAAAAGTCCAGTTTTTTCTCCTGCCTTTATTTTGGACATAAACACTGTGTGCAACATACCGTTGCTTGGCAACCGCTTAATGTATGAAGTGATCGCCAGTGGCGCCACAGCGGCAAATGAAATACTGGCAGGCTAGTTAAGTGCGTAGTGGTATTGCTGGGTATAACCGCGGTTGGAGAACCGGTACTATGGCTAGATCGTGCCGAAAAAGGGCGGTAATGCGATGGACCGTCAGGTGTTTTTTTTTATTGCTTCATCACGGTCTAATCGCCGGTATCGAAGGTACGCAGTCAATTTTACGTATTGTGTGTGGTCGTGAAGCTCCTGTCTTACAAATACGATATTGAGTTGAATATTTGCATTTGAAACTGAAGTAGTAGTAATATGAAGAAATTATTGAGTTTCGTAGTGTGTGCTGTTGTGTATGGAATGTAAGGGCAAATGCCATTAGAGGGACAGAAGGTACACAAAAGTTTAGTTACCCTGAAGTAGAAGAGAACATATCATTAGGAAGACGAAGGCATGAATGGAGTCGCATGTGAGGGCGTGGTATGAATTCAACTGGCTCAGAGTAGAAACCGGCGGTCAGCGGTTAGGACTGATGAAATCGCATTGCATCAAGACGTGGTGGAATCCTATCGGAAATTCGGATTGGGGGGGGGGGGATGGTGGAGGTGTTTGCAGATGCGTGTCTTATGTGGCGACCCATGTGTTCGATTTCCTATCCCCTGACGCATTGGAGTTGCGGTTTAGGCGCGTTCGCAGAGCATTGCTAACACTTAGCTTAGGGGAACAACTTCGGTCCCACTGGTCTGTTTTCGTGAAATTTTTTATTAAGGGTATTTTTACAACACACTCGACAAATTTACGTTTAGCTAAAACCGACAAAATTATCACCCTGAAGACTTGCGTACATGTATTTTGTTAGTATCCCGCCTTTTGAGGGATAGGTAAAAGAAAGGAAAGCCCTCGTGGATCAGAGCCATTTTAAGAAGCCAAAAAATTCACCTAGTCGGATTCCCCGCATTTCATCCAACACTTTGAAAGGTAATTTCCGTGTCCACAATACGCACTAGGTTGTCCTGAACCAGGTGAATCCAGCTCACGCCTTCCAAACCGAGTACTCCACGATCCATTCTGATATCCTGTCTGCGCTAGGCCTGCCAAGTGGTCTCTTTCCCCCAGGCTACCCCTCCAAAACCCTGTATTAATTTTTCCTCTCCCCCCACACTGTCACTTGTTCAGCGCATCTCTGTCTACTTGATCTGATAGAGGCCGAAGATAATGTTGATCTAAACATAACAACGCTTCTGTATGGAAGTTGCGTAACCGTATACCAAAGTACGGAACGCACCTCGTTAAGGATATGCCTGTATTTACTCCCACCACACGTTCTTCCAGCTTGCAGTGACTAAACACTGGCATTCGGTGTGCGTGTTAAACACTGGAATCGAGTTTCAAGTTTGGCAGATGAAGGTACAAAGGCCATGATTACTCGAGATTTTTGTGGCGGCATTCCCTGGTTGTACCAGTATGTAGCGTAGTGTCTGGTAATAATGTCTCCAATTTATACTTTTCGTGAATATTAGCACGTTTAGTAGAAAAATGGGTGCACTTTTATTTCTAAAAATCGAAACTCCCGTGCCATGTTTTAGTTTTTAGATGGCTGGTAACGTAAGTCTTGTACGAAAGATATAAATGGCGCTGTTAGCCAAGAGTACAGCATGTACTTTATATTTACCGTTACGTACTACGCATTTTAAATCGCGTAAAGTTCAATAAACCTGTGTTTTAGTGGATACTCATGGTCTGTTTTGGCAATCCCGGCTGCAACAGAATGCATGCATCAAATAGACAAAACTGAGGATTCGTAGTAAGTTACTACAGAAGAGGTAACAGGCACTACAACTGAATGCGCCAAGAGAAACTGTTATATATCTAGCGGTATTTTCGAATGCTGAGCCTTGCAAATGTGCCTAGCAGTTGAGACCTGTTGGCTGATCAGCAGATAATGGCGACGCGCGTCTTGGTCAGAAAATGTTATATTAGTACAGGCAATAATTTCTAATTGACGCTTTATCTTTTGGCGTATTTGTCCAATATGACAATTTTCAGTTGGCATTCGAGTAAATGGCCATAATTTCAAATCCCCCGCCCGATTCGTGTCACTGCGTTCGCGGATTGTATGCTGAGATGCCCTGGATTTAATATCCGATAAATATCTGATGACAGGTTCTCAGCTCTGGTCAAAACCGTAGATGGTATCAGAAGTTGACCGCGGCGTCGCCCCCCTCGCTCAGGTACACGGCTGTAAAACGCATGCAGTAATCTGTGAGATTGGAGAGTTCATGTCGCTTGTAATTGAGTGTGAAGATACGTGGTAATGTTACCGAAAGTAAGGCGATGGGGAATGATTATTGCACTGGGCGATAACATCTGAAAAGCGCACTGTGAAAAATCAGCGAGACGTAAAACAGTGAAGCGATGTGTGAGGTATTTGGTCGCGCAGCCCACTGCCCAGTTTCAGTAATTTATGGCATGATGTAGGCGGGGGTATTCGGTGACGTATTTCCTGACGTGGCGTCTTTAAGCTTAATCTCTATGTCATCGCTTCCCGATTTGTCCGATCCCAGAAAACCAGGAAGTAGGACGAGGTTTTAGTGGTGTTTACGTGGTAACGCGTTGGATTATGCAACAGGTGAAGACCTAGTTAACCTCCCGCTGTTTGGTCGTGACTGTAACCACGAAAAGAAATGCCGTCGACGTTCCACTCTCACTACCGTTTCCCCCTCACAGTGTGCTCTATATTCATACCTGTCGTCCGTTTGCTCAGCAAGCGTTTTGAGATAGTTAACATGCCATGGCCGGTTGGACGGGAACATGGCCTCAAGTTCCCACCGTGCATGAAACTTCTTATGGCATCCAGGCGAGCGTAGTGCCTGTCATCCGATTTTTGGTTGCTTGGTTAGTACGTTAGCGATTAGAGTACGGCTGTGTAGGAGGAAAAATATTAATTTGTGGATGGAGCTGTGCACAGCCCATAACCTTCAGTCGAAGAAGACTGATAGTGCTTGACGGCATGAGAATCTCGTTCGTGGCTGACTTAGGTAACACTCGAGTTTATATCACGCAACCGCGGTCGAAGTGGGAAGTTTAACGATAGGCCCCCTAGAGTGACTTCCCGGTTTGACTACATAATTCGGAACTGTTAGATATTCCTGAGCCGGATACATTTGTAGACGAAATGATGCAATCTCCCACCACCGGTAACCGGATGCCTCACACTTGTATATTCTTCTGTAACCGGCCAATACAGTTTGAGAGTTTCGCTAATGGGTGTCATGGTTCGTGGCGATCATGTCGCATCCCACACAATCGTGTATTACTCGAAAACTGAACATATATTCCGATGTGAGAATCTCAAGTAGGAGAATAATCGGTTGCTGTTGTGGGCACGCCAAAATAACCGTTCCACCGTCTGGATGCAGATCATTTTGCTGCCAAGAGTAGTTTTCGCAGATCGGTGCTGCGCACGGCGTGCGAACGAAAGTACGACCAACTCGGTCAAACGCCACAGCGGATGGAGGAGTATCGAACGGTGCGTTTTGAGATGGTACTGAAATAGAAATGGCAGTGTGTGTGGTGGCGTAACAAGAAGCAATTCCATCTGCAGTCCAGATACACGCATGCGGGATTTCTCTGCCGATTACGTGTATTTGTGTGCGGTCCATATATTGGCCATTATCATTACATTTACCTGTTCGCCGTCTTCATCGGGAATATAAAACTGGCTTTATGAATTGACCATACAAAATCTTGTGTTTATTGGACCGTGCATCATCTTGATAGTTGAATAAAGAGAGACCAACTTGATGGCACTTACTTCATTATTTCATGCTCAACATGTTTCGGATGTTAATACATCAATCCATCAGGAGCTTGCGACTTATGTGCTGAGTTATTTCATGGGTTGTATTGATCTGGTTCGATGTGTGTTGGTGTTACGTTGTGGTATGGCTGTGGTGGTGTGGTATCCGTATGCAGGTTGAAGCAG
>Ga0123357_10004265_pt1 | contig 16712 bp, 13 predicted proteins | sample TergutEmb28metaG_FD_89873 | JGI IMG/M metagenome (GOLD analysis project Ga0123357, IMG submission 89873) | Embiratermes neotenicus P4 segment gut microbial communities from Petit-Saut dam, French Guiana - Emb289 P4 | ecosystem: Host-associated > Arthropoda: Insects > Digestive system > Gut ... | reverse complement strand
GTCGAAGAATGGAGGGTGCGGAGAATATAAAAAACACGAAGCACAAAGGTCAAAATTCTTTCCCCCAACACACCACCCCTTCTTTCCACCCCCCCCCCCCCCCCAAAGGAAATATTACTTGTACTCATTTCTGTTAGAGGCTGATTCGACTCCAGGGCCATAGTGCGGCCGGAAGGATAGTTTCAATGAAAACTTCCGATGACACCAACGCGAATCGAACTCGCGACCTTCCAGTTTGTAGCGCTGTGATTCAACCGACTGAGCCACCGCGTGTCTCAAACTACTCTGGAGTTCTACAATCAATCTATGTGACAAGTTATCCCTGTGCACGCAATAAAGGCACACAGAAACGGAGGAATAGCTCCACGCACTCTCATTTCAGCATCTGATGGACTGGAGTAGTCACATTCACGCCCCGGCTGCTTTTCCTCCGGAGAAACAGCCTCCTGCACCCTTGAATACAGGAAGGGTGGCTGCAAAATCTCTTGCCCTGGCCCGGAATCAAACCACGATCACTCAGTTGTCCAACCCGTAGCCCAGTTACTATACCGACTGAGCTCTCCCTATTCACCTCCAATTGCCAGTGCGCCATTTCAACCGTCTGTTCAACCCTGCACATACTTAGGAACTTCCCAGTGCGTATTAATGCGAAACACTTTCCAAGTCAATACATTTTACAGGAAAAGCCACAGATATGGAGTCGTCTGATACACGTAGACGCTGTAGGATAATACTAAAACGGACCTTTAAGAATTACATTTCAGGAAGTTGGATAAAATGTACAGACTTATGCAAAAATCCAGGATACGTTTTGTATCAGAAACGCTGAAAACTTCTGGTTGTGTTGGCGGGTCCCCTTGCTTACCTTGTTTTGTCAACCATGCTTACTTTCACAGTAATTTATTTCAGTTTGTAGTTTAACCATTTTCTTTCCGTTCATCATTCCCCCTTACCCACTACTACCTTTCACTCCCCTCCACATCTTAGGTCACTATATATATATATATATATATATATATATATATATATTCGTATACATAAAATCATCTTCAAATACACAGAGAATGAAATAAATTTTTGTCTTCAAAAGTCTAAGCCCGTCTCTGCTGTGTCTAACAGCAATATAATGTTATAATAAATGCAATTTTAATCAAGTTATATGACGGTCCCATACAGTAATTTCTCTTCCAGACACACAAGGTTAAACATTTGCATATTTCACTCTCCTTGTCACCTGACTGTATCGCGGTACGAGGGCGGTCACAGTTTTCCAGTATTAATAATTGCACGACACACGTATTGTTCAACACAATGGGCTGCCATAGTTTCCAGCGGCCATCCTGTGTGTACCATTCCATTAATCACTGGACTGGTACAGCAGGGCTCCCTAATTAGGCGTCGTGTCGCAATGTCGAGTGTTTCAGCTCAACTGCTATTTGCTCTCCCCACCCTCTTTATATTCGCTGCTACCAGCCAGCTATCAGCATCACCGCTCTGCATGCATCATGGCTCCAAGAGAAGTCCAACTGCCTCTCTGAACACTAAACACACCTCGTACGACCCGATCCCTTACACGTCTTCAAGGAACAGTCCACAGGGTAGTAATTATTGAACAGACAAGAAATTTCCTGCTTTCTGTGCAAACCCAAAGCCCACTACCATGTTCATCAGAACCCGCAACTGGTCCCTGAACTCAGCAATATAAATCCATTCCAAACTCACATATAATTACGCCCTTCCCCCATCTGTGCCTATCTCTGCCTTAGGACTTCCCGACACACTTTGTGTATGTATGTATATATGTATATGTCATCTCTTCTTCCATGCATATAACATGTCCGTCCTTCTGATCACCTCAGTATCATCCGGCCAGGAGTGCACATAATGACGCTCTTCATTACGTCGTCGTCTCCAGTCTGCTGTTATTTCCTCCCTTTCACGTACTGATATTTTCCTCAGCGCCCTCAGCCTATATCCTTCCCTTCATGTGACAAACACAGTTTCACATTTACAAAACCAACGGGTAGAATTATGCTCTCGTGTGCTAATACTGCGGTATCATACATTACCCCACAGACAGACCCAGCTGACGCATGTCAGCCAATTCCATATAGAATGACCTAAGTCTTTTCGCGTTTGTATTCAGATTCTCCGATCCCAATTCAACATGTTAAAATTATCAAAAAGGCCTCTTTCCATATCTTCATTTGCTTGGCATTAACGTCTCTTTCCACACCTTTGCTTGTTCAACATTAACGACTCTTCCCATATCCTCACTTTCTCTGCTCTAACGTATCTTCACATATCTTCATTGCCTCTGCACTAACGCCTATTTCCATATCTTCATTTTCTCTGCACCAACGCCTCTCTCCATGTCTTCCTTTCCTCTGCACTAACGCCTCCCTCCAAATCTTCATTTTCTCTGCACTAACACCTCTCTCCATATCTTCCTTTTCTCTGCACTAACGCCTCTCTCCATATCTTCATTTCCTCTGCACTAACGCCTCTCTCCAAATCTTCATTTTCTCTGCACTAACACCTCTCTCCATATCTTCCTTTTCTCTGCACTAACGCCTCTCTCCATATCTTCATTTTCTCTGCACTAACGCCTCTCTCCATACCTTCACTGTCTCTGTATGAACACTGTCAAATCGTCTACTGGCCTCAGTCCAACAACATCAACATTCTTAAAAGAAAACCAAAATTCGCTCTGGTACTTCAGCACGTTAAAACACATAAGTCAGCACAGAATATGTAAGGACCAGTCTGACATTATGGAAATCACGTTACAGAATAATAATGGTGTTTGAATCTGGAACGCGAACAAAATAAAATTTGACTTGGTGAGGTGTCACTTAGGTGTTAATAATAATAATAATAATAATAATAATAATTATGATGTCTCATTCGGCGTTATGTATAAAATGTACATTTGGACCAGCATCGAAAAATTTCTTTACAATGACTGGACGGAGGCGCCTTTTAATGACCATTTTCAGCCCAGTTTCCGTCGTCATAACATCCGATTTGCTCATATCAGCGATCAATTCGAACTCACCAATCAACATTCCGTTCCACAACAGCCGCAGTTTCCATTATAAGCCCATATCTGTATAGCTTTTCTGATGATCCCAAGCACATGCAAGTTCAAGCCAATTCCAGTCTGTGCTTAAGCAACACGTCGTTCGTAAGTGTAGAACTGAATTATGACGCCAGAGTTAGTCTGCAGGAATCCATCAAAACACAGTATGTTCTGTAGTAAAATAATTCTACTTGTCGTGATTCGGCCCTCCGGCTACGGCAGAACAAGTCTAAGTACTGTAAGTAGATCTATGCTTCATGAAGTCGGATGGTTTCCTATAGACTAACTCAATCAATACGACTAACTCAATGTTCCAACCTGAAACTATGAAGCCAGAGGTTGTCAAGGCGAGGTGTTCACAATAGGGTATTCTCGGATAAAAATACCGTGTAGTTTGGTATAGAGGTACCAACATTACGGACAAACACGCTTCTTCCATCTTCAGAATAAAAACATCAGGTTTCTCTAAAACGTCGTTCAGTATCCACTAAAGTACACGTTGTCACACTCCAGGCGCTCGTACTCCAAGTTGCACTGTAACTGTGCTCCGGTACTGGGTGTTGGTGACTGTTAGCTTCTCGCTCCCACCGCTTTATGCTTAAGGAATGACCGTGGGGTGGCCGTCGGACAGGCCGCTGTGTAGCTCCGGTGCAATTAGAATGTTGAAATTATAAAGTCGAAGGTCTTCAAATCCATAATTTCATAATTTAACATTTTAATCAGAATCTTCCTAATAGTACAATTTCAACAACCACGATAACAAAAGAAGTGAAAAAGCAACGTGGACTGTACAAAACGTAAAACTCAGATCTCAGTTATTAAAACCGAATAACGCCACTGTGTACTGTAGGATTGTGATATTAGTGGCCTGAAGGTGAGCAACGTTGGTGGAAACACGTTTCCTTAAAACAAATGAATAATAATAATAATAATAATAATAATACAAATCAGTTGTACTGAAAGCCACTTAACACTACATACTTCATTTATCGTCTCTGCCAACACTTCACATTTCAAAGGGCGTAGCTGTAGGGTAAGGAATGGTGAAGGGGCAAGAAAAACATCGGCATCTGCTTAATTCGAGTTACCAGCCTGATACCTGCCTTTCAGCAACTGAGGAAACCCATGAATAACGTCATTTTAGTGTTTTTTTAATGTAGACCAAACAATGTACAATATATTAAGAGTTACGTCTATTTCATAAACTGCTGCGACATGTTTCGATGTATTTACATTATCTTCAGAGAGTATTTTTGTGTACAGCTAAAGTTATAAAATCAATAAAATTAATAAAATTAGAATGTTTATAAGGTGACGTCAGTTTAGTGTTTGCCACAGCCGAAATTCAAATTCACATCTCTGCAAAAGAAGTCAGAGCTGTCACCGCTTTGCTAACCTACAAATTCCACATAACGAGCATAACTCTTATCTTGCACTCATTCTTGCTATCTTACTCTGACCGCTCTCTACCTAATTATTGTAGCTGTAGAGGGATATTGTTACACCTGATCACACTGACACACACACACACACAGGATAATACTCCTCTAGATGAGTGATCGGCCTGTCGCAAAGACCTCCACTTGACAACACACAACACTCACAACAGGAATTCGAGCCCCAAATCCCAGCAAACGAGCGGCCACAGATCAACGCCTTAGACCGCGCGGCCACTGCGATCGGCACAGAACCTTAAAGATTAGTGAAAATTTACATAACGTCCGACGTGTCTCTTGAACCACTTTAGCTACAAACTGTAACGTTGACTGTGTACAAAATCGTTGGTTCAATTCATTATACCATCTATGACACAGCGTAGGACTATAGGCTTTATAATTGCGCTGATTTGAGTAAAGTGGGATGAGTAGAAAGGGGGAGGGTGATATGGGATAGGGTATATGCAGGATGGGGGTAAATATCCAACCATACGTGACGTGTGCCTAACCACCCCTCCCCTCCCAATCGTTGGAAGGGTATTTACTCCCCTTTCCTCTTGACATTACATACACTCTCGCGTACGTCGTTTATTTCTGCATAGATTGCGCATGCAGATCCCAGCAGACGTATTATTACATTGCCCTCGATATGTACAATGCACTGGAGTCAACTGGACCGTTACATTGCCTAATCGACCCAAGGGAACTGCTTTACCACACACTGTACACAGTACAGTTTTGAAACACGTTATTTTTACCCACCCTTTAAAAAACATGAACTTCATAATTAATCTAATTACTGACAATCAAGCAGCAAGGAAAAACGCCAGTAAATTTTTCCTTTAACATTAGAAAAGTCATAAAACTTGGCATTGGTTTTAGCAATAGGAACTCTGAATTTAAGTCATTATTCAATCGACATAATCCTTTATGTATCTCACAATTATGAAAAATGAAGATGTATTTTGTGGAGTCAAAATTAAAAGTAATAACCTAACGAAATGAAAAGAATGAAGACTAACCGGATTGGTCACATCTTGCGTAGCAACTGCCTTCTGAAACATCTCAGTGAAGGAAAGATAGATGGAAGGAAAGACGTGACGGGAAGACGATGAGGAAGACGTAAGAAGCTAATGGATGGCCTTAAGGAAACGAGATGATACTGCAATTTGAAACAGAGACCACTATTTCTCACTCTGTGGAGAACTCGCTCCGGAAGAGGCTGTGGACCTGTCGTAGGGCAGACTGCGGAATGAAGCAACCACCTGATCACTTGAAATCCATTTTTAATACGGCAATAGGAAAGAAGTCGCCTGGTATTGTTAGAGGGGGAATGGGACTGGCCATGTGAGTCAATGTCACACATTAAGACCATAAACCCACAACAAGCTCTGGATTTGGATATTTCTTGGAAAAGGCAAGGAATGGTGTAACGACTGACGACTGAGGCTTGCGACAGAGTAAGAGCAAGCGGCTGTGGACTAAACGGTGTTATTATTCCTGAGTTTGCTTCGACAGGTTCAGGATAACCACAACGGGCCTTATCCAGGAAATAACATTTTTGGATCGAAGTTTGACCCCGGGGGACCTACCGAATATGAAGTAGGAACACGCGGGTCGGTGACAAATGAAAATAAATATAACCCTTCTAGCTATGAGTGACGAACTGTCAAGATGCAGCAGCAGCTTCCTTGGCTATTTAAACATGGGAAAAATCCAACTGCATAAGTTGATTTAACTTGACAAAAAATTCTTCGTCCTCCTCAAGCCCAAGCACTACCTTGGCTGCCAGCACAGTCCGTACTGCACCTCTTATGACTAGTTCGACTTTAGTCAGAATCTAGTTTGGACTGATTTATTGTGGACAACGATAAAAATCAAAGGTGACCAAAGGTAACAAACAGCACATGAGTTTCAGCAAGTGCAGTCCCAAACGGTGGATACAAATAATGTGAGATGGAAAATAAAACGTCACACTTGGCTACCCTGTGACATTTAGCGGCATGCTACGTCTCCTGGTTATGCAGCTGTGTATGTTCTCGCTAATTAACACCGTTTAAACCCCAGTTGTCTGGTATGGGAGCGAAACTTGGTACCGAATCTTAACGGAAGAACATAAGTCTGAAGGCGTTTAACAGGGAGGCAAGGGGGACATTTTGACCTAAAGGGGGGCAGTAACAGGAGAGGGGAAGAACATTGTACAATGAAGACCTTGATAGATAGTGCTCCTCGCCAAATACTCATACGATCAAACCAAGCATAATTTGGTAAGCGGAGCAAATAGCACGCAAGGGACAGAATTTTATAAGACGATATTGTGGGGGGAACCTAAAAGAAGAGACCGCTTGTATGACCCAGGGGTACGTGTGGAAATGACATCGACATACACTTTCAGCAAAATGGTGGTACGTAGTGGACTGGATTAATCTGGCTTAGGGTAGCAAATAGTGGCAGGCTGTTGTGAAAACGGTAATGAACATTCGGGCGCCGTAAAATGCGACATATCTGGACTGGTTAAACGTTTCTCAAGAGGCAGTTTGTTCCTCTGCTGTGGCAGTCGGCTCCAAGTTCCGTCAGATGACACCCAAGGCACCCCGAGAGGTGCAACTGAATACTTCTTTTGTCTTAACGGAATAAAGTTCAAATCTCCGGAAGCCATATAAGCCAATCACACGTGAAGGAGCAGCTTCTGTCTGTCTAAAGCACTGCGAGTTAGGGAACTGGAAATGCGGCGATGCTTCTCAGCAGCCTTCTAAATTGGATGCAAAAGTGTCAGTGAATGGAGTCGTTTTCAGCAAGGTTAACGAATCGTACTGATGCTACGTAACAAGCTCGTCAGAATCCACCCTCTCTGCCCCTCGCCATCGACCATCCCTACATAACCGGGCAACCTCGTTAAGTCTTCCTGGCCAGTGCAGAGGGACGATCGGAGAGGTCTGTAGCAATGAAGTATTGGAGAATAGACTGCGAGTAGCAATCTGTAACAATGAGGTACTGGAGAATAGACTCCTAGTAGCAATCTGTAGCAATGAGGTACTGGAGAATAGACTGCGAGTAGCAATCTGTAGCAATGAGGTACTGGAGAATAGACTGCGAGTAGCAATCTGTGGCAATGAGGTACTGGAGAATAGACTGCAAGTAGCAATCTGTAGCAATGAGGTACTGGAGAATAGACTGGGAGTAGGAATCTGTAGCAATGAGGTACTGGAATATGGACTGTGTGTAGTAGTCCCTCCTGCTAGAAGGATTAGGTTCATGTCTTGGCCCTGAAATTTGAAACTGTTTCCTATCAAATATTAAAAAAAAGGCAGGCGCGGAGGAAACTAGATAAGGCTCAAGTTTATTTTGAAACTACTAGGTGCAGTTGTGCGAATAATTCGCACCTAGAATAAGCAAAATATTTAATCAACAAAAATTACAGCACTTACTGTTAATAAACAATAAGTTTTATAGAAATGCAGACAATCAGTGAAATGCACAACATACACTTCACACATCACAGCTACATGTTTCGGCTACCTCAATGTAGCCATCGTCAGGTTGTATAGAATTACAAAAAGGGAAATTTATATAAAAGTTATGCACGAGATCTCAATTGAATATTGTACCTTCTAATGTTTGATGCTGGGTAATTTCTCTCGGAAATCAACAGATTATAAGCAACATAAAAATAAGAAACAAAGGTTCCTTATCACGTATAAATAAGAAACAAAATGTTTAAATCAAAAGCTCTGCCTCAAGGGGACGCCAAGGAAAATACACGAAATGTTAGCTTTCCACGACCTACGCCTGAGGCAGCACATGCGCCATATGAAATACTGTCATTTTTGGCCTGTTTTCCTCTGCCATATTTGTCCACCTTATCTCAGAAACGGTAGGATTTTCAGAAAAAAAGTTACTTAACCTAAAATGTGGGGTTTGATTTTCTCTACAAGTTTTGTTCGACGCATTTCTTATCGTAGGGAGAACTGAGCATGGTACTATCATAAATGTACACAGTCTGCATGTACAGCTCCTGCTGTTATTCTGGTCTCGTATTAAGGAGACTTGAAATTGTCTTGAAAGATTTTCGAAAAATACAATAACGTCATATTTAATGAAAATCTGTCCAGCAGGAGCCGAGCTCCTCAATGTGGAGGGACAGACAGACAGACATGACGAAGCTAATAGCCGCTTTTCGCAACTTTGCGAGAGCATCTTCAAAAAGCATCTAGCCTTCACGCTTTTCGGGCTGCTAGTTTCGTAAAGAACGCCTGACACCAAACTCTACATCTCAATTACGACGTTACTATTTGTCAAACGTACGCCTAACCGTTATGAACACTTTACTACAGTAAATATACGTAGCGAATTGAGGTTGTATTTACAACTAAGGTCATTTGTCTGCACGGCTTATACAGACGCTCCGCAAGAGACACGCTGATTGTAAGGCACTGTACCTAACTAACCAGATGCAATCACACAGATTCAATTAGGATTGGGTCTAATTAGAATTCAGCTAGAATTAGATTAAGTACCCTGATATCTCCACTTCGTTGCTAACCATTATATCATCTGGTCTGGCAATATCTGCCCTAAATGCACTCGAAGCCTGGCTGTGCAATTGTTATGAATGCATTAAAGCCACAAAGAATACGAAGAAGGATTCTAACAGAACAGTACAAGATCACGTTGTTGTATTACGCAGTTTATCTAACAGGTTAATAACTGTAGGTGTTTTTACATTTATCTGAATAAAATATTTTTAATTTATATCAGAAAAGCCCGAGGACAGCCATTCTGTCGACATTCTGTCGCTATGCAGTAGTGTAAGGCGTTACTAGTTACAAGTGGGACCACATGGCGGCATCAATAAACCGAAGTCAGTGGCATCTATCGGTGCCGAAAGACATTAAGCATGTTGCGCATTCTAGCGAAATCCGTACGTCAATCGCACCTCGGTGGCCATAATGTGTACCTTTGCTTGAATGGAAGGGTGAGCGGTGGAAATTGTTAACTGCAGAGAGTAAACGTCAATATTTTGTCCCATACGAAATGTTAAATGCGCTTTATACGCGTTACTGAGATTGCTGTAAATGTTTTGATCAGGAACACCTTAACCGAGAAATCGTGATTCGATTCTCAGTAAAGGGAAGGGGATTTTTCTTAATGCCTTCCCGTCAGGCTCTGCGGCCCATCCAGAAATTTAATCAATGGGTTTAGAGATCCCTTTCCCCGGGGGTAAAACGGCCGAGTTGTGAAACTGAAAACTCACCTCCATCTAGTATTAAAGTTAAAAATCAGTGGAGTTAAGCTTCTGCTCCCCCATATGCCTACATACAGTGGGTCCAGACGTCACTGTTAAAACTGTCAACATTACTCCTGATGCAATTAACTCCGTCTAAATAAAAATATTTCGCCTGATGCAGTATTTTTACAAACGTCAATGATACATAACGTTAATAATACTGTATTGCAGTAGTGCGTGGTTAGTCAGGGAATTCAGCCGTTTGCAAAGCTAATACACGAACGACGTTGCTATGTTCTGCTCCGTATACAGCCACGGTGATCATAGCATATGACTAAACATGGCAGACGCTCGATTGACAGCCTTATGCCAATAATTACACAACAAGCGTCATTACCACAGAACATGGCCTGACACAAGACAACAGGATATATTACAGACAACAATAAGACTGAGTGTACTGAAGTCTATGTGAAGATATTTAAGAAAAACAAAACTTTATGTGGCCTTTCATTTTATTGTTAAATAGGAACCCCTCTGAGACATAATTCACGTAACAGCGTAAAAACTTGTAAGTTTCATTCAGGTCACTTTTTTCCTGAGGACGGAGGCACCAATTTCCTTCGAAACTATGGTAACCACTTGCCAGACTCTACATGGTATCATAACCATGATGACCATAATTAATTATTTTCGAAAAATTGTGCAAAATTTACATTCACAAACACAAACCCTCACAAATGTTAATTAATCCCTCCTTAGCTGTGCCTTGGCTGCTGATTGCTCTTCCGGCCATACAGAATTCTGTTACGAAACGAAAACTTTCCTGAAATATCCTGAGTTCGGATAAAGAAATCCTTACTTTGTTACATAATTCAACAGCAATAACAGGCATATAAACTGCCAGAATGGTTTTCAGCAGTTTACCGTCTGTTATACAGTTTCAGCAGATAGTATTAGTGACGTAGTTGTGTAAATTATTATTATTATTATTATTATTATTATTATTATTATTCCTGAATTCAGAAGCTCAGACAGGCTACATGCCGTTTTCGAACGGAATCTCAACAAATTAATGCACTTACACTGCTCGTATGTGTAAATATTATAAACAGTTATTAGCAACAGACCAGTAAGTGTGAGTAACTGGACAACGGTCCATTCGTTGAAATGACCGATACGGCAGATGTTCACTTACTACAACTTCCAAATTATCTTTAACTCATATTCTAAAACAGCACAGTTCTCACTTTTCCTCGTAACTCTGTCTCATTAGTTAACCCTATAAACACTACCTCTACAACGTTTTTTCCTCCTTATTTTGTTCACAGTAAAACGCCAAAATTCTTGTAAATATAAATTGTGTCATAACTTCCTACTATAGTCGTCCGTTAATGCCACCACAAGTGACAGTAACTACAGGTTTTACACTTCCAGGCTCTCACCAATCCCATCATATGGCTCACTCATTCATCCACTCGATCACCCACTCGCCCAGCCCCTCACCCAACCCATCCACTCGCTTATCCACTCGCCAGCCAGTTACCCAAACCATCCACTCGATCATTCACTCGCCCAGCCACTCACCCAACCCATCCACTCGCTTATCCACTCGCCAGCCAGTTACCCAAACCATCCACTCGATCATTCACTCGCCCAGCCACTCACCCAAACCAACCACTCATCCCGTCTACGCCCAGCCTCTACTGGTTCGTCAGTTACACACCGAACCCAAAACCTGCCCCATCTTGCACGTACTCCCTCACTCGCCCAGCCACTCACTCAACTCACACACCCAGCTAAACTGGCGTTTTCTCTCATTTGCTTTCCTGTTCATACACTTGGGCTGCCTTCGTTCACTGTTTCACTGTCAACATGCCCACACCTTACAGTTATCCATTTTAAATCAAAGTATTCAATTTATGATACCAACCAAACGCGCAGTGTCAAATACACAGGACTATTAAATACGCAGCTCCGACATGTTTCGATAAAAGTGGAACATCTTTAGGGAGCACAACAGTACGTCAGGGGTAAAACCATACTGGATTAATTTGGTACAATAAATTGAATACACTGATGCCCACAACATAAGTGGCAATGTTACAAACAATTGTGCCGGCACTTGGTCATTCGGGTGTTCAATAATCACATCGCAGTACACCGTGCGCCTTCAGCTCTGTGTTTCGGTTGCCCGTCACAAACATTGCCGAAGAAGTCATCACTACCGAACGGCGTCCTGTATGAATATAATTTGAAATGCCGACGATACAGTGGTGACCCGTCACAGGACAGTGGCAGCTATCTGTACCGCCCCAGTTAACGGTGCCTAATACGACGTGTCGTCCACGGTTTGTTTTGGTCTTCGTTTGAGTTTCAGAATAAATAAAGTGTCCCCAACATCAATGTATGATCAATTTTTGTGACGGCAGACAGCGTGTTCTCAGCGGTAAAACTAGCTATTTAAACTGTCGCTGTATGTAGATTATTTTCGCACTGAAATGGCTCACAAGTTAAACAAAACAATTATTGTACCATTCTCTCACTTTTCTTGGCATCGATAATACAGGCGAAGTGACGGTATTGCTGATAGTATTCGGTTTGAATACCAACAACGGTCCGACTGCGGATTACAGAAAAATAAATTAAATTATTGTCCCTTCCTTTCAGCCCAATCTAACTCCATGGAACACATTTATTATCGATAAGCTGATAGTTCCTCAACTAGCCAAGCGATTATCCCCATTTTATAAAAACGGAAAGCTCATTAGCATTTTAAAAGCAGGCGGCCAGATCAATCTAGTCCATGTAAGTCCCATTTTAATATTATCCTCCTATCTAGTTTTATGTGTACTCACTGTTCATAATCAAAGGCAAATCTCATTTAAAATCGATCGTGAAAAGACGTTTTTGGAACATATACTGTAATGAGTTCTTTTCGTTACAAATATTGTGGTGAGTTCTAATGTGTGTCTTTAAAAAATCCAGTGTCTGTCTGCCTGTCTGTCTGTCAACATATAAATCGTGTCTGAGTCAACGGATTTTGAATGAATTTGGTATTAAAGACTTTTATAATTCATCGACCAAACTGATTTTCCTTGAAGCTGCATTAATGCTTCATATTTTTCGTCAAGATCTAAGATTTGTTCTTACTCAAGTTCCATTAAATAAGAAAACAATTAAAACCGTCAGCAACAACACCAGTTTTAATAGGTGAGACCGATATTTCATAATCACAAAGAGTTTCTCTACTCACTCAGTCTGCCAGAACAACAAACACAAAAATATCAGTTCGTTAAGTTACCGTGTCTCAGTGCGGGTCTCTGTTACAGGACACAAGCAGTCTGGCTAACTTGCAGTGTATCTCAACCACCCTCAGGGCTGAGAACCCGAAGAATGACAGTTCGGTTGCCGGCGGAGCCAAGATATTTTTCTGCTCTCCGTTAAGTCCAGAGCGGCTGTATGGCCGAGGTTATAGGGAGTAGAGCGACCGAAGCGTGAAGCTGACCACTCATCTCTACCTAGAATCGTGGTGAAGAATGTGTACAGCTATACCTACACCTCCCCCCCCCCCCAAATTGTAAATTCTTCCAGAGATAAAATCATTCATAAGTGTTTAAAACGAAACTGCTCAAGAAACATGGAATCTAGGAGACAGCAGTTTTCAATATCAGCCTGTAATCTGGGTCAATTTTCAGGTAATTAATGACTTCAGTGATGCTATGACAGGGTGAGTCATACGGTTTGAATGCAAGCAGAAGATCGGGGGTTTGATAGTTGCTGTAAAACTCGAATTGGAAGACCCTGACGAAAATGGGACGAAATCATTCAGCACGACTTTAGGGAGGTAAATGTTACGAAGCGAGGTGGATGGCACGGGCTCAGGTGTTGACAAATTACGGTGTTTTACCAGCGCTGTTGAACGGCGAGATTCATTGTCACGCCTTTAATAAATGTATCAACTGATAATGCCTATCAAATGCTTTCACGAATTGCTGCAACAGACTTACGGCCACATGAAACCGGCCAATTTACCAAACAAAACTACATCTACCCTATTTTATTACGAAATTTGTACAACACAAGTGGATTTTATTTATTTAATGGTGTTTATGATATTGCACAGAGGCAAACAAAGAATGGGATGAAAGCAACATTAAGCCGTCGTCTTATATTTTAATGCTGACAACACTCCCCCTCCCACCAACTTGCCTTAGACAGCAACAAATGTGGCCAGTAAGATACATCGGCAGCAAATCGAGTATTCTTGGAAGTGCAGCAGAGTAGTGACTGATGACACCACATAAAGTCCACTTCGTAATGTCGGCTACAATATTACGATATCCGGCAAGTTTATCAAACATACAAAAAGTAACAGCAGCGTGACACACAACATGAGCTCAAGTTTAATAAGGCAATTAAAACTTTTAAAATTGTTTAAACTTAAATTAATAAACAAAATTAATTAGATATTCTTTTATTGACAAACACAAAACATTCTCCTCTCTGGGATAATGGAGGAACCGTTGTAACATCGTAATCAGGCAGGTGAATGCCGTCGGCGGTTTTCAGATCTCTATTTCCGGGAATGATTTCAAGCAATAGAGTCTTTGTTGTTGGTGCTCAACGCCAAAAGAAGTGTAGCTGTTCACAGAAGACGCCAAAGTGATAGTTGCCTTCCATATGCAGAAGACTTCAGTGCATTTGTGTCCTTTGGTGATCGTAAAAAGCTAAAAAAAAAAAAAATGGCTGGTGTTCGATGGTACTGAAAAATGGATAATGTGCTTACGAACGTGATGCTCGGTGAGTGGCCTTAGCACTGCGGCAAAGCCGAATAACAGATTAGTACTATTTTGTAATCGTACAAAGCAGCGTTATGGACAGACTGCACTTGTACTAAGAAAGCTAAGTCACAGAGCTCGAAGCTTCAGCGCTCAAACCAAGCCGAATTACGGATCACTTTCCTGGGTGCTAAAACATAGATAAATAATTCATTTGTACTCCCGTGTACCCAAATAAAGCCGTATTATAAATCGATGGCATTAGTTTGGTATCGCGGACCCTTACGCCTGTACAAGTTCGGCCAGCCGCTTTAGTCCAACGTACTTCGCATCGTCTCAACATATTTTACTTCGTCTCACGTCTATAAATTTTTCACATTTCTACCTTACACAGGCAGCTGCATCAGCCGTCAAGTTGTGAAAGAATTATAAGTTCGTATCAATCAATTCTGACTGACAAAACAAGCTCCGATCTTAACTTGAATATAATTACAGTGACTACTTTCATCTTCGTGATTCCCAAATGATGTCTGATGACGGTTTTGTTAGAAGCCGAAACGTGTAGCTGATTATTTGAACAATACAGAGTTGTGTTCGACAGAAGCACACTGGTCTTTTGGTGCCACTGTATACCAAACGGGATGAATAACCCTCAAAGGTAAATAAAGGGTTTTGACATTTCTGTACCAAAACAAAGCAGGGCAATACAATTGGGTTATACAGTACTTAAAACAAAGCTGACTGTTCACAAACAAACAAGCTGTGTATGTCTCTTCAGGTGACCAAATGCAGCGGACTATCAAGTCTCACCACGATGCAAGCGTTCAGTCTTAAACACAAGACATAACTCACAAACTCTATAATATTTTCGAATGAATTTTTGGTGTCAAACGTATGCCAGTCCATTAATACTACAATTACAGATTTTTAATAAACTGTCACTTAAACTACTGGATATAAACTCAAAGTTTCGCGTCGTCCCATGTCTGCCCCTGCTGGCTCACACGTCACTAATTATGTTGCAGAATTACCGTCGCACCAATATTCGTATACGTGACTGTGATGATCCGTTGGTTTTGGCCACCAAACCAGAAGCTTAATAAGAAACTCGCATGGCCGCCATGTTGCTATTTCCATTCAACAAACACGTCCCCTTAACAAAAGCTCCACATTTCCCAAAGTTCCAGTAACACATATCAGTTCAGAACCCAAAATTAAGGGGCGCTAGAGTCAACACGGACCCAAGAGTTGCAAGCCCACCATATCATTATTTCTGAGTACAGGAAAGTAGGAAAAACAGCGCTGGATGGTTCCCCAGTGACATATAATCAGAAAAATTATTCGTAAAAGAGTTAAAATTGTTCAGAATTTGAAACGAGGAAACAAACATACGGACACACACGTACGCAGAACACGACGATCTAATGAACATGATCTTTTCCATTTCAGTGAGAAAAGTAGGCTAAAATGTATTAGACATCGCTGACTACAGCGTGGCTAACACCCATGATTGTCTATTCCTGAGAAATCAGGTAATTGTGATGCAGCAGTTGAGGAGACCGAACAAAGCTGGCAGTGGAGGGATTAATCAGTGACAATAGCACTCAATCAAGCCGAGCATACAGTGCATGGCGCCTAATCCGGTCAGTCCCTGCTACACATCACAGTCTCCGGATGCTGCATTACGTCTCCTGCATACATAGGCCACATGGCTTACGTATAGCAAGTGCCAAACCAACTTGAGTGCAGTTTCATTTGAATGGTAAATGTGGTGAGGCAAAGTTGTCCCTTTGCTTCATTAAGCACCATGCCATGAAGGAGGTATGGGGGGGGAGTGAAGAATTTATAGCTTCACACACCGGCCGCTTTACTCCTGAACAGGAAACTGCCTTCGCTGTATAATGGACAGGAGACGGGCCGATCGCCAGTGTCGGTCTGGAAGCAACAACGTTGTATTCGTGAGTGAAACAAGACCAGATGGAATTCTGGAAATGCTTCACGTACAATTTGTGTCTTCGTCTCGTAACTAAAAACGTAGAATTTCAAACAAGCGCGCGACCGAAACTTGGCGTCGCACAGCGAGGCGAGCTGATGGTGTAGGAATGGGGGGGGGGGGGGTGAGGGGGAAAACATTTGGATCCAGGGGGGGGGAGGGAAATAGGGGCGGGAAAAATTATTTAAAAAAG
>Ga0123357_10004264_pt1 | contig 16718 bp, 14 predicted proteins | sample TergutEmb28metaG_FD_89873 | JGI IMG/M metagenome (GOLD analysis project Ga0123357, IMG submission 89873) | Embiratermes neotenicus P4 segment gut microbial communities from Petit-Saut dam, French Guiana - Emb289 P4 | ecosystem: Host-associated > Arthropoda: Insects > Digestive system > Gut ... | reverse complement strand
ATTGACAAACTGTTTCTCTTGCCAAAAAATATGGGCATAGCTTGTGCTTGTAATATTGGATGGGAAATGACTCCCGCTGAGTTTTATTGTAAAATTGATAATGATACAATGCCTGTCAAAAAAGATTGGATTCCATCTTTATTCAAGCTTTGGCGTCACGGAAAACCATTATCAACACTTGGCTATGCTGCGACAAAAGAACAACTTTTACAAAATCCCGGCACCATTCATACAGAAGATGGAAGTTTAGGCGTATGCACATTCAGTTTAGCCGGAACCGGCATTTTCATACCCAAATCTGTTTCTGATATTCTTGGTTATTGGAATGAAGAATACGGTCTTTATGGGGCTGAGGACGGCGACTATGGACTTCGCATGCAATGTGCAGGTTTTCCACAATATTACTATTACGGCCCTGACTATATACGCTATGATCTTGACACAACCGGCGAAGCGCAATATGCAGCGCACGGCGTAAATAAAAGAGAAGAACATGCGCTTCTTTTCTACGATAGGCGTAAGAATCTTGGCCTTTTTAAGATAAATCAGTATCTTTATCATGTGTGCATCAGAAACTGGAAAGCAAAAAGGCGATATTATATAAAGGATATTGACGACAAATGCCGCGTTACAATAGCAGAACGAGAAGACTATAAAGATACCCGCATTGCTCTCTGGCGTTGTAAAAGGCTTATAGAAAAAGCCCTTATACAAGGGAACGGTGATTTATTGGATGATAATGATTTTATAGAGCAATTGAAAAAGATTATGGGAAGCTGTGGCCAGAGTATCAATGTATTCGACTCTGCAGCGCCAATGAGATCGTGTAAGCACGAGACGAAACGCTCAAAAGGCGGATGACTTTCGCCGCTGTTGCGTGTAACCTTACATGCATCCGAGTTCATGTAACCGTTTTTTAGGATACAGTACGTCCCATGCGCGCAAGTTTACATCTGACGCAGCTTCTTGAAAAGAGTGTCCGGGAAATGGGCCTGCCCTGGCCGGAACGCGCTATGGTCGAAGCCCCCAGAGACCCGGAACACGGCGATTTGGCGAGCAACGCGGCCATGCTGCTCGGCAAGGAAGCGCGATGCAATCCGCGCGAGCTTGCCCAGCGTCTGGCGCAGGCTTTGCGCGAGGCTGACCCGGACATCGCTTCGGCGGAGGTCGCCGGCCCGGGTTTTATCAACATCCGTTTCCGTCCGGCTTTCTGGCACGCCCGCATTCCGGACATCATCCGGCAGGGCGCGCGCTATGGCGCGTCCCAGGTGGGGCAGGGCAAAAAAACCCAGGTGGAATACGTTTCCGCCAATCCCACCGGCCCGTTGCACATCGGGCATGGGCGCGGCGCGGCCGTGGGCGACTCCCTGGCCCGTATCCTGCGTTTCGCGGGCTATGACGTGCAGACGGAATATTACATCAACGACGCAGGCAAGCAGATGCGCCTGCTGGGCCTGTCCATTTGGTTGCGCGCCCGCGAACATGCGGGCCTGCCTGTGGAATGGCCCGAGGAATATTACCGGGGTTCGTATATCGCCGACCTTGCCGCAGACTTGTCGCGCCTGCGCCCGGACTTGCTTTCCCTGCCGGAAGATGATGCCATAGATCTGTGCCGGCGCTACGGCACGGAGGCAATTTTAGACGGCATCAAAGCGGATTTGGACATGTTTCGCGTGGAACATCAGCGTTGGTTTTCCGAGCGGAGCCTGATCGAAAGCGGCGCTGTCGAGCGCGCTTTTGAGCGCCTGCGGGAAAACGGCTTCAGCTTTGAGCGGGACGGCGCGCTGTGGTTCGCCACCACCCGCCTCGGCGACGACAAGGATCGCGTGCTGCGCAAGTCCGACGGCAGCCTGACCTATTTCGCCTCGGATATCGCCTACCATCACGACAAATATCAGCGCGGCTTCGCCTTTGTGATCGACATCTGGGGGGCTGACCATCACGGCTATGCGCCCCGCATGCGGGCGGCTGTCCAGGCCTTGGGGCGGAAGCCGGAGGATCTTGACGTTCTGCTCATCCAGCTTGTGACCCTGCTGGAAAAAGGTGTGCCCGTCAGCATGTCCACCAGGGCGGGGGCTTTTGAAACCCTCGCCGATGTGACGCGTGACGTGGGCGTGGACGCGGCGCGTTTCAGTTTCCTCCTGCGCAAGTGCGACAGCCCGCTGGACTTTGACTTGGAGCTTGCCAAACAGCGCAGCATGGAGAACCCGGTATATTACGTCCAGTACGCCCATGCGCGCATCTGCGCCTTGCTGCGGCGCGCACAGGAGCACAAGATGCGCCTGCCGGAAAGCTTGAGCGCCGATCTGCTGACGCCTTTGGAAACGCCGGAAGATATCGCCTTGCTGCGCCTTGTCGACCATTTCGAGGATGTGGCCGTTTCCGCCGCCTTCAAGCTGGCGCCGCACCATGTCAGCAACTATCTGATGGAGCTTGCCGGGCATCTGCACAGGTATTATGCGAAGTATCCGGTACTCCAGGCGGACGGCCCGGCCGGCGGGCCGGCGCGCCTGGCCCTGTTCCAGGCAGTGGGGCAGGTGCTCAGGAACGGTTTGAAGCTTCTCGGCGTCAGCGCGCCGGAGGCGATGTAGCCTGTAACCACAAGGTGCATCATGTCGCACAGCGGTTCTCCTCCTCCACCTCCACCATCTGGCGCGGGCGTTTCTCCGATTGCGGCGGGCGCACGCAAGCCGGACGCCCCAAAAACCCCGCTGAGCAAGCGGGCGTATACGCTCAAGCTGTCCTTTTCCACGCTGTTGACAACGGTGATTTTCGCGCTGATAGGCATCGGCTGGGTGTTTATGCTTGGCGTGATGGTGGGTCGGGGGCACAACCCGGAGGCCAAGATCGACGAATTCACCGGGCGCATGCTGCGCGGCAAGCAGGCGCCCGCCGTACAGGAACCGCCCCAGGCTATTTTGCGGCCGGAAGAGTTGAATTTCGGCGCAGCCCTGCGCGACAAGCCGCTCCATAACAGCACCGCCGCCGTTGGGACGCCCGCCGCGCAGACGCCCGCCGCGCAGACGCCGGCCGGCCCCAATGTTGCGGGAGCCGTTCCCGCCGTTCAGCCCGCACATCCCCCGGCGCAGCTTGCACCGCAGGGCGCGCAGTCCTCCCGTTTTGACTTCGTCTACCAGGCGGCCGTATTCCGTGATCCCGGACAGGCGGACAAGCTGCGGGAACGCCTGGAAGGCGACGGTGTGCGTACCTCCCTGGAAACGAGCCCTGCCAGGGACGGCAAGAATTTGTATAAGGTTTTGGCCCTGCGCCGCGGGACCGACGAAGACTCCGCGCAGCTTCTGGCCGTTCTGGAACGCCTGAAGCTGGGCGCGCCGATACTGCGATCCAAAAAGCCGGCGCCGGGCGGGGCGGGGGCGCGATGATCGCCGGCGCGTTGCGTTGTTGCGCCCTGCTTGGCGCTTTTGTCCTGGACATGCTCGGCAGCTTGGGCAATCTCTGCCTTTTCCTGCTGGAAGCGCTGCGCCAGATTGTCTTCACGCCGCATCTTTTCCGTAAATTTATACAACAAACCTACATTATCGGGTATAAGTCGCTGTTCGTCATTGTGCTTATCGGGCTGTTCTGCGGTATGGTGCTCGGCCTGCAGGGCTATTACACGCTGATCAAATTCGGTTCCCAGGGCCTGCTCGGCGCGGCGGTGGCCCTTTCGCTCATCCGCGAACTCGGCCCTGTGCTCACGGCCATCATGATCACCGGGCGCGCGGGATCCTCCATGGCTGCTGAAATAGGCGTCATGCGCATCAGCGAGCAGATCGACGCCCTGGATATGATGGGCGTCCATCCCGTGGGCTATCTTGTCACCCCGCGCCTTTTGGCCTCACTTATCGCCTTTCCGCTGCTGACCGCCATTTTTGATGCGGTGGGCATTTTCGGCGGCTATCTGACCGGAGTGCTCTTGCTGAATATTAACGAAGGCGCGTATTTTTACCGTATCGAAAGCAGCGTGACGCTGGCCGACGTCACCGGCGCCTTTATCAAAACGCTGGTCTTCGCGCTGCTTGTCACCAGCGTGTGCTGTTACCAGGGCTATTACGCCCATCGCCGCAAAGACGGCATGGGGCCGGAAGCCGTGGGCAACGCCGCCACATCGGCGGTGGTCATCTCCTGTGTGCTTATTTTGATATCGGATTATGTGCTGACCTCGTTTTTATTATAGGTAAGGAGTTCGTATGCTTCGCACGCTTTTCGCCCTTATCCTGGGAGTCGCCATGTTCACCCTTCCGGCCCAGGCGGCCGAACTGACCCGCCTCGCCAACGGTCTTTCCGTCCTCATCATCAAGGACGACCGCTTTCCCTTGGTATCCACCCGTCTCTATGTACATGCCGGCGCCGCCTTTGAAGGCAAGGGGGAGGAAGGCATCAGCCATCTGCTGGAACACATGGTGTTCAAGGGCACAGAGTCCCGCCCCGCAGGCGCGATAGCCCACGAGGTGGAGGCCGTGGGCGGCTATCTGAACGCCTACACCAGCTTCGACAATACCGTCTATCTCACGGACATGCCCGCCGCGCACTGGAAACTTTCCCTGGACGTGGTCAAAGACATGGCCTTTCACGCCACGCTTGATCCCCAGGAACTGGCTTTGGAGAAAGACGTGGTCGTTGCCGAACTGCAACGCGGCAAAGACAGCCCTTCCTCCCGCATCTTCGACATCCTGCTGGCCGAGGCCCTCAAGGGCACGTCCTACGAACATCCCATCATCGGCTTTGAGGACACCATCCGCGCTTTTACGCCACAGCAGATGCGCGCCTATATAGCCCGTTATTATCAGCCCCAGAGCATGCTGCTGGTTGTGGCAGGCAAGATCGATCCGCCCCAGGTGCTGGCCGAAGCCGAGCGCCTGTTCGGAAGCTTGCAAAATGCCGCTATGCTGGTTCCCCCGCAGCCCCTCACGCCGGCGCAGCGTGGACGCGGCCCTGTCGTGACCGTGCAGCGCGGCCCCTGGAACAAGGTCTATCTCGGCCTGGCCCTGCCCACGTCCGCGGAAAAAGACCTGCGCTCCGTCACCCTGGATGTGTTGGCCTACCTGTTGGCGGGCGACCCCAGCGCCTACCTGTACCGCAAATACAAATACGAAAAACAACTGGTGCATGCCATCCGCACGGGGAACATGGGCTTTGAGCGTTTGGGCCTTTTCTACATCGGCGTGGAACTGGACGCGGACAAGCTGGAGGCGTTCTGGAAGGAATTCTGCGCCGATCTGGCGACCCTGGACGCCACGCGTTTCACGCCGGAAGAACTTGCGGCCGCCAAGCTCAACCTTGAGGACGCCATGCACAAGACCAAGGAAAGCCTCAGCGGTCTGGCCTCCTGGAAGGGACAGCTTCAGTTTTTTCATGGCGGACTGGAAGCCGAAGGCAACATCCTCGCCTTCCTGCGCCAGATCGAGATGCCGCAGATACAGGAAGCCCTGCGCGACTGGCTGCGCCCGGAACACTTGGCCGTGGCCGCGCTGCTGCCGGAACAGGCCGAAGCGCCTGACTTGCAGGGCATGCTTGCCGGCGCCTGGCCTGCCGGCGTTGGCAAGGCCCCGGACGGCAAAGAACAGGCCGGCACGGGCGCGGAGACGGTCGATCTCGGCCAAGGGCAGCGCCTTATTCTGCTGCCGGACAGCACACTGCCCTATATCGCCCTGGACATGGTCTGGACCGGCGGTGACGCCCTGAGCCCGCCGGAGCAACAGGGCCTGGCCTCGCTTGTTGCACGGACGCTCACCACCGGCGCCAAAAAACGCGGCAAACAAGAGCTTGAGCGCTTTCTCGCCGACAGAGCGGCCAGTCTCAGCGCGTCCGCCGACAAACAGACCTTTGCTCTGGCACTGCGCGTTCCCACGCGTTTCAGCGGCGATCTGCTCGCCCTTGTTGACGAACTGCTCAAAGAACCCGCCTTTGCCGAGGAAGAAATCACGCGGGAAAAAAACAGCCAGACAGCGGCCATCCGCTCGGGCGAGGACAGGCCGTTGGGTTTGCTCTTCCGCAGGCTGCCGCCCTTTTTATTCCCCGGCCATCCTTACGGCTATATGCGGCTCGGCCTGCCTGAACAGGTGCAGGCCTTTAGCTCGGACGCGATCCGCGCTTTCTGGGCCAGGCAGGCGGCCCAGCCCTGCGTCATTGCGGTGGCGGGCGATTTTGACCGCCAGAGCCTCCTCGCCTTTGCCCGAACGCGCGCCTTGTCCGCAGCCGCTGCCGAAACGCTGCGCCTCCCGGCGCCGACATGGGGCGCGCAGCGCGAACTGACGCTTACGCTCCCAAACCGTCAGCAGGCGCACTACATGCTCATTTTCAAAACCGTGCCCGCCGTGCATCCTGACGCGCCCGGCCTGGAACTCCTGGAACACATCCTCTCCGGGCAAAGCGGCCCGCTTTTTGCCGAATTACGCGACAAGCAGGGCCTGGCGTATACGGTGGCGGCTTTTGCCCGTTTGTCCCAGGAGGCGGGGTACATGGCCTTCTATATTGGCGCTGAACCCGGAAAACTCGCCCAAGCCGAAACGGGTTTCCAAAAGGTGCTCAAGGAACTGCATGAAAGTCTCCTCCCCGCCGAAGCCCTGACGCGGGGCCTCAACCGCATGGAAGCCGACTATTACCGCGAACGCCAAAGTCTGGCGTCCCGTTCCGGCGAAGCGGCCATGCTCGCGGCCTTGGGCCGTCCCTTGCAGTTTAACCGCGAGCAGATAGAACATGCTCGCGCTCTTACGCCACAGGATGTACAGCGATTAATCCGCTTGTATTTGAAGCCGGAAAACGCCTATAGCGCGAAGGTGCTGCCCTAGAGCGTTTTCAGAAGGATCTCTATGTTTTTCGGAGTGGACCCCCATGCCTTGCTGCATGATTACGGCTATTGGACCATTCTCATCTGGACCTTTCTGGAAGGCGAGACGGTGGTCATCCTTGCGGGCATCCTGGCGCAACAGGGCTATATGGATCCCAAGCTTATCGCGCTTTGCGCCTTCTGCGGCAGTTGCACGAGCGACCAATGCATGTTTCTGCTGGGAAAATACAAAGGGCGCGCTGTGTTGGAGCGCTTCCCCCGGCTTGCCCGGAATGCGGATAAGGCGGAACGGTTGATCCGCAAGTACGAAACGATCCTGATCCTCGCTTTCCGCTTTGTGTACGGAGTACGCAACATCACGCCCATCATGCTCGGCGTCAACAGGGTGCACTATCTCAAATTCCTGGTGCTCAACATTATCGGCGCCGGCGTCTGGGCGCTCAGTTTTACCTATGGCGGCTTCTTCTTCGGCAAATTATTTGAGCGCTTCATGTACGACGCGAGCCACATGGCTTTTTACGTTCTGGCGGCAGCCGCCGCGATCGCGGGCCTTGTCTGGCATATCAGGCGCCGGCGGCGCAGCAACGCGACAAAAACGGAATAATCGGCAGCTTGATCTTCCCCCACACGCGGTATACTCCTTGCGCATGCGCGATATCCCCAACTCGCTGCGCGCGGTGCTGTTTGCCGTATGCGTCTCCCAATTCATCCTCCCTTTCATGCTGGCGGGCGTCAACGCCGTGCTGCCCATTCTGGGCGGGGATCTCGGCCTGAACGCGTGGCAGCTCAGCCTTATCAGCACTATCTATACCTTGAGTCTGGCTATCGCCCAGCTCAGTTCGGGGCGTATCGGCGACATAGTGGGCCGGCGCCGTCTTTTTCTCACGGGCCTCGGCATCTTCTGCCTGTGTTCCGTCCTGCTCGGCTTTACCCGGCATTTTGAAACCTTTGCCTGCATCCGCTTCGTGCAGGGGCTGGGGGCGGCGCTATTCAACGCCAGCGGGCTGGCCATTCTGATGTCCTTGGCGCCTGCGGACAAGCGCAACGCGATACTGGGGATCAGCGCGGCAGCGGTGTATGCGGGCATTTCCTGCGGCCCGGCGCTTGCGGGCCTGCTGGCCGGCGCGTTCGGCTGGCGCTGGCTGTTCTGGGGAACCGCGATCAGCGCAGTGGCCGCCTGGTTGCTTGTGCGCCGCAACCTGCGGGAAGAGTGGCGGCAGGGACAGGGCGAACCCTTCGACTGGTCCGGCTTTCTTTGCTATGGGGGCTTCATGCTGTGCCTGACCCTGGGGGCCAGTTCGCTGCATCATGCCTTCTGGGCGCCCTGGGCGCTGGCGGGTGCGCTTTGCCTGCTTGTCTGCTATATCCGCCTGGAATGGCATAGTCCCTTTCCGCTGCTGGAGCTGCGACTTTTTACGCAAAACCGCGTATTTTCCCTGTCGGCCCTGGCGGCTTTCGTCAATTATGCCTCAAGTTTCGGCATCAGTTTCTATTTCAGCATGTATCTCCAGGGCCTGCGAGGCCTTTCCGTCAGCGATGCCGGACTTTTCCTGGCGGTGCAGGCCATCGTGCAGATGCTTGCCGCGCCTCTTGCCGGCCGTCTTGCTGACCGTTTCGGCGCCGCCCCTGTCAGCACCTTGGGGATCACGCTCTGCGGCGCGGGCATCGCTTTGGCCGCGCTGATCGACGTGAACACCCCCCTGCTCATGCTGAGCGCCGTGCAGATTTTACTGGGCATGGGCTTCGGGCTTTTTGCCACCCCCAACACCACACTCATCCTGGAGAGCGCGGGCAGGCGCTATCTGGGACAGGCCGCAGGCGTCACCGGCGCGATGCGTACCGGCGGCATGCTGGCAAATATGATCATCGTCACCACAACCTTGAGTTTTTTTATGGGGCAGGCCCCCCTGCACCCGGAAAACGCTCCGGCCTTTATGGAAAGCATGCGCCTGAACTTTTACCTCTTTGCCGGGCTCAATCTGCTGGCCATTGCTTGTTCTTTCGGACGCCGACGCAGGTAGCGCTTCGTATTTGCACTTTTTTCGCGACTTGCGTATTATCCCTTGAGGAGTACATATGTCCGCAGACTTGACCAAGGCCAGACAACAGCTTTCGCAGGTGCGCACGCTCCTGCGTCAAGGGAAAACCCTGCCCGCTGTCCAGGGGACGCAATCCGCCCTGCTTGCCCTGCTCAAGGGGCAGCTCATCAAAACGGAACGCCAGGAATTTGAGCAGATGCTGCAAGAGGCCATGACCTATCTGGCGCATGACGAGCAAGTGCGCAAGATATATCCCCTTCAGCTTGCCTACACGCCCGGACAGGAACGTGAATGCAACGAAACCCTTAAAGACCTTATCAGCGCCCTGCATGAACTGGTAGCCGAAGAAGCCCAGGAACATTTGCGCCTGCGCGAGGAGCGCAAACCCGCCCTGCTGGCGCAGGCCAAGGCGGAATTCGGGGACGGGGCGACGGAAAAGGCCCTGCGAACTCTTGCGGGTCTGGAGCAGGATTTTCCCGACGACCCGATGCTGCGCTGCGAAATAGGCAAAATACTGCTGGAAGCCGGCCAATTTGAAGCCGCGGTCGACTATCTCCAAAACGCCCTGGAACTCTCGCCTGACCTTCTGCCGCTGTACAATCTCATTGGCATCGCCCTGCGCAAGCTGGACCGCTTTGAGGTTGCGGAGCAATACTATCTGCGGGCTACGGAATACATGCGTATGGAACCCACGCTGTATTTCAACATCGGCCGCCTCTACATCGACTGGAAAAAATGGGAAAAGGCCGTCAAGGCAGCCCAAGTAGCCTTACGGCTGAAGCCGGACTTTCTGGAAGCGCAAAAGCTGCTCGCCTATGCGGAACAACAACTGCATGAGACAGGCGTAACGCCGTCGAAAGAAGCATAAGCGGCCCGTTATTGCTCCGCCGTGCACAGGCCGCGTTCGCGGGCAACGGCAAGACCTACGCAGTCGCCTCTGACGCAGGCTTGCATAAAATCTTCGCACATCAGGTCGGTTTCGTTACGGATCATGCGCAATGCGCCTCGTGCCCGCCACCAAGCCGCAGACGAGGCGTCGCGCGCCAGCGCTGCGCTGAGGTCGCGTTCCGCGAGCATCGGCAGTTGCAGCCGCAGGTATGCCAGCCCGCGCGCATACAGCGCGCCCGCAAGTTCCGGACGCAACGCCAGCGCCGCGTCAAGTTCGGTGATCGCATCCTGTGGTCGGTCAAGCTGCAAAAACAGCTCCCCGAGCAAATAGCGCAAGGAGGCATAGTCCGGATCCAAGGCTGCCGCCTGTTGCAAGGCGGCCAGCGCCGCCTGGGGATCGCGCCAGCGTCCGCCTTCGCGTTGCGGCAATATGCTCCCCAAGCGCCACAGCGCGTCAAGCTGCTGCGCAAGCAAAGCAAGACGCGCGCTTTGCGCGGCGCCGCCTCCGCTCAACGCCTGCCGTAACGCAAGGGGCAGTTCAATCAATCTGCGGGCTTCTTCAACCTTCTCCCGCTCCAATGTGAGCATCTCCGCGCGCAGTTGCAGCATTTCCCGCTCACGCAGCATTTTGCGCAGGCGTTCTTCCACTGTGTGTTGCGGCGTGCTCAGGCGCACATGCGCCACAACCTGCCGGCCTTTCACGCTGCTGCGTACAGCCGGTGTAAACACGGCGCTCACCAGCGCCTGCCTGCCTGAGGCTTCTTCGACGCTTCGGACAAGGCTGGCTTCGGCCAGGGTTTCCGTCGCCCTTGCCAGCGCGTCAAGCCAGGCCGTTGTTCCGGCTACCCGGCGCGCCGCGCTTTCCGGGACATGGCGACCGAAAGGCAGGCTGCACTCCGCGCTCCCCCCAAATTGCGCCGCCTGGGATGCCAGGGGGAAAAACGCTATGCACAGGGCAAGCAGGAGGGGCATACCACGCGGCATTGCGGCACGACGTCAACGCTGAGCCGCAATGGCCTGCTGCGTCTTGTGCGCCGCGGACTGCACCAGATCCTGCACCGTATTGTACAGCAATTCCTCCGCAGCGGCCTTGGACGGCAAGCCCTGCTTGCTCAGGGAGGAGGTCATGCCTTCGTTGAACAGCCTGCCCTTGGGCCCGGTAAGGGAAATAAAGACTTTCACGCTGGCTGACATATCGGTGCTGGAATTTTCCCGTAGCCACAATTCTTGCAGCTCGCCCTGCACAACGTATTGCGGCTGGCCGCCGGCGCGGGCCGCTTCGAGCGTCTGGGCGTAGGTCACGCGCAGGCCCTGCCGCGCCAGCGCATCCGCAAGCGAACGCGCCACCCATTCAGGCACTGCGTCGTTGGGAATAAAGGGCGTGTTGTCGCGCCGGACGCCGATATAGGAATTGGGTCTGGCATCCTTGAGCTGTACGACGGCGATGTTCGGCGCCGTGGGCGCGGGAATCTGGGGAACATCCGTAGAGCGCAACAGGCGTACGGTGCTGCTGGGACTGCACGCGCTCAGCGCGAACAGAACGGCCAGCAAGAGGGCCGGGACAAAAAATCGAACAGGCTGTTTCATGGCGCGTTCCTTCTCCTATCTGTGCATATCATGGATAATAAGCTCTCACCCGTCTTTGCCCATCGCCGCAAAGCTGTAGGGGATATCGGGCGAATCCCAGGGTTTGCGCACAGACTCCGCCGGATCATGCGGCAAATCCGTGCAATTGCATATTAGAGCCTTTTCGGGCCCGATCGCCGTAAAACCGTACCAGAGCCCCGGCGGAATGCGCAACAGGCGGTAGCAGTCCGGCCTGCCCAGCGTGTATTCCCGAATCTGCCCAAAACTGGCGGAATCCGGTCTGGCGTCATAGATCGCCAGCTTCAGCCGCCCAAGCGGCACAGCCAGATGCTGCGTCTGCCGGCTATGCAGCTTCCAGGCTTTGACCGCTCCAGGCAGCACTTCGGAAAAATACAGCTCACCGAAGCCCGCAAAAAGCGGCCAGTCCGGCCTGAGCATGCGCAGGACCGGGCCGCCGTCAAGGGGAATGACGGCAAGTTCCTGAAGCGCAACCCCCATAATCCCCACATCCAGTTCCAAGCCTTGCGCGTTCATCCGGTCCACGGCAGCCCCCTGGCTTCGGCAGCCACGCAGTAGGCGGCGATCTGCCCGAGCGTAAAGGCCGGCATGTCCGGCCTGTCCGGCGCGTAATAGGCCCTGTACCATTCGGCTGTATAGCGGATGCACTCTTCAAAATCCAGCGCCGCTTTCCAGCCGAGGCAGGCGAGCGCTTTGTCGCAGCACAATTTGAGCAGCGTACTCTCCTTCATCCCCGGCGCGCGCGCGCGATCCATTTCGCTGCGAAAGCCCGGCCAGTGCAGGGTCAGGCTGTCCGCCACTTCAGCAACGGTATGGTTCGCGTCCGCCGCCGGCCCAAAGTTGTACGCCTCGCCCGTGAGCCTGCACGCTCCCGGCGTCTCGCCGACAAGCCGGGCCCCCAGCCACAGGTAGCCGGAAAGCGGCTCAAGCACATGTTGCCAGGGCCGCGTCGCGTGCGGACTGCGGATTTGTGCCGCCTTCCCCTCGGACCAGGCGCGGGCGCAGTCCGGCACGATGCGATCCGACGCCCAATCTCCGCCCCCGATGACGTTGCCCGCCCGGGTGGTCGCGCAAGCTGGCCCGTCCTTGAAAAAGGAAGCAAAATACGAATGGGCGATGATTTCCGCGCAGCCCTTGGAGGCGCTGTAGGGGTCTTCCCCCCCCAGATGATCCTGCTCCCGGTAGCCCCAGACCCATTCGTCGTTACGGTAACATTTATCACTTGTGATGCAGACGACCGCCTTGACCGAAGGCGTAGTACGCACCGCTTCCAGCATATTCAAGGTGCCCAGAGCGTTGGTTTCAAAGGTGAGCGCCGGTTCCTGGTAGGAAGCGCGCACCAGAGCCTGGGCCGCAAGATGAAACACCATGTCCGGCGCGAAATCCCGCATTGCGGAACACAGCGCCTTGCGATCGCGCACATCGCCGCGGATGTCGCGCATCCGCGCCGCAAGGCCCAAGGCCTCGAAATTCGAGGGGCTGGTGGGCACTCGGTCCGCAAAACCCGCAAGCTCCGCGCCAAGGCTTGCCAGCCAGACCGTCAGCCACGAACCTTTAAAACCCGTATGCCCGGTGATGAACACCCTTTTGCCCTTGTAGACATGCTCGAACATGCTCATATCCTTTCTTGCCGTTACACCCAGAAGGCCCGGCCCGCATCCCACAGGGCGTTCAGCTCCAAGGCGTCGCGCAGGGTATCCATGCACTGCCACTGACCGTCATGAGGGTACATGGACAACTGTCCCTCCCTTGCCAAACGCTCCAGGGGCTCTTTTTCCAAATCACAGCGTTCGTCTTCGCTCAGGTAGTCAAGAAATTCCCGTTGGAACACAAAAAATCCGCAATTGATATACTCATTCAGCACCGGTTTTTCTTCCCAGGAAAGAATGGCGCCCCGCTCGTCCGTTCTTACGGCGCCGAAGCGCGACGGCATGCGCACACCGGTAAAGGTACCCAGAGTTCCCGACTGCCTGTGAAAATCCAGAAGTTTTTTGATGTCGATATCCGCAACGCCGTCGCCGTAGGTCACCATAAAGCGCTCGGCGTCAATGTGCCGGGCGACGCGCTTGATGCGCCCGCCCTTGAGCGTTTCCTGCCCTGTATCGCACAGGCTGACCCGCCAGTCCATCTCCGCCGATCCTTCGTGCTGCGTACAGCAGCCCGTGCGCAGATCCACGGTGAAATCCGTATTCCGCAGCTTATAATCGTGAAAATATTGCTTGATCACCTCCCCCTTGTAGCCAAGGGGCAAAATAAAATCCTTACAACCGAAACGGGCGTAGCGCGCCATGATATGCCAGATAATCGGGCGTCCGCCGATTTCCACCATCGGCTTCGGCTTGAATTCCGTTTCCTCGCGCAAACGGGTGCCCTTGCCGCCACACAGGATGATAACCTTCATGCCGCACTCCTGATAGAAATTTACGCTGTACGAGACGCAGCCTATCAGGAAGCGGACAGAAGGTGAAGACCCGTACCTGCCTCTTACGGCGAGTACATGCCAGTTGTGAAAAATTCCTTGTAATTCTCTAAAACCATCAAGAGTCCGCTATTGTTTCCAAAAAGCCTTTCCAGTTGTTTTCAGCCTGCATATGTTGACAAGAATGCATTAAAATGCCATTGTTGTCTCAAGGCGGAATGCGGATGACCAAAACCACCTTTACCTTGGCGGAGGCAGCCGCCCATCTGAGTTGCCATGCCTCAACACTGCGGCGCGCCATCAAAAACGGGACATTATCCGCAGCGCGGCTTGGAAGGGAATACCGCATTTCACGTAAGGATCTGCAAGCGTTTTGGACGGCGCAAGGCGGATCCGAACTTTTCGGCAACGGCGAGATCTCTTTGCCTCCAACGGGGGATACTTTGCCGTTGCCGCTACAGCAGCAAGAGACGCAGAGAGCAAAGGAAAAGACTGGCCCTGTTCAATTACATTTGCTTGATTAACAGATAACCTGCTCTTCAGCGGGAGGAAAACGCCATGAGCGGAAGCGGACGTAGAACAATGGAAGATGTCAGCCTCAGCCATGATAATGGCCCGGATATTTTTTTCCGGGGCCGCCTTTTTGCCGAATGCTCCTGGTATGACGAAGAACATGCGACGCTCACCCGACAAAAGCTCTATGTGACAGACACGAATGAACATATTTACTATCTCGTCAGCCATGTCGGCGACGAACGTCGGCGCCGGGCCTATCGCCTGTCCGTACTGGGCGATCGCTGCGTTATCCATAACGGCAATACGGAAATGGTCTTGCAGTTCGATATGCTTATGCTGGCCGTACGCAGTCTGTGCGGCATGCACACCGAGGCGGCGCCCGCCATTGATATTGTGGAACAAACACTGCAGGCGGCCAACAGTTAGCCGTCGCTCAACCGCAAGAGCGACCCCACACGCTTTCCTTCCCCCCTTGCCGGCCCCGCTTTCTCTGGAAACGGGGCCTTTTCACCCGCAGGGCATATACCCATCGACATGCATACACTTACCAGGGAGCGACTATGCTGACTCATGGTTTTGAGCTTATCCGCGAGGAAACCCCACAAGAGCTTGCCGGGACGGCCCGGCTATGGCGTCACGCCGCAACAGGCGCGCAAGTGCTTTCCATCTGCAACCAGGATGAAAACAAATGTTTTGGCGTCAGCTTTCGCACTCCCCCGGAAGATTCGAGCGGCGTAGCCCATATTCTTGAGCATTCCGTGCTGTGCGGGTCCGAACGCTTTCCCACGCGCGAACCCTTTGTCGAACTGCTCAAAGGCTCCCTGCATACCTTTCTGAACGCCTTCACCTTTCCGGACAAAACCTGTTATCCGGTAGCCAGCGCCAATCTGCAGGATTTATATAATCTGATGGATGTCTACCTCGATGCGGTCTTCCACCCGCGCATCACGGAAGACATCTTCCGCCAGGAAGGCTGGCATGTGGCGGCCGATGAGGAAGCGCCCTGGGCCTATCAAGGCGTTGTCTATAACGAAATGAAAGGCGTGTATTCCTCCCCCGAATCCGTGCTGGGCGAGCAATCGCAGCAGGCCGTGTTTCCGGATATGCTGTACAGCCTGGACTCGGGCGGCGAACCGGAAAGCATCCTGCGTCTCACCTACGCGGCCTTCAAAAATTTTCATGCCCGCTATTACCACCCTTCAAACGCCCACTTCTTTTTTTGGGGCGATGATCCGGAAGAACGCCGCCTTGAACGCCTGGCCAAGGAACTGAAGCGCTTTGCCGCCGCGCCTGTGGATGCGCATATCCCACTCCAGGCGCGCCGCGCCGCCCCCAGGCTTATTGAATGCGCCTATGCCGCCGGAGAAGATGAAACCCGCTCCATGCTTACCGTGAACTGGCTGCTCTGTGAAAGCGGCAAGGCCGAGGACGTCCTGGCCCTGGAAATGCTGGAACACATCCTGCTCGGCCTGCCCGGTTCGCCTTTGCGCCGCGCCCTGATTGAATCCGGCCTGGGAGAAGATATCGCCGGAGTGGGCCTTGAGACGGATCTGCAACAACTGTATTTTTCCGTCGGCCTCACCGGCATAAACGCTGACGCCTATACCAGCGTGGAGCATTGCATTTTCGACGCCTTGGCCGCGCTTGTGGAAGACGGCATTGATCCCGAAGCGGTGGAGGCCGCTGTGAACAGCACGGAATTTGCCCTGCGCGAAAACAACAGCGGTCGCTTCCCACGAGGCCTTGCCGCCATGGTGCGCAGCCTGTCCACCTGGCTCTATGACGGCGATCCGCTGGCCCCGCTGTGTTATGAAGTCCCCCTGGAGTCCATCAAGAAACGCCTTGCCCAAGGCGAACAACTCTTCGAAACACTCATACAAACATGGCTGCTGGATAACACCCATCGCGCCGCCGTGCTGCTGACGCCGGACGCCGGATTGGCAAAACGCCGCGATGAGGCGGAAAAGAGCCGGCTACAGTCTGTGCGCGAGCGCTCTACGGAAGCGGAACGCAAGGCCCTTGTCGCCGAGACGGAAAAACTCCGCGCCCTCCAGGCAAAGCCTGACAGCCCGGAAGCGCTGGCCGCCATTCCGAATCTGGAACCGGCAGACCTGCCGACGCGCAATGCCCCCATCCCCCGCGAAGAGCGCCGCCTTGATTCCCTGCCCGTGTTGTACCACGATCTTGACACCTCGGGCATTGCCTATCTTGAATTCTTGTTCCCCCTGAACGCCGTGCCGCAACGCCTCATCCCCCTTGTGCCTCTCTTCGCCAGAACCTTGACGGAAATGGGCACCCAAAACCGGGACTTTGCCGCACTCGGCATGCGTATCGCCGCCAAAACCGGCGGCCTGGAAGCGCATCCCTTTTTCTCAGCCGGCCTGAAACACCAGGGCGCGCTGGCCTTCCTTTCCGTAATCGCCAAGGCTACACAGGACAAGCTTGACGATCTCTTCGATCT
>Ga0123357_10004263_pt1 | contig 16719 bp, 9 predicted proteins | sample TergutEmb28metaG_FD_89873 | JGI IMG/M metagenome (GOLD analysis project Ga0123357, IMG submission 89873) | Embiratermes neotenicus P4 segment gut microbial communities from Petit-Saut dam, French Guiana - Emb289 P4 | ecosystem: Host-associated > Arthropoda: Insects > Digestive system > Gut ... | reverse complement strand
TGTGTGGTGTGTGTGGTGTGTGTGTGCGGTGTGTGTGTGGTGTGTGTGGTGTGTGGTGTGTGTGTCTGAGTGTGATCGTGAAGCCTTAATAATGAGTAGGATGTCTTGGCCCAGTATGGGCTGTCGAGCCATGGATAAATAGTTGCTAGAAGATTATCCAAGGGCCGAAACGCGTAGGAAATTAAGACGTACTACGTATGTAAAACTTAGAATAAAAGTTATTGCAAGGTAATGTCAAAAATAATCCTTGCTGCTAAAATTACATTACAATACAGTTATTCTTAATTCTAAGAACGAAATGAAAAGATCTTGGAAATGCAGAAAAAGTGAAATCCAAACGCGGCACAAATATTCAATCCTTGATGATAGAAAACAGTGTAATAATATAAGAATATAATTGCAAAACTTTTTAACAACTATTTCCTGTCAATTGCTGATTCAGTTAATACACACATTAACAAGCATGTAAATACGGCAAACCCAATAAATCATCTGTCCAACAGTTTCATAAAATCATTTACAAAGTTTAGTTGGCTTTTTGTCACTTCTTATGGAATAAAAATATATTGTAAAATCCTTCAAACCCAAAAAAGTAATACATGTGGGTGTGATGGAATTTTAAAAACGAGTAGAATCATAAGTTAAGTTCATTATTTATAATATGTTATTTAACTTATATTTGTAAAGCAGTTCTTATTACAGGAGTTTTTCTAGACAGCTTGAAATATGCTATAGTCAAATCAATCTTTAAAAAGGTAATAAACGAGATACTTTCTATTACACACCTATATCACCTATGCTACCGACCACAGTGGTCTTTCTTTTGTTGATTTCTTTGTATTCAACTGTTTTCTCTATTACAGAGCCGATAGCACAGAGGATACAGGATGCGACTATTTGGCAGGCTACAGTCTTGTCCGTTATCGGAATTAACCAGACAAATCGCCCCATCAACTAAGAACAGCCATGCACCACCACCCACCGAATCAAAGGGGTCTCAATCTGTCAATCCTCCCGGTATCTGGGCCTTGTGAAGTTTCCCGTGTTGAGTCAAATTAGCACGCAGGTCGCAGGTTCCACTATTGGTGGTGCCCTTGCGTCATTTTCTTCAAGTTGCAGCTCTGCAACCATACTTATCCCAGAACCCAAAATCTTTGGTTTTCCCGAAGCTGCCCGCCGAGTCATCAGAGAAACTTTGGCGGATTGCTGGCTGGCATTGTTTATGGTTAGAACTAGGGCGGTATATGATTGACTTCTAACATCTAACTTTCCTTCTTGATCAGAGAAAATATTTTTGGCAAATATTTTCGTTTCTGTCCGTCTTGCGAAGTGCCAAGAATTTCACCTCTAACATCGCAATACGAATGCCCCTGTTCCTTTTGATCATTACCTCGGGGATTCCGAAAACGAATAAAAAATTGAACTGAGGTCATATTCCATTTTTCCATGCACTCGGTAGTCAGGCGGCTGCTGCCTGCTTCAAGCGCGCTAATTTGTTCTAAGTAAACATGCCGGCCCATCGAGACACTTGGTCAAGAGCACTGCGACGGGGTTGTGTAAGCCCTTCCCGAGACAAGATGAGGCGTGAGGACGTTACCGCCCACCTCACCCTTGAGCGCCGCTTCGGGTCACCGGCAGGACGTCCGTACGTGCGTGTCAGTTAAACACCGACGGTCGGTGAACCGGCAGCATGGGACACAAGTTCGACTACGAACATTTAACGGCAACAGCTTTAATATACGCTATTGGAGCTGGAATTGCCGCGGCTGCTGGCACCAATGAATACTGGTTGAAGTCTTTAGAGTGTACTTACTCCGATTACGGTGCCTCGGATGATTCCCGTATCGTTATTTTTCGTCACTACCCCCCCGTGCCGGAAGTGGGTAATTTCCGCGCCTGCTGCCTTCCTTGGATGTGGCAGCCGTTTTTCAGGCTCCCTATCTGGAATTGAACCCCGATTCCCCCTTAGCCGTTACAACCATGGTAGGCTCAGAGCCTTCCATTGACAGTTGATAAGGCAGACATTCGAAAGTTGCGTCGTCAGCTCGGAGACCGTGCGATCCTCCTCAAATTATTCAGTCACCAAGGCAAACGGCCACGTGAGCGACCGATTGGTTTTGATCTAATAAAAGTGCCCCCTCCGTCGCCGGTTAGGACTCAGTTGCATGTATTAGCTCTATAATTACCACAGTTATCCAATTAACCGTCCACCATCTGAGGAAACCTTAAATGATTTAATGAGCCATTCACAGTTTCACCTTAAAGTCGCTTGCACTGAGACATGCAGCGCTTAATCTTGGAGACAAGCATATGGCTAGCGACAGGATGAACCAGGAAACCGTCACTGCGGTGTGAGTTCCTCCCCGGGCCGCTTGGGCACTGGGGCATCATTTCGTACCTCTTTCTTTCTTTCTTTTCTTCGCATTCTCGGACGTGTCGGCCGACCGACACGCGACCGGCACCAAAGGTTCTCGGTGACGCGGGAACTCGCCTACATTCCGGAAAGGTGTGCGTAGTTTGATCTCGCCCGGTCTCATGGAGAGCCGGCTGCAAAGGACGTGTTCTACGTCGCATAAGACCCCGCCCGCAGACAGAGGGCCGCGGCATGGCTACGAAGATTGAACCGTTTGCCGGGCGGAAGACTTCCCGTGTTTTTCATCCCACATCTATCATTCCGTGTCCTCCGGAAGGTGGAACAAATCGTCGAAAACCGAAGCCTGGGAGTGCAGAGTCCAGAGACGCAACAGGCGGGAAACAAGAGAGTTCCACACGGATCCCGAACTAAACGCGTATCGCGCGCTCGTCATGGGTTGTTCTTTCGAGTGTCATGGGAGTAAGAAATAGTATCAGGTTATGAAGCACGAAACCGTTAGCAGTACACGGTAGGCAGCTTCATGTTCGTCCCACAACCATGCGCAGATAAAACTTTGAAAACACGCGGAGGGAGAAGAAAAACTGTTCTACCGACACGCTCCGACAACACTTTGAAAATGTTCAGGGTCAGCTGTCCCATTATCATGCGCCGACCAAACTTCCCACATCTCCATCACTAAACTATTATACCAGCATCACCTTTCTACAATTCAATTACTACACACTATACGAGGGTGTGCTGATAAGTCCTTAGCCCGACATACTTCCCAAGTAGTAGGAAGGATTTGATAGTGTCGTTGGAAAGAGAGGTGTATTCATGTGCCGAATTGCAAGTCTTTTCTTGTAACAGAGGCTGAAAGGAAGGATGTTAGGTGACGCGCGCGATTTCAACAACGTGGAGACGCGAGCTATCATCAGGTTTTTTTCCAGCGCCTAAAAATCTGGGTGGCCCAGTTCAAACGTGGTGATTTTTCCACCTGTGATACGCCTCGCACGACCCAAAACAGTGACCATCCCGGAGATTATTGGTCAAATTCACGAGCTAATCTAACGCAGGATTTCAGTTAAATCAATAGCTGAGCAACTGGGCTTCTCACGGCAGCGGGCTGGGTCCATCATTCATGAAGATTTGGACATGCGGAAGCTCTCCGCGAAGTGGGTCCCGAAATGTCTGAAGGCGGATCAAAAACGTCAACGGTGCCAGTCGTCTGAGCAACTTTTGGATTTTTTTCGGCCCGATCCAAATTATATCCTGTCGCGATTGGTGACCATGGACGAAACCTGGTTATATCACTATGACCTGGAGACAAAGCAACAATTCATGGAGTGGTGGCATAGCGTCTCACTCTGCCCCCCAAAAATTCCGAGTGCAAAAATCTGCTGGGAAAGTGCTCGCTTCGATTTTTTGGGGATCAAGACTGCATCCTCGTCATTGATTATCTTCCAAAGGGCCAAACTATAAACACGGAGTATTACTTATCTCTGCTGGTGCAGTTGAAGGACATTTTGAAGGAAAAACGCCGCAGGAAGGTCAGCAAGGGGATCTTGTTCTTGCATGACAATGCACCGGCTCACCAGGCACTTGCAGCCCAGAAGAAACTGGCCTACCTATGCTTCCAATGTCTTGATCGCCCATCTTATTCTCCGGATCTGGCCCCGTCGGACTACCAACTGTTCCCTGGACTGAAAAGAAACAGTTGAGAGTTCGCCATTTTTCGTCCGACACGGAGGTCATTGTTGCCACGAAGACCAGGTTGGACGGACAACATTCTGAATTTTTTGAGTGGCTTGCAAAAGTTAGAGCAAAGGGCTAAGAAATGTATTGAGCTTCGTGGGGAGTATGTTGAATAAATCCCGAGTTTGATCACTGTAGTTTCTTTCCTTCCTGATCGGGCTAAGGACTTATCAGCACCCCCTCGTAACATCATCATGCCACCATTCAATCACTACACTATTATACCAGCGTCACTTTAAAACTATTATATCACTTCACCATTATACCACAATCCTCTTACCACCATTGAATCACAACACTATTGTACCACCATCCTCTTACCACCATTCCATCACAACACTATTATACCACCATCCTCTTACCACCATTCAATCACAACACTATTATACCACCGTCCTCTTACCACCATTCCATCACAATACTATCATACCACCATCCCCTTTCCACCATTCCAACACTCCATTATTTTGCCATCATCTTACCACAATAATATCATTACATAATTACCATCATCTTACCACCACTCCATTAATGCACATTACACCGTCACCTAACCGCCATTCTATCTCTAAACACTATACAGCAACTTTCTTTCTACCATTCCATCACTGCATTATAATAACGCCATCACATTACAACCATTCCATCACTACACACTATACAACAATTTCTTTTCTGCCAATCCATCACTACATTATAATAACGCCATCACCTTACAACCATTCCGTCACTACACACTATACAACCATTTCTTTTCAGCCAATCCATCACTACATTATAATAACACCATCACCTTACAACCATTCCATCACTACACACTATACAACCATTTCTTTTCTGTCAATCCATCACTACACTATAATATCACCATCAACTTACCACCATTCCATCACTACACTATTATACCACCATCACCTTACCACCATTCCATCATTACACTATTACACCACCATCACCTTAACACCATTCCATCATTACACTATTATACCACCATCACCTTAACACCATTCCATCATTACACTATTATACCACCATCACCTTAACACCATTCCATCATTACACTATTATACCACTATCACCTTACCACCATTCCATCATTACACTATTATACCTCCATCACCTTAACACCATTCCATCATTACACTATTATACCACCATCACCTTAACACCATTCCATCATTACACTATTATACCACCATCACCTTACCACCATTCCATCATTACACTATTATACCACCATCACCTTACCACCATTCCATCATTACACTATTATACCACCATCAACTTACCACCATTCCATCATTACACTATTATACCACCATCACCTTAACACCATTCCATCATTACACTATTATACCACCATCACCTTAACACCATTCCATCATTACACTATTATACCACCATCACCTTAACACCGTTCCATCGCTACAATATTGTACCTGCATCAACTTCCCTCCATTCCTATGGCGTTGTTAGTATTTATATTCAAGGATCTTTAAAACGTTCTAACATTAATCTACAAAATTACTGTAAGGAACAGGATATTGCAATACGTGCGGTAAAACTGAATCTTAATCTGCAGTTAATTTAAAGACGTCAAATGCCTGCATACTATCACCATTAAACTTTCCTGACAGGAAGCCAACCTGCAGCTCTCCCATAAATAATCAGCGAAAAAAACGCAGCCGGATTAACTTGTCTTTTTGTGTCAGTGCTAAAGAAATATATGGACTGAGCCTGCTGTAACAGTGATAGATTGACACTTTAATGCGCATGCCTGGCTGATTGGTATTCTGAGGGGCGGGTGCCGCCATGTTTATATATTACCATTTCAGAGTATAATGCCGTTAACACAGAGAACAAATATATTTTTTTTTAATTTATTAACGGAGATTTTTAGTTACAGTTTACAATGAAGGGAACTGGGCACTATAAAAGCAAGCTGTTATGCTGTGCAGTAAAGAAATGACTCCAGCTGGTGCATAGAATGTGGGACCAATAAAAACTACAGGTACGTGTTTTTACGGCAACGAGACCGACTTCTTTAAGGCAGAGAGTGAGGATCCTTTCAAAATATTGCGTTATTATTTCATACATTAACCTTTTAAAGACGAAGTGCAGACTGTTTATTTAAAGACCCAGTCCGTACCGCGCTGTGAACACTTTTCATCTCGGTTATAAAAACCAGTCAGTTTATGGTGTAAGTGGCACAAGTCGCTGTTTGTTCTCAGATAAATACAAAACACATAAACACAGTGTGGGCAGAGCGTACAGTTGTTGAATGTTAAACTGTTGGTGCATCACGTAACCAGTAGACTTTGAAGGGTTAAAAAGATGGCTTGAGTTAAACCACGGAACAGGGCATTTCAAAAATTCAATTATCTGTCGCACGTACGTAACTAATGACCCCAGTACCGAACCCAGTGGCCGTGCGGTCTAAGGCGTAAGTCTGCGGCCCTTGCTTGTTGTGAGTTGCGGGTTCGAATGCCGCCGGGAGCATGGAAGTCTGTCTCTTGTGACTGTTGTGTGTTGTCAGGTAGTAGTCTCTGCGACGGTCCGATCACTTGTCCAGAGGTGTCCTAGTGAGCGTTCGTGTCTGAGTGTGATCATGAATTCTCGACAATGGGGAGTTCTTGGGCCACCGGAGAATGTTGCGCCATGGTAAAATAAAATGAAAACATAGAATGAGGAAATATTCCACACTACAGCTAGTTATTGTACAGAACAACTAGCTAATGTATAAGCCGTCTCCGAATATTAGAGAGCTGCATCAGTACCCTTTTAGCACGTAGAGAAATATCTCGGAACGTCCGGCGAAGAAAACGAAAAGGTCACGATTTGCTACACTGCGCTTAACACCAAAGCCTGCTTATCTGGTCGCTGTGTGCTGGGAAGTTACAGTTATCTAGTGCGTTAAGAAACATCGTAAGACCTCGTTTATAGGCGATACTTTTTTTTTGTGCTGCTGCCTCTAAGAGACAAACTCTCGTATATTCCGGCATTATAGTACAGTATTTTATCACTGCTCTACAAGCCGGAAAGTTGCCGGTGGGGTTCTCGATGATGTCACTGGAATTTTTTTCATTGACATAATCCTTCCGGTTGCACTATGGCCCTGGGGTAGACTCAGCCTCTAACCAGGGATAATTCCTGAGGTGTAAAGGCGGCCGGTGCGTAGGGCTAACAACCTTGCCACCTTCATGTGCCGATTTTCTTGAAATGTGGCAACCCCAACTTCCTGAATCTTCAGGGGCTGTCCAGGGCTATAGAGGGATTGCTTTTTACAGTGTTTTATAGATTAGTTTCAAGAAATCAGGTTAGGATGTAATAACCAGCCACCAGTTACAGCATTTAGTGAAGAACTGTTCCACACATTTCCACGCATTTAGATATTTCGTCATTCACAGAACAACAGGTAGTTCACAGTTGAACTGCAGAATTACCCGACACCAGGTACAACATAAAACTAGGGACCATTCCATTTATCAGCGTTTGCACAGAATAACGACTTGTTTAATAGGAAAAAGAAAATCCCGACTTTGCTTTAAGTCAGAACTATCCGACACTTGTTATGACAGAGGGTGAGCACCCACTTCACACAGTAACTGTCAATTTCACACAATAATTCCCGATTTAATAACATAACGTCCCCAACACAGTTAAAGTGTACAATGAGCCGACGGCAGTCATCTCACTCGAGGGGCCATTCCACGGTTACAACACAGAATGAGGAGTCGTGCAACAACGCCCCCCGTTACCACTGAAAACGTAAATTAATCTAACCTATCCTAAACCAAATTAAGCGAAGACAACGTAACTTAATGTACGGGATAATTTAGGTTACGTTTCATTACGTTACGTTTTGTTAGTAGGTCTTGTAAGTTAGGTTAGGTTAGGTTAGGTTTGGTTAGGTTAGGTTAGGTTATGTTAGTAGGTCTTGTAAGGTTGGTTAGGTTAGGTTAGGTTAGGTTAGGTTAGGTTAGGTTAGGTTAGGTTCCTTTACGTTACATTAGGTTAGTAGGTATTGTAAAGTTAGGTTAAGCTAATTCAGCTTGCGTTATAAATGAGATAGTGTTGTTATTGTATCGCGTATTTAGATGAAACTCTGAAAGTTTCCTTCTTCTGTGTTGTAAGTTGTGTCGCGTCTTTTGTATTCTGTAATAACTCGGTAAGCGTGGAATGGTTCCACATTACATGTTGGGACTTGTGATCGGTCACTCCCTACCTTCAATGCGGTTCGGACACAATGCCAACAAAATTTTTCTCCGGATTGAAGAGTTAGATTGATTAAAGGCGTCATGTTTTACATGTTTTTCTAACATATTAAACATGCTTGTTATATTCATTCCGTCTAATCTCTTACGCTTTCATTAATCATCCCTTATGATGTTGAAATAATTGTAGCAATTTCTGCTACAATTTTTCGACCTGTACAGGCCACCCTCAGGAATATCATCCATATAAATGTGTGTATTTTTAATATAAAATGTCGACATAGATACCCACAAATATAATTTTAATTGTATTGTATTTATGCACGTCTGATACGATACTTCATATCAAAAATGTGTTCCTTATATCAGTGTTCTCCGTCAAGATGGCCTCTGTCGGGTCGAAACATGTAAGAAAAACAACTTAAAATAAATAATTATTAAAAATTAAAGGAGCAATTAATTGTGATATATATATATATGTAAGTTACTGACGAATTGTTCTTCATGTCGTGCTGTGACGGTTGTTTGGCTTTATCTTTACTTTAAACGAGATCGATGTTTATTTTGTGCAGTAAATATACAACATGATAAAAGTCCTCATTCAATGGTTTAACCAAGTCTGCTGTGTAGCGTGTTAATAACAACGTTAACTTATCATTGTGCTCTCCCTGCACGTGGACTGAGCATCTGTGCTACAGGTTAGCCAGTTAAAGTGTTGGATGGTCCGTCATGAGGCAGTTCGTTGTTGTGTGGCACAGTTGTGCGAAGTGTTTAGTGCTCTCTTTACACACTTTTTGTACTGCACGAAATAACTACACAGTTTGTGAAATAATGCAAAGTGGCAATGTGTGCACACTGTACACAAGGCAGTGACCTCACTCATTAGTCCTGCAGTGTCTTCTGACATCGAATGATGGGATCGCGAGTTCATGTCCCAGCGAACATGGGTACATGCGTGGTAGTTTTGTGTCTGTGTTGTCTTGTTCATGTAGAGGCCTTACGACAGGCCTGTCTCCTGCCAAAGGAGTCCCATCACAGGGATACAAAAAAGACAGTCAGAAAGGATTCTTATCTCGTAGTATATGGTAGACTGTGTTTGCAATGTCATGGCACACGCGCAGAAACCAGATTTCGTCTTTCGGCGAAACGGACGAGTCCATTTAAATCGGCGGGAGCGTCAGTTCAGTCGACTACTGGCAGCCGAGGTGCGCGCATCAGCGGTAGTAATGCTGGATACACCATGTTCCGAGGTAGTGTGAAGGATACTGGCTACCCATTCTATTCGTCACTTTCTCCTTCACTTCCCCTCCTGTGCGTCACCGTGTGCCATCACATTTCAACTGGACTGTACCTTGTCACAGGGTGTGCTGTCGCCGGCAATTCCAAAGAACAGTACGTTTTCATTTTCAAGGACCAATGAGTCTAACAGAGTCCTTGGACTGCTGGCTTCTTGAAGACGAAGACACGGCTTTCCTTCGAAAGATCAGAAACACCTCACCCTCTGACAAGTCACCATGTTATGAGCAATACGGCCTTTAGAACTGTAAATCTGGCAGATGTAGAAACCTGGAAAACGTGAAACCCTAAACTGTAGACAGACAGCAGACTGTAGCCTGCAGGCAAGCAGAGAGAGAGAGAGAGAGAGACAATCTGCCTGTAGACATTATTCGAAAACAGTATGGTCTCTATCAGCAATTTAACTTACTCAGTGAGGCAGGTCAACTAGCCGACGGTCCATCCTCATTTTATCCGAAAATCTTTTCTAAGAATGGTAACGAAAGTGGGTATTTGTTTCGAATACTGAATTTTTGGGGTGATGGTAACGTTACCGCTTCCTTGCACTTCAGCTGAGTCAGCACACTTGCTGGCCACCGGCCAAAGCAATCTCCGGCAAGGGAAGAATTTCCCCTTCCCAGCAGCGACTGCGGTTCGACAGATTTTCACCCGTGCTCATGACCACTTTGCACCTGTTGCCTTATATCGTGAGTTAAGTTGTCGGCGTGTGAGGCTGGACACGCCTCCATCTAGACTGAGGTAGTATCGCACGAAGAGAGACCTGCACAATACAGTTAAATGTTGGCTTTGCATCTACCTGATATATATATATATTTCACATCTTAAATGAACCGCAAATATAAATTTGAGATTCTATGAAATTAGCTAGTGTACGGAATAAGATGTGGGGCACGCGGTGGGGCAGTTGGTTGAGGCACTGCGCTACAAGCCGGAAGGTCGTGAATTCGATTCCCGATGGTGTCATTGGAATTTTTCATTGACAAAATCCTTCCGGCCGCACCATGGTCCTGGGATCGACTCAATCTGTAACAGAAATGATTACCAGGAAAATTTACTGCGGGATAAAGGCGGCCGGTCGGTGTGTAGGTCCAACAAAATTACCACCTTCATGTGCCAATTGTCTTCAAATCTGGGAGGCTCAATCTCCTAGAACCCTCTGGGCCAGCCCATGGCTGTAATGGGATTGTTTTTACAGAATATGATGTACACATTTCACTGACAACGGTAACTCTGACGAATACAACGTGACATTGAGGGAATACTTACCATCAACTGACGTTACCACACACTTCCACTTAATATAGTCTTCAACCCTTTAAGGATTTTGGTTACTATACACGTACCACCAAGTCTAGTCATCATCATCATCATCATCATCATCATCATCATTATCATCTTCCTCCATGTATTAGGTCGTTTGACCTGTTCCGGCATCGACGCATTGCCATCGTTTCCTGGGGCGTCCACGATCTCTTCTTCCTCGAGGTTTGTAGTTGAGGGCGTATTTCGGGAGTCTGTTGTTGTCCATTCTTTTAAGGTGGTTGATCCAGTTTTGTTTGCATTTGAGTCTCACGTCTTGTGTTCCAGAGATCTCTAGTTCTTTTCTTATGACTTCGCCTCTTATTTTATCCAGTCTTGTGTGCCCAGTAACACTTCTTAGAAAACGAATCTATGCAGCTTCTAGGCGAGTCATACCTCTCTTCATGGTTACCCATGTTTCGCTGCTATAAAGTAGTGATGGTCTATCTACAACTTTATAAAATTTCATTTGGGTGTCTGTAAGGGTTTTCTTTAAGTCTAGTCTAAACTAAAAATATTATATTTTCTGCCCACAGAATATATTTTGTTTTGTATGGATCTCAGAACAAAGCAGCTTGACTGTCTCAGACAGTAATAGGCGATATTAAAATGTTAAAGTAATAAACATTACAATTAAATATGTTAAAATAAACAATATTAAATAAAAAATATTAAAATAAAAAATATTTAAACAAGTACTAAGTCAATGTAGCGACTGAGCTACGGGCTGGACGATCCGGGATCGAATCCCGGTGGGGTCGAGATTTTCTGCCCGTCCAGACCGGCCCTGGGGCCCTCTCAGCGTCCTGTAAAATAGGTACCGGTTCTTTCCCGGGGGCAAAGTGCTGCCGGGGCGTGCTGCTGACCACTCACCCCTTTCTAGTGCCGCGGTCATGGAAGAGTAGAGCTATACCTCTACCCACCGTCTGGGCCACACCTAGCCTGTAATGGGATCACTTTACCTTTACTAAGTCAGTGTGTCTGCCAGTACTTAATTAAGCAACATGCAGTGCATACTTGTGGAAGATACGCGCTTCTAAGCAGTTTTATCCTCGGTACTTGAAGCAGGATGACTGGTGAGGGTCACGCTGCGGCCGTTGCACATTTAAAGAAACGATCCAGACATGGCAAGACATAGAGAAGTGAAGAGGGGAAGCGAGGAGAATTGAACTGCCTCCTTTAAGGGAGTGGAGGCTAGAGTGTGTGTATTAATTGCGTTTCCGATCAATTTTTATATTTACGTCAGACGGGCCTGTTGTGGCAGTATTTCGTTGTCAGTGTTAGAAGCTGCAATGAGAGCATGCAACGCAGCGTGGAGTTCTCAGCATTTACAGTAGGATCTGGGAATGCCATTGAGGACCGCTCTTGTTGGCATGTCCAGGAATTTCGGGACGCCTGCTGGTTTCTACAGGCGTTCTGGCTCCTGTTTCTACGCGTCAATTTCCATTAGTTTTATAAACGTACATGTGTGTTTCCACAGAATTCTGTCTTTTGGGTGAGAAAATGGTGAAATGGTAGGTGTCACACCAAACTGATTCTCTCTTTGTTGACTGAGTAGGGCTTGTAAACTGTTAATATTTATGATATCTTAAACACGGTATTGAGAGGTTTTTAGGGAGTCTGTTGTTAATCCACTAAAGGGCCTGCAGTACATGCAGTACATGCTGTCACTACCAAACCAAGGGTTTCGTTTTTGGCCACTAATTAAAATAAAGAATTAAAATTTTGTCTCATTTATGTTCAAAGTTTAGTTTGTACTGCCAGAAAGAGTCCACAGTCACCATCAGACAATCAAATTATTAATACCATTTAGGGAACCGCGTTTTCTATCCGAGAAACCTACAAAATACATAATGCGCCGTATGGGAAAAAAAGAAAGACTATTTTAATGTGAAAGCAGGTGGCACTGTACATATAGTAACCGTCATGTTTAAAAAGTCAGGAAATGTATAGATTATTTCGAATATGTAAACAACAAAAGCCTTAGTTTCACTTCCAAGAACATTCATAGCTAATACAGCGACGTTAAATAAAGAGGTAGATTATATTTTAACGACAGCAAACTCGTGCCTGTTCGTGATATTTACAGATAAGATGGCTCTGCTGTCTCCTCTCTCCCCCTTTTTGTGACGTAATATAATTTATACCTGTCGGAGGAACTACATTAACTGTATTGGTGGGGCGAGAAACTGGAAATTGGTTGCCTAGAATCCAGTTTTTATACTAACTGCGCTGAAGCAGTTTGCAATTGAGAGAAAAAAATAATATGACAAATAATTCCTGGGTACTGGGGGAAATGTGTAATTACTGCAGAATATTAGAAGTCATGAGATACGTACTTTATTTTCCGTTCAGTGGAACACTTTCATGATCGGCTTTACTAATTTTAACTCTTTAAACGCCGAGTTAAGTCCTATCTGTCATCTGCTGGCACTATCAGAAGCTCACCATTTTCTCCAGGTTAGCAGGATAAGGTTTAAATTGTTCTTCATTTTCTCTATTTCATGTCAATCTAGGGACCACGCCGTCTTACTAAATATTTTCTCACAGTAAAACTGCGTCTATCATATTATACACAACAAGCTATCTGTCTTATGTTTATTGGACCGTGCATCATTGTAATAGTTGAAGAATAAAAGACCAACTTGTTGTCACTTGTTATTTTATTTCACTTCTTATGTGCTCAACATGTTTCGGGCATTATTATATCCATCATCAGGAACTTGCGACTGTGTTGTTGAATTACCACATCGGTCGTTTTGTTCCTGGTTCGTTTTGAGTTGGAGATTTGGTGCGGCTGGGTTTGAGTAGTGTCCGTGTTGCAGGCTGAAGCACAACTTTAGCCTGCAGCACGGACACTACTCAAACCCAGCCGCACCAAATCTCCAACACACATCGAACCGAGATCAAAACGACCGTTGTTTTAATTCAACAACACAGTCGCAAGCTCCTGATGATGGATATATTAATATCCCAAATACGTTGAGTACATAAGAAGTGAAATAAAATAGCAAGTGACATCAGGTTTGTCTTTTATTCTTCAAGCTATCTGTCTCTTCGCATGCAGGAACTTAACAGTTATTACATTGATTCTGTCTAAATTTGGCTGTTTGTATTGTGAACTCAGAGTAAGAAAGTGTTACGATCTCATATTTGAAGCTTCTTAATTATGTATTATTTTACTAAAATATTGCATAACACCGATTTTTTTATGCTCTCCCTCAGCTCGACAGCTGTCAGGATATCTTTGTCACATATGAAGTTTCCACCTAACAGTAATTACATTTTAGTTCTTCTCTGCAGTTCAAAGTTCTCTATTCCGTAGAAAAGATTCGAAGTAACGACCTACAATTTAACGAAGGCTTGCAAAACCTCTACCTCAGTGAACACCAACAAGAAATATCTGCAGTGTATTATGTGATGTCTATGTGTGAAAGTCTGTGGTCAATTTAAAATGTACCGCTTGCTACTGCAGCACCACGGAGTAATAGGTTTTCTCGCACATGCGCAAGATGTTGTCGAAGGAGCATGGTTTGACAATCTACGTTTTAAACACCGGCATATGACAAATCTCGCGGCAGAGGAGACGGTAACGAAAGTTTCACAAACGGTTAAAAATGTGTTTGTTTTCAATGCTGCGGATAAAAGCAGAATTTGGGCTTCACGAATTGCAGGTTATGAAAGATGACGAAGTTATTGAAGAAGTGAAGTTGTGACTGCGACTGAAAATTCAAACTGCTTCAAGAACACAATAAATGCTCTTGTTTCTTGCTGGCGCAAATCTGTTGATGTTGATTCAGACTGCGTAGAAACATGAGATGTGTAATGCATCCCTCTAGTTGTTCTGTGAGTATATTCAAAGAATTGCGTGATAAATTATTAAAAAAACAATTTTGGGTTGCAAAACATTTTGAGAAACTTTCGTATAACCTGATCTAGCAAACTCTGAACATAGTTGTCGACAAATAATTGAGTTTCTTTCATGAAATATTAACTACTTTTCTTCAAAAAGCATTCAGTTTTTGCATTGAAAATGAATATCACACAATTTCTCTTCGTCCCTTCATTCCCCTAATAATAGAGTTTAGTTGAAACTTAACGTAAAGGTCGGGTAGCATGACGTTTCGTCTATAGCCCGCAGGCTATGGTCATGAAAACGAAATTCATGAACTCTATTTGGATTTCCGTACAGCTGACATTTTTTATTTCGTCTCTTTGCTTTCCAACATAATGTAAATCACGCATTATCCGAGAAGAATATAAGATTTTATATGTATTTTTGTACATGATGGAATTTTGATTCCAGTTTTCCCACTATTGTGTTTTTTTTTCTACACGACACTTTTGACGAGGGATAACTTTGTGCGAGTTTCTTGGCCACTTCTTTCCGTCACACATGATTATTTTTTAAGATATTGCTAATGAGATTACCCTGCTCAAGAAAAATCCTTTCTCACACACACTGACTTGTTTTATAGAAGACACAAAACAAGAATGGACAAATGTTTTACGTTCTGCCATAGATAAAATGACACAAATTTCGGAGCACTCCCCTTGCCTAACAGAGACCTTTTATCCCTTCGCCCTGGGAATGAATTATACGTAATCTGCGTATAAGGACCATCTGCTGTAACAATAAGGAACTGTGCATTTTGCCCACACAGTGTACTTGTCTTTTTCTTACAATTCTGAGAGAACAAGAATTGCTCTCTTATACGGCATCGAGCATTTAGTTCAATTAAAGAAGACTATAATAGGTGTTTATCGTGAGTTAGTTCCTTGAAATCTTATTCATCATTCGTATAAATTTCATGCTTCAAAAGTTGTTAGCAGTCGTATAATTCCTTCAGAGTAATTACGACAGCAAATGATGGTAAATTCCTTAATGAAATGCTGACAAACACCTGTCTTCAGCAAACCTGTTTTGATCCGAAGGAACTGGTTTCGATTAGGGGCAAGGGCAGGTTAATTTCCTGTCCGCTACTGATTTAGTATTAACTCTTCAGCCAGTCTCAAATCCAACCTTTGTTTTGGCCAACTTCTATCCTTTAATGACAGACAAGTTGTCATGCTATAGTGGAGTTTAGACCAAGGGACAGCTATACCTCTGCTGACGTTAGTCCCATTAGAAAATATAATTTAGTAGCGATGCGTAACCTGGTAGCTGCAATTTTACAATAACATTTTGTGAGGAGAATTTCATAAAACTGCATGAAAGAATAATTGTTTTACCGGATTTAAAATTTATTGATGTCGTTTGTAGGGCACAAATCACGTGACCACATAACAAATGAAATAAGTTATATATATTTATTTATTTATATAGAATATATATATTAAATAAAATTATTGCGTACTATGGATGCAAGTCGATACGATATTTATTGCGAACAAACAACATGTCCATCCCAAAGTTACTGTAGGAATATCCTCCAACCGCCAGAAAAAAAGTTGGCTGAAGGAGGAAAATTAAGAGCGACCAACGTTTATGAAGACCGAACAAATGTGGGATGGCGTTTCCCTTGCTGTCCATGATTATGATGAGATAAGAAAGTATACTATCCACCCGCAGGTTAACAAAGGAAGGTAGCCACGCGCCCTCATTTCCGCTGCCCTCTGCCCTAAGTTTCGGTTGTCATTAGCGGCAACATCATTAACTGGGTTCGAGTGTACTGATCCTTCCGACTGATGGATGGCAGTGCTACCTGCCCGTCCACAAAGCGTGGAACGCGGGTGTCCGTAGCACTGGAGAGCAAGGTCGCATCGCAAATCTTCGGCAGCTGCGTGCGGCGACAGCTTACT